>ERZ778027.1492-NODE-1492-length-38417-cov-6.120823_pt1 | contig 38417 bp, 31 predicted proteins | sample MGYA00375757_ERZ778027 | MGnify/ENA primary metagenome ERZ778027 (study PRJEB29350, sample SAMN05389817) | bioreactor metagenome | isolation source: Ammonium sulfate bioreactor | place: South Africa: University of Cape Town | collected 2014-02-18 ...
ACGAAGATCGGCTGGAAGCGGCGAGCCAACGCCGCGTCCTTCTCGATGTTCTTGCGATACTCATCGAGCGTCGTCGCGCCGACGCAGTGCAGCTCCCCGCGCGCGAGCGCCGGCTTCAACAGATTGCCCGCATCCATCGAGCCTTCGGTCTTGCCCGCGCCGACGATGGTGTGCAGCTCGTCGATGAACAGAATGATGTTGCCGCCCTCGGCTTCGACTTCCGAGAGAACGGCTTTCAAGCGTTCCTCGAACTCGCCGCGATATTTCGCGCCAGCAATGAGCGCGCCCATGTCGAGCGACAGCAGCTTTTTGTGCTTCAGGCTTTCCGGCACGTCGCCCTTGATGATGCGCAGCGCCAGACCTTCGGCGATCGCCGTCTTGCCGACGCCGGGCTCGCCGATCAGCACGGGGTTATTCTTCGTACGCCGTGACAGCACCTGGATCGTACGGCGGATTTCTTCGTCGCGTCCGATGACCGGATCGAGCTTGCCCGTCGCCGCCGCCTCTGTGAGATCGCGCGCGTACCGCTTCAGAGCGTCGTACGCCTGCTCGGCATTGGCGCTGTCGGCGGTGCGGCCCTTGCGCAGCGCGTTGATCGCCGCGTTGATCTTGTCCGCCGTCACGCCCGCGTCGCGCAGCGCTTTGCCGGCATCGGTCGACGTGTCGAGCGCCAATGCGAGCAGAAGCCGCTCGGCGGTGACGAACTTGTCGCTGGCTTTGTCCGCGAGCTTCTCCACGGCATCGAACAGCCGTGCCGACTCCGGCGAGACGTAAACGCCGCCGGAACCGCCGGTCACTTTTGGCTTCTTCGCGAGCGCCGCTTCGACGTTGCGCAGCGCGACGCGCGAGTCGCCGCCCGCACGCTGGATCAGGCCGCTTGCGAGCCCTTCCGGATCGTCGAGCAAAACTTTGAGGAGATGATCGGGGGTGACTTGTTGGTGATTTTCACGCAGCGCCAGCGATTGGGCCGATTGGATGAAGCCTTTCGCGCGATCCGTGTAGCGTTCGAAATTCATGACTGACCTCCAGCGCACGCCCCCCGCCCATCAGGCGCGAAAGACATGCCAATTTATTCCCACCTCAAGCGCGGCCAAAGACCCAATCGTAGGCGTCCCTCCGGGCTTGTCTTTTGGCGATATAGGAATCCGGCGCGGCGCGAAAAAGAGGTCGAGGCAAGTGAAGGCCGAATAACATCCGCGGCATGTCGGACGAACCCGGGGGAGGCGGCGACCTCGAGACGCCTAATGCAATGTCGTTAAAGGTTCGACGACGGAACCGATAGAAATCGCGGCGTTAACCGAAGCCTCGGCAGCCGCTGCCGCCCGCGCTGTCGCAAGGCGCGCACGAAAACGCCCTGCCGGGACAGATCGCATCGTCGTCGATGCGATGGGCCACGAGGCAGGGCGAATGGTCGTCTGCAGATGCTGTGTGCGTCTCAGTCCTGGTCTTCGTTCGCAGCAGGCGGCGTTGCGATGACCTCGGTCGGCTCCTCGCGACGCGGACGACGCACCGGACGTCTCAGGAACGCAGGCTGCTCCTGCTCCGGCGTCACGGCAGGTGGCGGCGGAGGCGCGGCACGCTCCGTCGCTGCCGGTTGCGCCTGGGGCTGCGGAGCCGGAGCAGCGTCCTGGCGGAATCCGCCGTTGTTGAATTCCCGCTCAGCGCCGTTGCCGTTCGAGTCCTGATAGCGCTCGCGACGGCGGAACCCGCCTTCGGAGCGCCCCTCGCCGCCGTTGCCGTACTGGCGGCGATCGTCACGGAAGCGGTTCTCGCCATTGCCATTGCGGTCGTGGCGGTCGTTCCGGTCACCACGATCGCCTCTGAAATCCTGGCGGTCGCCGCGATCATGGCGGTTGTTATTGTAGCGCTGATCGCGGTCGTTCCGCGGCTGGCGGTTATCGCGATTATCCCGGTTATCGTACCGGTTCTGATGATCGAAATTGCGCGGCTGCTGAGCGTAACTCTGCTGCTGCGGCTGCGAGCCGTCGCCGGCCGGCTGCTGCTGTTGCTGCGCCTGGACGCCGAACTCGTCGCCCTCATCCTCGCCGAACTCGTCGCCGTCGCTCCCCTCGGGACCGGCCAGCGTGTGCGTGCGAGCAGCACCGTTGCCGAGCGGATCGACACCGCCCTGCTGCGCCATCTGCTCGCGATAGCTCAGGATGATGCGGTTATAGTGCTCGGCGTGCTGGAGATAATTCTCCGCGAGGACGGGATCGCCGGACGAAAGTGCATCGCGCGCGAGCGAGACGTACTTCTCGGCGATATGCGAAGGCGTGCCACGGATTTTGACGTCCGGCCCCGAACTCTCGAAGCTGCGCATCAACGGATTTTGCGATTTGCGGTTGTTATTATTGTTGTTTCGACCGCGGCCACGACGGTTCTGCTGTCCTTGCCTCATGGGCTCCCGTTCACACTCGTTGATATTCTAACGTCCACGCGTGCACACCAGCGATGGGCCGCGTCATGGATCCTACGATCCAATTCCATTTCAAAAGACGGTCCTAAGTCGCCTGTGCCCTACAGGCTGTAGCCCCTTGGCTCTCATGCCCGCCACCCGGGCAAACTACCGTGTCCTCGCCACGACGGACTGCAACGCACGTCCAAAGCATCTGCAAGGAGCGTCTGTGCAGCACTCGCGGTATCGAGAAAAGAAACTCGAGGCCCGCCATTCAGCGGACACTTACGTCCGCGAAATTTGCGCTGATGATCTGAGATAGGACGGCCGGCTTCTTGTACCGCATTCGCGGCAGTCGCCTGATCCAGGCACATCCGATCAAACTCGTCGGTAGTGATCTTACTCCGGAAACGCAATTCCGCAAATAGAAATCATTGAAGCCCTTAAGGATGTATCTCCATGGCCACAGCCCGATCATGGCCCCCGAGATCCTTTTGCCGCCCCAATGGCCTCCACCCTGCCGCTCTAAAAATATCTGTCACGTCAGAGGCTTGACCGGCTCCAACCTCCAGCACGAGGCGCATCGGCCGAAGCGGATTGCGGACAACTTTCGCGATCTCGCGATATACGTCCAAGCCGTCCGCTCCACCATCCAGAGCAAGCTGGGGATCGTAGTTGCGAACCTCCGGCTCCAAACCCGGAATATCGCCTTCTGGAATATAGGGTGGGTTCGAGACGATCAGATCAAAAGGCCCGGCGCAGCCATCGAGACTGTGTGTCGCAACGAAGCTGGTCCGATCGGCAAGCCCAAGCCGCTTCGCATTCTGTTCCGCAACAGCCAGCGCCACCATGCTGACGTCCGTCGCGACGCCGCGTGCATTCGGCAATTCGAGAAGCAGCGTCGCGATCAGGATGCCGGAACCCGTCCCGATGTCCGCGATCTGCAACGGTTCCGACGTGAGCCCGTTCGCCCGAACGATTTCCAACGCAAGCTCAACGACCGTCTCCGTATCCGGCCGGGGATCGAGCACGTCCGGCGTGACGATGAATTCGCGGCCATAGAATTCGCGCACGCCGAGGATGCGCGTCACAGGCTCATGCGCCAGCCTTCGACGCACGGCATCGCCGATGAGCGAAGCCTTGTCGCCGAGCGGCTGTTGCGGCCGCGTCAGCAGCGCCGTGCCGTCGATCCCGAGCAAACCCTGCAGCAACAAGCGCGCATCTCGCGGCGCGGACTCGATACCTTCGGCTGCAAACGTGCGCACCATTTCAGCCAACGCATCGCCGATCGTCTGATCGCGTTCGAAGCCCTGATGCGTTTGTGCGGTCACGATCGTCGGCCCGTCATGCGGCGTTGAGTTCAGCCAGCATCGTCGCCTGATGATCGGTGATGAGCGCATCGACCAGCGCATCGAGCCCGTTGCCGACCATGACCTCATCGAGATTGTAGAGCGTGAGGTTGATGCGATGATCGGTGACGCGCCCTTGCGGGAAGTTGTACGTCCTGATCCGCTGCGAGCGATCGCCGGAGCCGACCTGCGACTTGCGGGCGTCCGAACGCTCCGTCGCCGCCTTCTCGCGTTCAAGTTCGTAGACGCGCGCCTTGAGCACGTTCATCGCCAGGCGGCGGTTCTGATGCTGCGATTTTTCCGCTGATACGACGACGATCCCGGTCGGCAGATGCGTGATGCGCACCGCGCTTTCCGTCTTGTTGACGTGCTGACCGCCGGCGCCGCCCGCCCGCATCGTATCGATACGAATGTCGTCCGGCTTGATGTCGATTTCGACGTCCTCGGCCTCGGGCAGAACCGCAACCGTCGCAGCCGAGGTATGAATCCGCCCGCTCGCTTCCGTCGCGGGCACGCGCTGCACGCGATGCACGCCCGATTCGAACTTGAGCCGCGCGAACACACCCTCGCCCGTAATCGAAGCCACGATCTCCTTGTAGCCGCCGAGATCGTTTTCCGATGCCGAGATAACCTCGACCTTCCAGCCTCTGAGGTCGGCATAGCGCGAATACATGCGGAAGAGATCCGCCGCGAACAGTGCCGCCTCGTCGCCGCCCGTACCGGCCCGCACTTCGAGGATCGCGCTTTTCTCGTCCGCCGCGTCCTTCGGCAGAAGCGCGATGCGCAACTGCTGTTCGAGCCCGCCGATGCGCTCGGCGAGAGCTGCGCGCTCCGCATAGGCGAGATCGGCCATGTCCTTGTCGGCTGAAGGATCGCGAAGCAGCTGCTCGAGATCGGCGCTTTCGGCTTCGGCTTTGCGCAACGCCTCGATTTGCGCGGCAGCTGGCGACAGCTCCGCGAATTCCTTCGTCAGCTTGACGTATTGAGCTTGCGACACGCCATGATTGAGCTCGTCCTGGATCGCCATCCAGCGCTCGAAAAGGCGGTCGAGTTTATCGCGCGGCAATGAAGTCATGATGTCCGATGATGCAGTCCGTGTGGGCCGCGATCAGACGACCGCGGCGCTCTCGGGCGCATCTAATACGAACCGCCTGCGATCCGCAATTTGTCGGTCCGGCGCAACCGGGGATCATTCACGTCGATCCAGCGCAAACCGTCCTGAACCGGCGCAAAATGCTCTTGAAAATAAACGCTGACGTGACCGACGGCCGAGCTGAACGGCTGTGCGACGACCTGCAGGATCGAGGCGTTGAAAAACAGCAGAATGAACAGCGGCAGCGACAGGGCGTAAAGCGCGCGCTGCGGCCGTTCGCGAATTTGGTGAATGGCATCCTTCGGCAGCCTGCGGGCACCGCTCGCGATCGCCGATCCGGCCCGGAAGAAATGCCGCGCCTGCGGCTCGTGCTCGTCGTCCACGTGCTCTTCGGGCTCGTCCGGCGACGGCTGAAGCGTCATGATGAGATTGCCGATGGCGTTCAAAACGGGGCGTCCATCGACACCCGCCATCGACGTGTAGCCCATGACGATCTGAACCGTCTGCGGCCACGGCGGCAGGTATTCGACCTGTCCGGTTTCCAGCGCTTCGAGGACGCCGGTGTGCACTTTGAGATAATGCGCGGCCTGCGGCAGCGTCAGCCGCAACGCGCGGCGCAAATCCATGAAGAACCGTGCGATCAGCTCACGGTCATGCGAAACTTGTACTTGATTTGAGAACTCGCTGCGATCGCGCGCCGTGCGCTCCACCCGCACACGGCCGCCGACCGAAACGTTCCGCCCAACGCCTCGACGCATACACAATCCGGCACTACGCACCGGTCCCTCAACCCTCACCCCAATGTTGGTTAAAAAAGTATTTTTGTCAAAGGCTTTTCAAGCGCATCAGCCGTCGATGGCGACGCCTTCGTTTTCGGCAAACTGCTGCAAGGACATGCGGATGTCTTTAGCATCCCCTTTGAGAAGTTCTTCGACGTAAGCCGTCGCTTTTTCCGCATCGAGCGACAGGATCATCGTCTTGATCGGACCGATCGATGCCGGCGCCATCGATAGCGAACGCAGCCCGAGTGCGATGAGCGACATGGCTTCGAGCGGGCTGCCCGCCATCTCACCGCACAGTGTCAACGGCACCTTATGCTTCTTCGCAGCTTTGATCAGCATCCGGAGCGCGCGAAGAGGCGCAGCCGTCAACACGTCGAACCGGCTTGCGACGCGCGCGTTGGTGCGATCCGCGGCGAACATGAACTGCATCAGGTCGTTCGAGCCGATCGACACGAAATCGACCCGCGACAGAAACGCGTCGAGATCGAACAGCAGCGCCGGCACCTCGAACATCGCCCCGACAAGAATGTTGCTCGGAAGCTGATGCCCATGCGTCGTCAGGAACGTCTTTTCTTTTTCGATCAAGGCCCGGATCGCGCCAAGCTCATAGGACGCCGAAACCATTGGGATCATGACCCTGAGTTCGCGTCCGGCGGCGGCCTTCAGAAGCGCACGTATCTGCAGGCGGAACAGCTCCGGCCGGTCGAGCGACATGCGGATCGCGCGCCAACCCAAGGCCGGGTTCTCTTCCTTCGGCTGGCGGAGATACGGCAGCACCTTGTCGCCGCCGATATCGAGCGACCGAAACACGACCGTCTTGCCCTGCGCTTCCTCGATCACCGAGCGATAAAGCTGCGTCTGCCGGTCGAGCCTCGGAAAGGAGTCCGACAGCATGAATTGCAATTCGGTCCGGTAGAGTCCGACGCCATCGGCGCCCGACTCCGTCAGATGCGACATGTCGACGAGCAGCCCGGCGTTCATGAGCAGCGAAATGCGAATGCCGTCCTTCGTCACCGCCGGACGCCCGCGCAGCGACTGATAGCGTTTCTGCTTGCGCGCCCGGAACCGCACCTTGTCGGAATAGGCGGCAATCACCTCATTCGTCGGCCGCAGATGAACTTCGCCCGCGACCGCATCGATGATCGCGGCGTCGCCGGCCACAACGCGATCGACGATCCCGGCCGCTTGTCCGATCGCGGCGATACCCAGCGCTTTGGCGACGACGGCGACATGGCTTTGGCTCGACCCGTCCTCGACGATCAGGCCGCGCAGACGGCTGCGATCGTAATCGAGCAGCTCCGCAGGCCCCATCGTGCGCGCGACGAGGATGACCTCGGACGGCAGGCCGCTGCCGTCTTCCGAACTCTTGAGCCGCCCCGCAAGCACGCGCAGCAGGCGATCGGAGAGATCGTCGAGATCGCGCTGCCGCTCTTTCCAGTAGGTGTCGTGCTGTTTCAGCATGCGCGTGCGCATGGCGTTCTGCACGCGCTCGACGGCCGCTTCCGCCGTCAACCCGCCCTCGACCGCTTCGCGCAAGCGACGGTGCCAGCCCTTATCGTGCGCGAACATGCGATAGGCTTCGAGCACATCGCGATGTTCGCCGACCGCCGAAAGATGTTCATGCTCGAACATCTCGTCGATATTCGCCTGCAGCTTGGTGAGCGCTGTATCCAGCCGGTCCATTTCGGCGACCGGATTGTCCGACAGCAAATGCGTGACGACGATGCGCGGCTCGTGCAGCACCACGTGCCCGAGCGCGATCCCCTCCGACAGCGGTTCGCCCTCGATCGCCATCGGCTGCGACAGCGAACCTTCGAGCGCCGCGCCCGTACCCGCGACCGCGCCTGAGACGAGGTTTTCGGCGACGACCATCGCCGTCGCCTGCAGCACCTCGACGTCCTCGTCGGAATATTCCTTCGACATCCGGTTCTGGATGACGAGCACGCCAAGCACCTGGCCCGAACGCGAGATCGGAACCGCCAGCAGCGAGTGATAGATTTCTTCACTCGTCTCAGGACGGTAGGAAAACGCCGGATGGCTCGAAGCCTCGGGCTCGTTGACCGTCACGCCAAGCTCGGAGCAGCGACCGACGAGTCCTTCCCCGCGCTTCATCCGTGTCTTGTGAACGGCCGACGGGTTAAGCCCCTCGGTCGCGAACAGCTCCAGCGAGCCATCCTGACGCTTGAGATAGATGGAGCACACATCGGCGACCATCACGCCCGCGATCTGGCGCACGATGCGATCGAGCTTGTCCTGGCCCTCGCCGCCTTCGGACATGATCTCGCGTAAGCCGCGCATGATCACCCGGAGCGAGGTTTCGCTCGGAAGCGGTCTTGGATCGTTGGGCCGCGCGATCATGCTCTTCGTACCGCCCGCCCGGACGGTCCATCAGGGGCTAAGAATAGCGCGGCCGAAAGAATCCGCGCTCAGTCGCTGTCGAGACCATAGACCGTGTGCAGCGTGCGCACGGCAAGCTCGGCATAGACAGCATCGATCAATACACTGATTTTTATCTCGGATGTCGAGATGGCGTGGATGTTGATGCCTTTTTCGGCAAGAGTTTTGAACATCTGCGCCGCAACACCAGCATGACTGCGCATGCCGACGCCGATCACCGAGATTTTCACGACGTCCGCCGAGCTTTTGACGTCGAAGTGGCCGATGTCGGCTTTAGCCTTTTTCAGAACATCGAGCGTGCGCGGCAACTCTGATGCCTGCACGGTGAACGTCATGTCGGTGTGCTTCCCGTCGGGCGTGACATTCTGAACGATCATGTCGACGTTGATGCTCGCGTCCGACAACGGCCCGAAGATGCGCGCCGCGACGCCCGGCTTATCGTCGACCTTCAGAAGCGTCACCTTGGCTTCGTCTTTGGCATAGGCGATGCCGCTCACGACCTGCTGTTCCACGATCTCATCCTCGTCGCAAACGATAGTTCCGATATTCTCGACGTTGTCGGGTCTGTACGGTTGCATCGCGTCCGGCGCGACGAAGCTCGACAGAACGCGCGTCTTCACCTTGTAGACCATAGCCAGCTCGACGGAGCGCGTTTGTAGCACCTTCGAGCCGAGCGATGCCATTTCCAGCATCTCTTCATAGGATACTTTGGCCAACCGCCGCGCTTTCGGCACGATCCGCGGATCGGTCGTATAGACGCCGTCGACGTCGGTATAGATATCGCAGACGTCCGCTTCGAGCGCGACCGCGATCGCAACCGCACTCGTATCCGAGCCGCCGCGGCCGAGCGTCGCCACGCGATTGGAAATCTCTTCGATGCCCTGGAAGCCGGTGATGACCGCGACTTCTCCGCCGTCGATCTGCCGTTTGAGATCGGCGCCCGGAATATCGATGATGCGCGCTGCACCATGAGCCGTGTCGGTTTTGATCGGCACCTGCCATCCGGTCCAGGAGCGCGCCTTGAGACCCATGGCTTGCAGCGCCAAGGCCAGAAGGCCAGCCGTCACCTGCTCGCCGGTCGCGACGACGGAATCGTATTCGCGCGCGTCGTAGAGAGGCGAAACTTCCTTGACCCAGGCGACAAGCTGGTTCGTGACGCCCGACATCGCCGAGACGACCACGGCGACCTTGTTGCCGGCGTCGACCTCGCGCTTGACGTGCCGCGCCACGTTTTGGATGCGCTCGATGTTGGCGACCGAGGTGCCGCCGAATTTCATCACAACGGTCGCCATCCTGAGTGTCTGTCCTGCACTTGCTATAGGCTCGGACGGGCCCAAATAGGACCTGTGAAGCCTTAATGTCTGGATTGAGTCCCGGCTTCTTAGCGGCTCGCGAGCCCCCGGGCAACTATCCAGGGGCCATCCCAAAGACGAGCGGGATCGTGCCGCGCTTGACAAGTTCCCCGCGCCGCTGGCGACTAGCCGCAAACCGGAGCCCAAAATGACCGCCGCATCCCGCCAGCACGACGATCCGACCCCTGCAAGCGCGAACCTCGATCCCGAGGAGGTGCGGCGCTTTTCCGAGATCGCTTCCGAATGGTGGGACCCGAACGGAAAATTCCGCCCCCTGCATCAGATCGGACCGCCGCGGCTCTCGTTCATTCGCGACCAGGCCGTCGCCCATTTCGGCCGCGATGCGAAAATTCTGAAACCGCTTTCCGGTCTGACGGCGCTCGACATCGGCTGCGGCGGCGGCCTCGTCGCCGAACCGCTGACACGTATGGGCGCGACGGTCACGGCGATCGACCCCTCGGAGCGCAACATCGCCATCGCCAAAAACCACGCCGACGCGCAGGGCCTCGCAATCGACTATCGTCCCGTCCGCGTCGAAGACCTCGTCGCCGAAGGCCGCACCTTCGACATCGTCGCCTGCCTTGAGGTCGTCGAGCACGTTCCCGATCCAGAGAAGTTCATTGCCGAATGCGCGAGCCTCGTCCGTCCCGGCGGACTCGCCGTTTTCTCGACCTTGAACCGCACGTTGAAGGCATGGGCACTGGCGATCGTCGGCGCCGAATACGTGTTGGGCTGGCTGCCGCGCGGCACGCATCAGTGGGACCGGTTCGTGACCACCGACGAACTGCGGCGCTACGCCGAGACCGCCGGTCTCACCGATCCCCAGTTTGAAGGCATCACCTACACGCCGCTGCGGGATGTCTGGGCTCGCAATCCCGACACGGATGTGAATTATCTGATGTCCGTGAAAAGGCCGTTAGCTGCCTGAACGGCGGCGCAAATCGAAGGGGGACGCGCATGTTTCCGATCGGCGACGATGACAGTGCGCTGAGGACCACGCCGGTCGTCACCTACGGCCTGATCGCGATCAACGTCCTCGTCTTTCTCCTGGAGCTGAATGCCGGAGACCAGTTCATTCAGGACTGGTCGTTCATCCCGAGCCGCTTCAACGACGACCCCGCCGGCAACCTGCCGACGCTCTTGACCGCCATGTTCATGCATGGCGGCTGGATGCATCTCTTCGGCAATATGCTGTACCTCTACATCTTCGGCGACAACATCGAGGATCGCTTCGGCCACGTCCGCTTCCTCGCGTTTTATCTCGCCTGCGGCATCGCAGCGACGTTCGCCCAGTATTACGTCAACAGCGGCTCCAGCATTCCGAACGTCGGAGCCTCGGGCGCCATCGCAGGCGTCCTCGGCGCTTATATTCTGCTGTTCCCGCACGCGCGCGTCGACGTTTTCGTCATCCGCCAGATCGTTTCGCTTCCGGCGCTCGCCGTCATCGGCTTCTGGATCGTGCTGCAGCTTTTCAGCAGCGTCGGCTCCATCGCCCGAACCGACGAGACCGCTGACGTCGGCGGCGTCGCCTACATGGCGCACGTCGGCGGCTTCGTCGCAGGGCTTGTGTTGGCGTTCCTACTCGGCGGGCGCGGCGGCCCGTCGCGAACTATCTGACGAGCGATGATCCGCCTACGGGCCAGCATCTTTGTCGGTGCTGCTTCCATGCTGTGGAGATCCTCACCCCAAACCTTGGAACCGAGAGTTTCATTTGTTACTCCCAATCGAATGATCCTTTCGGAGTAGTCCCAACATGGGCACGTACCGACTTTTGCTCGCTGCAATGGTCATGTCGTCCCATATCGGGTTTTTACCCGTGGCCGGCTTCAACCAAGGACCCGTCGCCGTCATCTCGTTCTATCTGATCAGCGGCTACGTGATGACGATGCTGATGCAGAAGCATTTCTCGACGGTCGGCCGCGTTCCATTTTTCTACATCGATCGCGCAGCGCGACTTCTGCCGCAGCTCTACTTCTACATGCTCATGGCGCTGCTGCTCGTCAGCATTGCAGCAGTTCCAGTCGAATACCTATCGAAGTGCAACGCCAAAACCGTCGCGCTCAATTTTTTGGTCGTGCCGCTGGATTTTTTCAATCATTGGAAGCCGCTGAGAGATGTCGGAAATTGCCAGCTCGACCCGCCCGCTTGGAGCATCGGTCTTGAAATAACCTTCTATCTTTTCGCTCCGGCAATCGTTCTCTTACCCAAGCTGACGCGCGTAGCAGCCGTCATATCGATCGCTATTTTTCTTTATGCCTGGCTTGGCTTCGTACACGTGTTTGTCTTCGGCTACTCACTGTTGCCGGGCACACTTTTCATGTTCTTGGTCGGCGCCTCATTCGCGAAGCCTGACCTGATCCACAGGAAGCTGCCTCTGATCGTCTGGCTCGGCGCAGCCATCATTTCCGCGGCCGTCTGGAATTTTCCGGCGTTGGCTGCCGAACCGCTGAACTATGAGATCCCGATCGGTCTTATTATCGGAATTCCCGCGTTAGCCGTGCTGTCCCGGCTTGCAACGCCGGATAGCGCCTCGCGCTGGTCGGCGCTCTACAGGCTCGACGGGCTTCTAGGGAATTACAGCTACGGCGTATTTCTCAACCACTACCTGCTCATCTGGCTAGCCCTGCTAGCCGGGATCAACCTTGGCGATCATCTCGTCGCCTTCGCCCTCGCGTCGCTTGCACTCTCGGCCTTCAGCTTCCACGTTATCGAAGCGCCCGCCCTCAAGCTGCGACGCGCATTCCGCTACAAGACCGAAACCACCACGTATTCAACCTTTACCAAAAAGCGCGCCGATTGGCCCAATCTCCGTGGGGGCGAACCGGTGGGTCAGCGGCACGTCACAGCGGGTCACCAAGACATTCCTCAGACCTGAATCGCCCAGTGACTACGCAACTGAGCGAATCCGCCAAGGCCATGTCGTGGAGGACCACACATAAATGACGCGCCCGGCTTGACCCATGGAGAGAGCTGTGGTGATAGCAGGGCTCTGAAATCGGGGAGCGCCGGTCCGAAAATCATGGACGGCGGCGCCATCCTCGATTTATTGCCTTGTAAACAAAGCCTGTGCCGCCTTAGCTCAGTTGGTTAGAGCGCTAGATTGTGGATCTAGAGGTCCCCGGTTCAACTCTGGGAGGCGGTACCATCCACCTTTGCAAGCCCCGCCGTCACTTCTCGCCCGCCGCGTTGAGCCGCTCGAGAATGATCCGTGCGATATCATCGTAATCGCCGCCGAAGTGGTGCCCGCCCGTCCGGCCGATGCGCGTTGCCCCATCGAGCTCCGCCAGCGTGCACCCGGTATTATTGTCCTTCTGCTCCTCGACGCTATAGACGCACATGACGCGCGCCTTAGGCATCTGCGCCAAATATGGTCCGAGCGGAATGTCGGCCGAAGAACTGAGTCCCAGCCAGCCCGCCATCGACATCTGCAGCCGCGCGACGGGCTCCAGCCCGAGCATCGCGATCAGCTTGATCTGGTCTTGTGTCGCCGGTGCGAGCTTAGGCCACGTCAGCGGAATGATGCCTGCCCCGAAGGAATATCCCGCGAGCGCGAAGGTTTTCACACCCCAAGCGGGTCCATAGTGAGCGATGATCCGATGGATGTCGGCAGCAATCGTCTGTGGCTCCTTCTTGCTCCAGAAGTAGCGCAGCGCATCAACGCCGATCACCGCGACACCATCCTTGGAGAGCAGTTCGCCGAGCTGCTTGTCGATGTCGCGCCAGCCGCCATCGCCTGAAAAGAAGATCACGAGAACTTTTGGATGCTTCGCGGGAAGCTCCACGAGTGGCAGATCGCTGAGCGCGGCCCCCGTCGTCGCCGCAACTTCGAAGACGGCCTTGATCGCAGCATCGCGTCCCGCTTTGTTCCCGGTCGGCGCAGCAATCGCCTGCGAGCCTGGGTGCGCATCGAGAAACGGCTTGAGGCTTGGCTCACCGGCGTTTGCGGTGATGGCGATCCAACGCCCCGCCAATTGCGCAGGCTGATAGGTGAACGTCTGGGCACCTTCGCCCGCCGACGACGTCGCATCGCAAAAAGGTTTCGCCGAAGCGAGCGTTGGTGAGAACCCGAAGCTCACCGCGCCCGCAAGCGTGTTCGACGGCGCCTGCGCCAGTCCGAGATAGGCCACCACACCGCCATCGCCGATGCCAAGCAGAACCGGCTGTTGCCAGGTCTCCATGCCGATCTGCCGCTCGGCCATGCGCGCGAGACTTTCCAGATCGCCGAACAGGTCGATGCACGCTTTGGCGCTGTCGGAGGCTTGCAGAATGGATCGCATCGCGGCCGCATCGATGACCGCCACGGCAGCGCCGCGATCGGCAATCTCCGTAGCGATCTCGCGAGCAGCGGACGAAGAATCATTCGGATCGCTGAGCAAAATCACGAACGCGGAGGCAGGCGTCTTCGGCGTGACGACTTCGACGCTTCCGAAGCGCGGCTGCGTCACAGTCGTCGCCGCCATGGCAACGTTCGCAGTCAGCAGCGCCAGCGCACTCAAGATCACTGCAAGTGCGGACATGCCGAGAACGCCCTTGGGCGGAACGCTAGGCGTCATGTCGCTGACGCTCCGCGATCACGCGCTGCGGACTTGAGCTGATCAATCCCGCGATATCGAGCAAGGTTTGCGGCAGACGCAGACCGTGCTCGTACGCGAGATATTTCGGCCGCCATTCCGGTTTGAACTTGCTCTTGAAAATGCGCACGCCCTCGAAGTTGTAGAGCCGGTCGCCGTACCGGAAGAACAGCCCAGCGAGCCGCGCCCAGCGCGACGCAAGCCGATGCTCGGGCAGACCGGAGAGCGGCGCCATGCCGAGGTTGAACCATTTGTAGCCCTCAGCCTTCATTTGCTCGAGCAGCATCACGACCAGATAATCCATGACGCTCTCCGGCGCATCCGGCACGTGCCGCATCAGATCGAGCGACGCCGTCGCCGAAGCGGGCTTGCGCAAAATATTCGCGAACGCGACGATACGATCTTCATGACGAACGACGGCGACGTCGTGCCGGCTGAGATAATCTTCGTTCCAGAAGCCGAGCGAAAACCCCTTCTCACGACGCCCATGCACCTGCAGCCACGCGTCCGACACGCGCTTCAAAGCCGGAAAGTATTTCGCGACCTGCTCGGCTTTGACGATTTCGAACGACACGTTGCTGCGCTCGACGCGTGACTTCGTCTGCCTGAGCCGCCGCCCGACTTTGCCGTCGAGCGTGAAGGCTTGGAGATCGACCCAGGCATCCTCGCCGAGCTTGATCAGCGAGAAGCCCGCGTCGAGATAGACCGGCAGATTGTCGGCCGCGACCTGATAGAAAACCGGCGAACCGCGGCGCTCGTCCGCATTCTCCTTGAACCGCCAAACGAGGTCGGTGAGATCCGCGCTTCCGTTCGCGATCGGATCGCCCATCGCGACCCACGTCGAGCCGCGCACGTCGTACATCACGAAGCCGTCGCCGCTTTGAGAAAACAGAAATCGCTTGTCGCCGATGAGCGCCAGCTCCGACGTGATCTGCGTCGATGCACCGACGATAGCCTCGACATCCTGCATCTCGGACGGCGAAACGTGGCGCCGCTCGGGCGCAACCTTGTGCATCATCTGATAGGCCGCGACGACGATGACAATGGTCGCCGCACCGAGCGTGGCGCGCAGGAACCGCGACGCGTCCTGATGATACGCGAATTCCCACCACAGCGAGTTGTCGTAGGGAATGCCGCGATAGATCGCGAGACCGATAAACGCCGACGCGCTGACGGCAACAGCGACGGCAAGCAGCGACGACGCCGACGGGCGTCCCGCGAACACGCCACCCTGGCGATAGAATTCCCGCCGTCCGACGATGAGCAAACCGGCCGCCGCAAGACAGATTGAGGCTTCGCCGAAATTCAATCCTTTCGTCACCGAGAAGATCGCGCCGCCGCCAAGCAGGAGCAGCGCCAGTTGCCATGCCGAGCGCAACCTGTGCGCCAGTCCGTTCGCGACGACGAGCAGGATCGTTCCGACGAGACTGGCGATGAAATGCGACGCTTCGACGAACGGCAGCGGAATGAAATTTCGCACGACCGCGATGCGTTCCGCCGGCAGCGTCCCCGCAACAAGCAGAACCAGCCCGCCGAAAAACGTCGCGACCGCCGCAAGCGGTGGAATGATCGGATCGAACAGCGCCGCCGTCTGGCTGCTGTCCTCATGCGCAACGCGCGAGCGGGCGCGCACCTCGTAGGCAACGAGCATCATCGCTGCGATCGTTACCGGCACGAAATAATAGACGAGCCGGAACAGCACCAAGGAGCTGACCAGCTCCGGCGACGGCGCACCCTTGGCGATGCCGAGCAGCACGATCGCATCGAAGACGCCGAAACCGCCCGGCACATGACTGAGCACGCCGACAACGATCGCGAGCGAAAACACGACCAGAAACCCCGGCAGCGTAACGGCGACATCGTGCGGCAACAGCACCCACAACGCGACGGCGGCGGCCGCGACATCCGCCATCCCGACGAAGATCGCGGCAAGCGTCGTGCCTGCTCCCGGCAATGGCAGCTGCCAGTCGCGGACGGCGATGACGGTTCTTTTGCGCGCCGAAATCGCCAGCCACAGCGCCAGCGCCGCCAGAATGGCAAACCCGAGAATTCGACACGCCGCTGCATCCAGTCCGACCAGCGCCGCGACCAGCTCCGGATCGACGGCAAGGCAGATGCCGGCGATGGCGGCAAGCCCCGCCCAGAAGCTCAACGCGCAAAGCAGGACGACGGCCAGAACCTGATCGGTCGAAACCTTCCACGGCCGATAAAGACGCATGCGGACGGCGCCGCCGGTCAGTACCCCGAAGCCGAACGTGAACGTCACGGCATGACTGATGAACGAGGTGATGGCGGTTGTTCGCAGCGGAACGCGGCGCGCTCCGACCAATCGCAATGCGATGATATCATATCCGACGAGAGCGAGATAAGACGCAGCCGTCGCAAGTCCTGCAAGAGCCAGACGCGACAGCGGAAACGTAACGATCGTGTGACGGACCTGATCCCACGAGATGCTTTCAAGCGTCTTGTAGAGAACGGACGCAGCATACGAGAACGCCGCAAGCGCGACGATCGCCCCGACGAAAGACCAGTCGACGCGATCCCATATCCCACGGTTGCCGCCGATCTTTTCACCGTCATGTTTCTGGTGCGCCGTCTGCAACCTGGACTCCCGAACCCGCGAGCCTTGCGCCCCTCGCGGCAAAGCTCGCCCTACTACTACTCTCCGCGTGAAAAAGCAGCCGTTTCAGATTGATTAAATTTCCGCGCGCACCGAACGCCTCGACGCAGGCTGCGAGCCGGTCCCCACGCCCGATTGCGAGCGGCGCGGACGTGGTCGTCCGCTCGGCCCACCCTCGAACGGCGCAAATGGCGCACACTCGGCGGCAGCTTGGTCAGCGGGGGGGTATCGGCGCGTAGGACAACGGTGGAAAATACGCGAATTCCATATAACTGCGGCCGGCAAATCGCTTACATGCATTGGGTAAAGTGCTTGAGTAGCACTTGGGGTCTGAAGATTTCCGCTATGACGGCTGCGATTATGCCCTCAGTCCAGCTTCCGCGCGACAGCGAGCCTTCGCTCGGCGTCGCAAACGATTCCGGCGTCATCGTTGTCGACCCCGAACGCGCCGAAATCGTGACCGCAGATACCGCCGGCACACGCGCCATCGGGTTGTTCGCCTACGCCGCATTTCCAATCGCGCTCGATGCCTCGACCCCCGCCCTTGCACGGCTGCGCGAGATCGCGGCGCTTGGCAACGCCAATAGCAAATCGGTCGAAACGTTGACCTTCTGGAGCAACGGCCGGCTGAAGGCGCTCCGCTGCACGGTGACACGCCAGACTGCCGACCGGTCGGGATTGTTCGTCCTGCACGTCCTCGATGAGGCGGACGCCGAAACGGCGTTGATTTCCACTCCCGATTCGCTCGCGGCCCGGGTAGCCGCCACGGCGTCGCTGCTCGATCCCGACCAACTCGCGAAGCTCGCGCACGAGCTGAAGACGCCGCTGACGGCCATCGCCGCCGCAGCCGAGGTGATGCGCGACGAGCGATTGGGCGCGATGGGCAACGCCCGCTACCTGAACTACGCCGCCGACATCCACGAAAACGCGACGCACGCCCTGGACGTCATCACGTCGCTGCTCTCGGAAAGCCGCCGCCAGGGAACCGCGCCGCCGCGCCTCATCGCACTCGACCTCAATGCGATTGTCCAGCGCACCGTCTCCAGCGTTCAAGCCCTCGCGCAATCGCGCAATCTGGCTCTGACGTTTCGCGCCGAAAAAAGCCGTCCGCACGTTGTCGCCAATCCGACATCCCTGCGTCAGATCCTGCTCAACCTGCTGACGAACGCCATCAAGTTCACGCCAACCGGCGGCGCCGTGCAGGTCGAAACCGGCTGCCGTGCCGACGGCCGCGTGTTCCTCGCGGTGCGCGATACAGGCTGCGGGATCGGAGGCAGCGCGGTCACGGCGAGCGCATCCGATCAAGGCGCGAACAAACAACTCTGGCTGAGCGGCAGCGGCATCGGCCTGCCGCTCGTCCATCGCCTCGCGAGCGAAATGAGCGCCGAATTCGAAATCGAGGACGGCTCCGACCGGGGCACGCTGGCGCGGATCACGTTCGCCGGATTTGCCCAGTGGCCGGGTTGAAAAACGCTCGCCGGGTCGGCCAGATCTTCCCGATCGTACGTACTTGAAAATTATAAAAATTCTAATGTTCTGCGCGTCGTTCGCTAACGGTTGACCTGCCCGATATGATCAGGTTAGCACAAGTTTACGGTGCCGTAGCGGCATCGCGCGCCAGCGTTGGCGCCAACCGATACCGGGGCCTTGAACCCCGCATATTGGAGCGGAAAATGAACCTAGATTTCTGCGCGATCTCTCGCGCAAATCATCGTCCTTCCAGATTGGTTCAGCCGACGGAGGTATCCGCCCGTGGCTAGTCCTTCAGTGAACGCCAGAACCACCTCCGCAACCCCGTCCGCGAAAGTCGTTCCGCTTTCGGCAAAAGCGCCCGAGCGCCTCGTCGGCGTCGGATTTCGATGCTGGCTCGCGGGCCTTTCGACCGGCGACATCAAATGCTGGGAAGACGCCTGGAATTCCTTCTCCGGCATCCTCGGACCTGAGCACGCAAAAGCTCTGCTGCTCGATCTCTCCAAGTTCGTCCGCGCCGTGAAAGCCAACGCCCAGCGCGATATCGAGATCTCGCCGTCCGGCTGCCGCGGCTTCTGCCGCGACGAATGCCTGGCCATTTCGATCATCGCGGCGTGCCAGCATGACGAGCGTCAGGCGCTGACGGCGTCGGCCGCGGCGTTGATTGGCTCGGACGACATCGGCGACACGCTCAACGGCGCCCAGGCTCTCGCCGCAGCGCTGAGCAAAGCCAACCAGTTGCTGTGCCCCGAATCCGTCTGCCCGGCGACGTGCGCTCTTCGCGCCCAGCGCCGCCGCTTGATGTAATCGAAGCACGCGACGCCTAAAGCTTGTCGACGTAACCTTGAATGGCATCGGCGGCGCTCGCACGCGCCCCCGGAGCAATGTGCAGGCCCGTCTTGGTCCGCCGCCAGAGAATATCCTCAGCCGCATCCGCCCATTCCTCGGATTTGAGGTAGGCAATCTCGCGCGCACAGAGACCTGCACCGAAATCCTGCCCCAGATCGCGTTCCGACGTCGCGCCGTCGATTACGCGCGCCGTTCGGGTGCCATAGCGGCGCGCCAGCCGCATCAGCGTGCGCCTCTCGAAACCGGCATGGCGGCGCGCAAAATCGTCGAACCACGCATCGACCGTGCGGCCCTCGAAATCGCCGCCGGGCAGCGGCGCATTTCTGGTCGAGCCGGACCGCGCCGCCGGTAAGTGTTGTGCGAGAAGATCGAGCGCCGCCTCCGCGAGCCTGCGATAGGTCGTGATCTTGCCGCCGATCACGTTCAGGATCGGCGGTGTCCCCTCCGACTGAAGATCGAGCCGGTAGTCTCGCGTGATTGCCGAAACATTGTCGCTTCCGTCATCATCGAGCGGGCGAACCCCGGCAAATGTCCACACGATCTGTTCAGGTTGTATTGGAACGCGGAGATACCGGTTCACGGCCGTGAGAAGATAGCTCTCCTCATTTTCGGACACGCTCGCGGAACGTGGATCACGGCCCTGCGGCTGCTCCGTCGTACCGATCAGCGTGAAGTCGGATTCAAACGGCAGGACGAACACGACGCGGCCATCGGAATTTTGCAGAGCGTATGCATCGTCCGCTCCGGCGATGCGCGGAACGACGATGTGACTGCCCCTCACCAGCCGCACGTCAGCGGATCGCGCACCGGATGATATCCCGAGACGCGCGACATCGCCGACCCACGGTCCCGCCGCATTGACGACTGCTCGCGCCGCAACGTCGCGAGACCCGTCCCCGAGCGACACGATCCAAAGTCCGTCTTCGACACGAAGCGCGCGAACCGGCGTCCGCGTCACGATCCGCGCACCCACCTCACGCGCGGCGATGGCATTGAGAACCACGAGCCGCGCATCATCGACGGCGCAATCCCAATAGCTGAACGCGTGCTTCAAATGTGATGCCATCGGCACGCCCGCCGGGTCGGTGTCGAGATCGATTGCATGCGAACCGCCCAAGGTTCGGCGCGCCGCAAGATGATCGTAAAGAAACAGCCCGGCTCGAATGAACGCACGCGACCGCATTCCATCAACATGAGGCAGAACGAAACGCATCGGCCGGATGATATGCGGAGCCTTCGCAAGCAAAACCTCGCGCTCCGCCAGCGCTTCACGGACAAGACGGAACTCGTAGTGTTCGAGATACCGAAGACCGCCATGAATAAGCTTCGAACTCGCCGACGACGTCGCGCCGGCAAGATCGTCCGCTTCAGCGAGCATCACGCGCAGTCCGCGCATCGCCGCGTCGGCAGCAATGCCCGCGCCGTTGATACCGCCGCCGATCACGACAAGATCGAAGATCTCGTTCGACATCCGTTGCCGCCGCTCCGCATCGTCCGTCCAAACACGAGCTTAGATGACTCGCCGCACGACACGAAGGGTCAGCCTGCAGGCTGCACCGACTTTCGATTGCGAAACAGAAGACTGACCGCAATCGACACGAGCAGGCTGATCGGCACAGTGATCAGCACGATCGCGGCAGGCTTCAACCCGCCCCAGTTGGCGACCGTCGCCGCGTAATCGCGAAGCGCGCTCCACGCCGCAGCGCGCGCTTGCGGATCGACAGCGGCGCTGAAAGCCGCATCCAGATCGCTGAACTGCTGCGCCGCTTCCTCACCGGCATCCGAAAACAAACCCGAGATTCGATAGAACTCAACCGGCCAGACGTGCACGCCGAGCAGGTAAGCGAGCGCGATCAACGTCCCCACGGCCATCGCCGCGATGGCGCCCGCGGAATTCATATGTCGCCAATAAAGGCCGAGCACGATCGGCACGAACAGACCCGCGGCGATGAGGGCGAATCCTTCCGCGAACAGTAGGCCGCTGCCAAGCGTCGAAACGCTGGCGATGATCGATCCACCTGCGAGCGCGCTTGCCCCGAGCGTCGCCGAACGAAAATCCAGTTCCCCTTGCCCCGGAGCACCGCCTTTTCGCACTTCCGCATCGGCATCGACAAGACTCGCGAGAAGCGCGTTCCCCATCAGCAGGGTTGCGATGACGACGGCGATCAGCAAGGGATACTGCAACGCGCGTTCGACCGCCGCCATGTACGGCGCTGCGACGACAAATCCGTCTGTCGAAAACACGAGATCCTGCAATCTCAAAAACCCGCGCTGCTCCGGCGCGTTGGCGCACGCTGTCGCAAGCTCTGCGACGTTGCGCGAATTCTTATCGCAGATTTTGACCCACCCGAGGTCGCTCGCCTCGGCGAATTTCTTCGGAATGACGGCGTCTTCGATGCCTTTGGAAAGCACGGTCTCGAATGCGACGCGGCTGTAAACCGCAAGCGGCGGCAAGCTGACGACGACGACAGCGACGCCGACCAGCGCCCAAGCGGTCCGGCGCACAGCCCCGCCCGGTGCCACGGCGGCTTGCGAAACGTGCCGTCCGAGCAGATGCGGAGCGGCAACGACGCCGAACGCAACGGCAAGCAGAAGTCCCGCGAAATTACGCATCGAAAGCTGCAGGAACGGCGAAGCCAGTGCCGTCAGCGCATCGACATCGGCGAGGCGGTTGACGACCAGCGTCATGTTGAGGCTGAGGTGATTTTCGAGCGCGGCGCCGAGCGTCAGATGCGGGATGGTCCAGCCTCGCGCGCGCGCTGCGATCGCGGCAAGCGTAACGAGCACGCCGATGACCATCGCCGCGAAACTGATGCCGGCAAGCGTCCGGACATTCAGCACGCTGCCGACGAGCCAGACGGCCGCCACGCTGACGACCAGGATCGTCACAGCCTCAGCCGATTCAATTCGCGCCAGGCTTTGCATCGCGTAGGCGCCGGCTTTCAAATCCGCGGCCAGCAGAACGATCGTCGCCGCCGTGGTGATCAGCAACGCCAGTCGGCGCGCGAGATTCCCACCATAACGAATGGCAAAAAATCCGCCGATCGATCGCACCGGGTAGAGGACAAATCGCGGAGCGACGAGGATGGCGAGCAACGTCAATCCGGATACGAGACCAAGCGGCAGCGCCAGCGCGTCGTATCCGATCGCCGCAATGAAACCTGTGAAGCCGATGATCGCGGCAGCGCCAGTCGCCTCGCCTGCGAACGCGAAACTCGGCCACACTTGTTCCGCAGGTGCAACGCCTCCGGCGCGCCACGCGTAAAAGAACGCAAGAAGGACGAGCGCGATCAACGAGCCCTGCGCAGCAATCCAGAAGCCGAGCGGCGAGCCGCCGAGACGGAAGAAGTTGAGCGTCAACGCCGAAAGCGGCAGCGCCAGCGTCACGACCAGCCAGATCGCGACGCCTGCAATAATGAGGCTGCGCGACGGCCGGCTGGCATCCGTGATGTCCCCTTGTCGGCGCATTTGCTCCCCTCTGCCCCGATCGTAACCCAATGATCCGCGTATTGCCGCGAGAAAGACGCCCCGATCAAGGCAGATCAGGGCGAATTGGGACACGGAAATATGGCGAGGGGCGAGGAGTGACGCAGCTTTGTCTTACGGATCGTAGCCGTTGCTCGATCCGGCGACCACGCAGCCACCCTGCCGCGCGAGCCATTATTTTCGTCATCGCAGCGGGCGAAATTGAATTGGACTGAATTGCATTGCCGCAAAACTGAATTGGGGTGGAGCGCTAAGCGCACCACCCCAATAGTTTCGTCCCTAGACTTGGACCTTTATTCTTTTTTATTGGAGCCTTCGACCGGTCCGGCCGTCGAAGGTGGGCGCACCATGTACTATCATCTGCTCTGCGTCAAGTAACCGCGCGACATAAAAAATTCGCCTCAACCGGAGAACGTCAGATCACGGAAAATGCCCTTAGTGGTGCATGTCGCCGTGCATCTGATCATGGGACATCCCCTCGTGCGACATAGAGTCCTTTTTGCCTTTGGAATTGGTCTGCGCCCCCTTCGGGCCCATTGCCGCAATACCCGCGACGCCGGCTTTGACGGCAATAGCGCCTGCCTTTTCAAAGTTCAGAGTCAAATCGACCGTATCGCCGTCCTTCAACGGCTGCTTCAGGTCGAAAAGCATGATGTGATCGCCCATCGGCTTCAAAACGAGCGCCGTCCCCGGCTTCAGGTCGATCGTTTCGAGACGACGCATTTTCATGACACCGCCTTCCATCAAGCTTGAATGAATTTCGGTTCTGCCGGCCGCAGGAGACGCGATGCCGGTCAACCGGTCCGAGGTCGTTTTGTCCGTCCGTATCTCGAGAAAGAGCGCTCCAACGGTCGCGCCACCCGGCGTCGCACGCGCCCAGGCGTTCGCGACGGTGACGCCTTTGCTGGTGGCGTCCTGGGCGAAAGCCGTCGCCGGCAACAACGCCATTAAGCTCAAAAGCAGAAATTTCGTGCGCATGACGACGCCTCCAAAACGAATACCTGCGAGGGATATAGGCCAGGCGCAGCCGATCGGCCATGCGCACTACCCGCATATTTCGGTTGCGGCCTCAACTGGCTTAACTTCCGGCGGCGGGGAATATGATAAAGTCGAGGCTTCTTGCAGCGAGATCGGATCTTACGGATTTGTCATCGGCGAAGCGCATTCTTCTTATCATCGGCGGCGGCATCGCGGCCTACAAATGCCTGGATCTCATCCGGCGTTTGCGCGAGCGCGGCCATATCGTTCGCGTCGTGATGACGAAAGCTGCCCAACAATTCGTCACGCCGTTGTCGGTCGCAGCGCTCACCAACGAGCGTGTCTTCACCGATCTTTTCGATCTCGATGACGAACGCGAGATCGGGCACATCCGCCTGTCGCGCGACACGGACCTGATCGTCGTCGCGCCCGCAACGGCGGACTTGATTGCGCGGATGGCGGGCGGGCACGCCGACGATCTCGCCACCGCTATTCTGCTCGCAACCGACAAACCCGTGCTTGTCGCGCCGGCGATGAACCCGCGCATGTGGCTGAACCCGGCGACGCGCCGCAACGTCGAACAGCTCAAACGCGACGGGATCGATTTCGTCGGACCGGCAATCGGAGAGATGGCCGAGCGCGGCGAAGCCGGGCTAGGCCGCCTCGTCGAAGTTCCGGATTTACTCGCTGCGATCGAAAGCCGGTTTTCGTCCGCGTCTGACGATAAGCCGCTCGCCGGATGTCGTGTGATTGTCACGAGCGGCCCGACACACGAGCCTATCGATCCGGTGCGCTACATCGCCAATCGCTCCTCGGGAAAACAGGGCCACGAGCTTGCCGCCGCAGCCGCAAGGCTCGGCGCCGACGTCACGCTTGTTTCGGGTCCGGTCTCGATCGCCGAACCGGCAGGCGTCCGCATTGTGCGCGTATCGACGGCAGAAGAAATGCTCGCCGCGGTGAAGCACGCGCTACCGGCCGATATCGCGATATTCGCCGCCGCCGTTGCCGACTGGCGCGTTGCCACGCCGAACACTTCGAAAATCAAAAAGGCCACGTCCGACGCGCCGCCTGCGCTGACGCTCGCCGAAAATCCCGACATTCTGAAAACGATCGCTCAATTGCGAAAGGGACGCCCGCCGCTGGTCGTGGGCTTCGCCGCCGAGACCAACGACGTCATTGCGCACGCGAAAAAGAAATTGAAATCGAAAGGCGCCGATTGGATCGTCGCAAACGACGTATCGTCGCCGATTGGCGTCATGGGTGGCGAACGCAACGCCATCCACCTTCTGACGAGCGCGGGCGTGGAAAGCTGGCCTGAAATGAGCAAGGCCGAGGTCGCAACCAGAATTGTGACTCGCGCGGCCGCACATCTCGCGACGTTGAAGCGAGACGCCGCAGAATGATCCGGCGTCCCGAGCAAAACAACATCAAGGTCAACGTCCGGCGGCTCGATCACGCCACGGATCTTCCGTTGCCCGCCTATCAAACGGCGGAAGCCGCAGGCTTCGATCTCGTCGCCGCCGTTCCCGCTGAAAAGCCGGTCACGCTATCTCCCGGCGACAGCGCGCTGATTCCGACCGGATTGATTTTCGAGTTGCCGCCAGGAACCGAAGCGCAGGTCCGGCCACGTTCCGGACTCGCAGCGAAGTTCGGCGTAACGGTCCTGAATAGCCCCGGCACGATCGATTCCGACTATCGCGGCGAAGTCTCGGTCATATTGATCAACCTCGGCAAAAAGCCGTTCACAATCAATCGTGGTGAGCGTATCGCGCAGATGATCATTGCGCCGATTATCCGAGCCGTGCTCATGGAAGTCGCGGTCCTTTCCGGAACGAAGCGCGGTGCCGGCGGTTTCGGTTCGACGGGCTCGGCAACAAGTGCATCCTCTGCACATAAGAAAAAACAAAAACCGGTTACAAAAACGAGAAACAACAAGAAATCAAAATCCCAATTGAAAAAGAGCGCGCGAGGCCGCTAAATACGAAAAAAAGCTATGCTTATTAAATGCTTATTAGCGTCGCGAAGGACTTGAGGATATTCTCTGAAACTGCGAGAAAAGCGCGGCATTCGACACCGCGCCTCCGCACCCAACGCTGACCAAGAGAGCCACATGACACAGACGCTTGATATCAAGACAATCGCGGCCACCGGCACATGGGGACGCGGGCGCGTCTATGACAGCATCGACCAGACGATCGGCAACACACCGCTCGTTCGGCTTTCGAAAATCAAAGCATCCGCAAATCTCAAAGCCGACATTCTGCTGAAGCTCGAATTCTTCAATCCGCTTTCATCGGTGAAGGATCGTATCGGCGTCGCGATGATCGATGTTCTCGAGGCCGAAGGACGTATCAAGCCCGGCAAAACAATTCTGATCGAGCCGACCTCGGGCAACACCGGCATCGGTCTGGCGTTCGTCGCCGCCGCGCGCGGCTATCGCCTCATCCTCGTGATGCCGGAAACGATGTCGCTCGAGCGTCGCAAAATTCTCTCGCATCTCGGCGCGGAACTCGAACTGACGCCTGGACCCGGCGGCATGCCGGCTGCGTTGGCAAAAGCCGACGAACTCGCGAAATCTCTGCCGGACGCCGTCATTCCCGGCCAGTTCAGCAATCCCGCCAATCCGCTCGTGCACGAGAAGACGACCGCCGAGGAAATCTACAACGACACGAACGGCAAGTTTGACGCGCTGGTGGTCGGTGTCGGCACCGGCGGCACGTTGACCGGCACGGGCCGCGTCCTCAAGAAACGCATTCCTGGCCTCAAGATCATCGCCGTCGAACCGACGACGAGCGCCGTCATCTCCGGCCAGCCCAAAGGCCCGCACAAGATTCAGGGCATCGGCGCAGGCTTTATTCCCGACAACCTTGATACCGGCCTCATCGACGAAGTCGTCACCGTCGCGAGCGACACCGCGTTCGAGGTTTCGCGCACGGTCGCGAAGGTCGAAGGCATTCCCGGCGGCATTTCGACCGGAGCCAACGTCGCAGCCGCGATTTCGGTCGCGCAGCGGCCTGAATACGCCGGCAAGACGATCGTGACGTTCGCGCCGTCGTCGGCCGAGCGCTACTTCTCGAGCGAGCTGTTCGTCGAACCGCAGCCGCGCAGCTGATATCCAAGAAGGCACGACAAATGACGACGCTGACGGCCGAGGAGGTGCAACGCTACAAGCGCCACCTCGTGCTGCGCGACGTCGGCGCGCCGGGGCAGCAGAAACTCAAGGCGGCGCGCGTTCTCGTCGTCGGAGCGGGAGGGCTCGGCTCACCCGTTCTCATGTATCTCGCCGCGGCAGGCGTCGGAACGATCGGCATCATCGACGACGATCGCGTCTCGCTCGATAATCTCCAACGCCAGATTGCTCACGATACGGACGACACGGGACGCCTCAAGGTCGAGAGCGCCCGCGAAACCATTCACCGGCTCAATCCGCTGGTGAATGTCGAAGTTCACGCCGAACGCCTGAACGCGCGCAACGCGCTCGAGATCATCGCGCGCTACGACATCGTTGCCGACGGCTCCGATAATTTCGCGACCCGCTACCTGGTGTCGGATGCGTGCTACCTGGCGAAACGCCCGCTCGCCTACGCGACGCTCGGTGCCTTCGACGGCTATGTCTCGCTCTTCAAGCCATACGAAAAAACCGCTGACGGCACGTCCTATCCGACGCTGCGCTGTCTGTTCCCGGAAGCCCCGCCTGCTGGCTTGGTCGCCAATTGCGCCGAAGCCGGCGTGCTCGGGCCCGTCGCAGGCGTGATCGGCACGCTGCAGGCCGCCGAGATCGTCAAAGAGATCATCGGTATCGGCGAAAGCCTCGCAGGCCGGCTCCTGATCTGCGACGTGCTCGCCAGCCGCTTCGAGGTCGTGTCGATCTCGTGGGATCCCGACAATCCGCTGTCCGGGCAGACGCCGACGATCACCGATCTCTCGATCCACGGATCGACGGACGGAAGCGCCTGCGCCGCAGAATAGCGGCGCCAGCCATCACTCAACTTCGAAGCAATTCGCTCGTCAGAGCATCGCGACGTGGACGCGGTCCGGCGGCGCATGACCGTCGGCAAACGCCTTGATGTTGATGATGACCTTCTCGCCCATGTCGATACGGCCTTCGATCGTCGCCGAGCTCATATGCGGCAAGGCCACGACACGTTCCGAGGCCAGCAGGCGCGGATTGACCACCGGCTCGTTCTCGAACACGTCGAGGCCTGCACCGGCGATCGCGCCGGTTTCGAGAAGCCGCGCCAGCTCGTTCTCGTCGATCACCTCGCCGCGCGCCGTGTTGACGACATAGGCCGAAGGCTTCAGCAGCCGCAGCCGCCGCGCCGACAGCAGGTGATACGTCGCGGGCGTGTGCGGACAATTGATCGACACGATGTCGACGCGCGTCAGCATCTGGTCGAGGCTTTCCCAGAACGTCGCCTCGAACTCCGACTCGATGTCTTCCGGCAGACGGCGCCGGTTGTGATAGTGGATCTGCAGCCCGAACGCCTGCGCCCGCCGCGCCACCGCGCGACCGATGCGTCCCATGCCGATGATGCCGAGACGCTTGCCGTAGATGCGATGCCCGAGCATCCACGTCGGCGACCAGCCTGACCATTTCGTCGCCGGGTCGCGCATGTAGGCCGCGCCTTCCGCAAGCCTGCGCGGCACGGCGAGGATCAGCGCCATCGTCATGTCGGCGGTGTCTTCGGTCAGTACGCCGGGCGTGTTCGTGACCAGAATGCTGCGATTGCGCGCCGTATCGAGATCGACGTTGTCAACGCCCGTGCCGAAGTTCGCGATCAGCCGCAGTCGCGGCCCCGCTTGCGTCAGCACCGCGCGATCGATGCGATCCGTCACGGTCGGCACGAGAACGTCAGCCGTTTTCACCGCCTCGACAAGCTGAGCTTGCGTCATCGGCTTGTCTTCGACGTTGAGCTTCGTATCGAACAGCTCGCACATGCGCGTCTCGACCACGTCGGGAAGCTTGCGCGTTACGATGACGACAGGTTTTTTTGTGGGAGTTGGCATTCGCTTTCCGTTGCACAAAGGCCGACCGATTGGGCCCAATGGCGCGCCCGCTTGAGAAAGTGCGGCCCCGTGTCTATCAGATGGCCTTCGCGAAGACAAAGTGCTGATTCATTAAGTGCAACGGCATTTTATCCCTGAACCCTTCATCAATTAGAAGCACGTGAAACGCTTCAGATGACCGCATCACTACGATCTCGATCAAAACGCGCGTCCGTGGACCGTAAAAAACGGACCTTTGTGCCTGCGCTTGTCTGTGCCGCGGTAATCGCCGGGGCCACCGCGCCGACGCCTCTGCGCGCCCAACCGGCTGAGTCTTCCGGGCTGTCCGGCAGCGGCCTTCCCGTGCCCCGGTTCGTCAGCCTGAAATCGGATCGCGTTAATCTAAGGAACGGCCCGGGAACCGATTATCCGACCGGCTGGGTCTATCGCCGCGCCGGTCTGCCGCTGGAGATCGTCCAGGAATTCGAGAGCTGGCGCAAGGTCCGCGATTCCGAGGGCGCGACGGGATGGGTGCTTCAATCGTTTCTGTCGGGCCGCAGGACGGCGCTGGTGCTTCCGTGGGAGCGCAAGGCGAGCACGAAGCCGCCGCTGGTGCCGATCCACGCCAACGACAGCGAACGCTCGCACATCGTCGTCAACGTCGAGGCCGGCGTGATCGCCGACCTGCGCACGTGCGACGGCCGCTGGTGCCGCGTCACGGTCGACGCCTACACCGGCTACATCGAGCAGAAAAAACTCTGGGGCGCGTACGAAGGCGAAACGATCAAATGATCGACCGGTCCGCCCGTTGAGCCGCTTAGCGGCCTTCTTCCCTCGCGAGGCGAACAACCACGTCGACGTGCGTGATCTTCATACCCTCGGGCGGCTGCGGCAAACCATCGACGCGGATCGCGTCTCCGGGAATGTCCATCAGTTCGCCGTTGCTCTCGAGCAGGAAATGATTGTGGTTCGAGGTGTTGGTATCGAAGTAGGCCTTCGAACCCTCGATCGCGAGTTCCCGCACCAAGCCCGCTTTCTTGAACTGGTGCAGCGTGTTGTACACCGTCGCCAGCGACACGTGTTCGCCCAACGACGAAACCTCGGCGTGCAGCTGCTCGGCCGTTACGTGCCGATCGCCACTGCCAAACAGAAGGCGCCCGAGCGCCAACCGTTGCCGCGTCGGACGCAGCCCCGCCTGCCGAAGCATGCTCGGTATCGTGACTGTCGGTCGGATCTCGGACTCAGCCGGTAATTTCTCGGACATTTCTGTTTGAACAATCGCTCTGAAGTTCCCACGTTGCACCCATCGCGGCGCAACGCGCTTTTGCGGTGAAGTATAATATGACGTTAGAAAACCCGCAACTTGCGACAACAATACGTTATTTGGTGCGAAAACTCGTCGTTACAACGCCACACCGGGGTGTGCTAGGCGTTATGACGGGGTTGTGATACGAGCCGCACCCGCACGACCGGCCTGAGACTGTTTAGAATAAATCTCAGCTGGCAGGGGACGAGACGAGGGGATTGTATGGCCGAGCGCCGTTCGAGTTACGAATTTGAAGACCTATTGGCGTGCGGACGCGGTGAGCTTTTCGGTCCGGGAAACGCTCAGCTGCCGCTGCCGCCGATGCTGATGGTCGACCGCATTGCAGCAATCTCCGAGACCGGCGGCGCGCACGGCAAAGGTCAGATTGTCGCCGAGCTTAAAGTCGCAGGAAACGAGCGCCTGGATTGGCTGTTCGCCTGCCATTTTAAAGGCGACCCGGTGATGCCTGGCTGTCTCGGCCTCGACGCCCTCTGGCAGCTCACAGGCTTCTTTCTCGGCTGGCTCGGGCTCAGCGGCCAGGGCCGCGCCTCGGGCGTCGGCGAAGTGAAATTCACGCGCGAAGTGACGCCGGACGTCAAGCTTCTCGAATATGTCATCGACATCAAGCGGGTGATCGCTCGTAAATTGAAGCTCGCGGAAGCCGACGGTGTCCTTAAAGCCGACGGCGAAGTGATATACACAGCCAAGGATCTGAGGGTCCTACTCAAATCGAGCGAAGGCACTTAAGCGTTTCGCACTGCCCCGATTAGCCTCGCGGGCTTTGCAAAAACCGCAGGAGATTAGGAGCGCATGCGGCGCGTTGTTGTCACTGGAATGGGCATTGTTTCCTCGATCGGAAACAATACTCAGGAAGTGCTTGCTTCCCTGAGAGAGGCGAAGTCGGGCATTTCGCGCGCTGAGAAATACGCTGATCTCGGCTTCAAATGTCAGGTTCACGGCGCACCCAATCTCGAATGGGAAAGCGTCGTGCCGCGCAAGCCGCGCCGCTTTATGAACCCCGGCGTCGGCTGGAACTGGATCGCAATGGATCAGGCGATCCGCGATTCCGGCCTCGAACCATCCGATGTCGTCAACGAGCGCACGGGCATCATCGTCGGTTCCGGCGGTCCGTCGACTCGCGCGATCGTTGAAGCGGCCGAAACAACGATTGAAACGGGCGGACCGAAAAAGATCGGTCCGTTCGAAGTTCCGAAAGCCATGTGCTCCGGTCCTTCCGCCGCACTCGCAACGGCATTTCAGATCAAGGGCGTGAACTATTCGATCGCATCGGCCTGCGCGACGAGCACGCACTGCATCGGGAACGCGACCGAGTTGATCCAGTGGGGCAAGCAGGACGTCATGTTCGCCGGCGGCTGCGAGGAACTCGACTGGACGCTGTCGAACCTGTTCGACGCGATGGGCGCGATGTCGTCCCACTTCAACGCGACGCCCGAAAAGGCGAGCCGCGCTTACGATAAGGATCGCGATGGCTTCGTGATCGCCGGTGGCGCAGGCGTCGTCGTGCTCGAAGAACTGGAGCACGCGAAAGCCCGCGGCGCCAAGATCTACGGCGAGGTCAAAGGCTACGGCGCAACATCGGACGGCCACGACATGGTCGCCCCGTCCGGCGAAGGCGCCGAGCGTTGTATGCGCCTCGCGCTCAAAGGCTTCGACGGCAAGGCCATCTCGAAGATCGACTACATCAACCCGCACGGCACCAGCACGCCGGTCGGCGATGCCAAGGAAATCGACGCCATCCGCGCCGTCTTCGGAAACGCCATTCCGCCGATCTCTGCGACCAAATCGCTCACCGGTCATTCCCTCGGCGCGATCGGCGTCCAGGAGGCGATTTTCTCCCTCCTTATGATGAACAACGGCTTCATCTGCGAAAGCGCGAACATCGAAGAGCTGGACCCGGCATTCGCCGACGTTCCGATCGCGCTGAGTCGCATCGACAACGCCGAACTTAACTGTGTGATGTCGAACAGCTTCGGTTTCGGCGGCACCAATGCCACTCTGATTTTCGGCCGCCACGATGCCTGAGTAACGCGCGATTCTGCGCCTTGCCAGCTTGTCGTCGTCCGGCAGGCTGGCGAGAGATAATGAGAGTTTATAAGCGCGGCAGCGGTTGGTTCGACGTCCGCGGGCGCACATTTGGTGACAGAACGAGGCATTCAATGACCGACATCGATATTGCCAAGCCGGGTCCGATCATGGCGGGCAAACGCGGCCTCGTCATGGGCGTCGCTAACGATCGCTCGATCGCGTGGGGCATTGCACGCGTGCTCGCGGGCCAAGGCGCGGAACTTGCCTTCACCTATCAGGGCGGTGCTTTCGGTCGCCGCGCCGCGCCGCTCGCGCAATCGCTCGGTGCGAAGATCATCGAGGAATGCAACGTTCTCGATCTCAACAGCGTCGACCGCGTTTTCGATCGCATCAAGGAAGAATGGGGCGGCATCGACTTCGTCGTCCATGCACTCGCGTTCTCCGATCCCAAAGAACTCTCGGGCCGCTACGCCGACACGACCCGCGAGAACTTCATCAACTCGATGGTCATCTCGTGCTTCTCGTTCACCGAGATCGCGAAGCGCGCCTCGGCGCTGATGCATAACGGCGGTTCGCTGATCACGCTCTCGTACGGCGGCGCGACCCGTTGGGTCCCGTCCTACAACGTCATGGGCGTCGCCAAGGCCGCGCTCGAAGCTTCCGTGCGTTATCTCGCGGCCGATCTCGGACCGCAGGGCATCCGCGTCAACGCGCTGTCGGCCGGCCCGATGCGCACGCTGTCCGGCGCCGGTGTTTCCGACGCGCGCGTCATCTTCAATTTCCAGCGCGACAACTCACCCTTGCAGCGCACCCCGACGCTCGACGAAGTCGCAGGCTCGGCGCTCTACCTGCTCTCGCCGCTGTCCGGCGCAGTGACGGGCGAAGTGCACTTCGTCGACTGCGGCTATAATACCGTGTCGATGCCGTCGCTGCAGAGCCTCAAAGAGCACGACAGCGAAGCCAAAGGACCGAGCGCCTCGCCTTCCGCCGCGGCTGAGTAATCGAAGCCGTTGACGTTCACCGTCCGGCATCGCAAACACTCGGGCCATGATCGGCGTCTTTGATTCAGGTCTTGGCGGCCTCACCGTTCTGCGCGTCCTCACTCAGCGGTTCAAAGCCGCCGATTTCGTGTATCTGGCCGATCACGCGCACGTTCCTTACGGCAACAGACCATCGGACGCGATCGTCGGCTACACGCGCGATTGCGTCGAGGATCTGTTCGCGCGCGGAGCCAAGCTCGTGCTCCTCGGCTGCAACACGGCGACCGCTGTCGCTCTCCGGCGTCTGCAACAGGAATGGCTCCCGCGAAGTCCGTGGGCCGGAACGCATAACGTCCTCGGCATCGTTGCGCCGACCGTCGAAGCCGCGACGCAAACGCCATGGGCGGTAACGTCGCCGCAATATCCGCAGAAATACAACACCGATACCATCGGCGTTTTCGGAACGACGCGCACCGTCACAGCGGGCGTCTATCCGGAGGAAATCGGCAAGCGCTGTCCGAAGGTCACCGTCGTCCAGCAGATCTGCTCCGAGCTCGCCGGCGCGATCGAGGAAAAGCAGCCCGAGGCGCATCTTGAGGAACTCGTCCGCGCCGGCATCACCGAGCTATTAGATCAGACGGACGGCGTGCCGCCGCATCGTGCGATCCTGGGCTGCACGCACTTCCCGCTCGTCGAGCATCTGTTTCGCAAGCATCTGCCGCCGTTCACGCGCATCCTCTCGCAGCCCGAAGTCGTGTCCGACAGCTTCGAGGATTATCTCGCGCGGCGGTCGCATTATTTGAATGGCGACGAATCCGGAAGCCTCACGCTCCTGACCACGGGCGATCCCGTCGAAGTCAGCGAGAAAGCCCGCGTCTTCTGGCCGAACGTACCGGCCTTCGCGCGCGCCTGAGGCCCGAGGCTTGAGCCTGAGCCCAGACGCTAAGTTGCAACAGCGGCCGACTGTTCTCGCGCCCCGGCGATTGATCTGTTGGCGACCCGATGGCGCGCGGCTAGCGTCACCGCGCATAACCCGAAAACCTCCGGCGTTTGGGAGAGAGGAGTACCACCAATGAAAAAGAATACTTTGCTCGCGGCAGCATCGCTCGCCGCCGCCATCGCATTTTCCAGCGCATCAGCCAACGCGGCTTCGCCCGCTCCGCTGAGCCTGCTCAAGGACGTCAGCGCGCAGTCGTCGAACGTCGTGCAGGCGCACTTCTGGCATCGCAAGTGCCGTCGCGGTCTGAACGGCTGGCACAAGCACGTGAAGGGCATCGGCCGCGTCCAGTGCACCAATCACGTTTGCAGACACGGCAAGTGCTACTGGTACTGAGCTGCTAAAAATTGCGGAATAAAAAAGGGCCACCCGCGAGGATGGCCCTTTTCTTTTAGCTCTCGAAACCGATCAGCTGCGATCGCGGCGCGGAGACCGCTCAACGGCACGAACCCGCGCACACTGCTCCCCACCACGCCATGGCCGCCCTCGAGGCGGCCATCCAGAGCCACATACGAACACCACCCGTTCAGCTTTGGATCGCCGGGCACGCCCGGCCATGAGGTGAGAGAGTTGGAAAAGAAAAGGCCGCCGAATATGAATCCGGCGGCCTCGGTTATTTCAGTAATGCGAACGTGACGATCAGTTGCGATCGCGACGCGGACCGCGAGGACCGCCACGGCCACCTTCGCGACGCGGCGGACGGCTCTCGAAGACTTCTTCCGGCTCGCCTTCCGCACGCGGAATTTCCTGGCCCGTCGCCTGATCGACGATCTTCATCGACAGACGCGTCTTGCCGCGATCATCGAAGCCCAGAAGCTTGACGTAAACTTCCTGGCCTTCCTTGACGACCGCGCCGACCGACTCCGGACGCCCCGGTGCAAGCTGCGAAATGTGAACCAGTCCGTCCTTCGCGCCGAAGAAGTTCACGAACGCGCCGAACTCCATCACCTTCACGACCTTGCCCTTGTAGATCTGTCCGACCTCGGGCTCCGACGTGATGCCGCGAATGCGCGCCAGCGCCTTCTCGATCGACTCGCGATTGGCCGACGCGATCTTCACCGTGCCGTCGTCCTCGATGTCGATCTTGGCGCCCGACTCCGCGACGATCTCGCGGATGACCGAGCCGCCCGAACCGATGACTTCACGGATCTTGTCGACCGGGATCTTGATCGTCTCGATACGCGGCGCGAACTCGCCGAGTTCTTCGCGCGCGCCCGTCAACGACTTCGCCATTTCGCCGAGGATGTGGATGCGGCCATCATGCGCCTGATCGAGCGCGATGCGCATGATCTCTTCGGTGATGCCGGTGATCTTGATGTCCATCTGCAGCGACGTCACGCCATTGGCCGTGCCCGCCACCTTGAAGTCCATATCGCCGAGATGATCTTCATCGCCGAGAATGTCCGAAAGCACGACGAATTCGTCGCCTTCCTTGATCAGACCCATCGCGATGCCCGCGACCGGCGACTTCAGCGGCACGCCCGCATCCATCAGAGCCAGCGACGAACCGCAGACCGTCGCCATCGACGACGAGCCGTTGGACTCGGTGATCTCTGAGACGACGCGCAGCGTGTAGGGGAAGTCTTCCTGCGACGGCAGCATCGGATGAATGGCGCGCCACGCGAGCTTGCCGTGGCCGATTTCGCGGCGGCCCGGCGAACCCATGCGTCCGACTTCGCCGACCGAGTAGGGCGGGAAGTTGTAATGCAGCAGGAAGCGCTCTTTTTTCGTGCCTTCGAGGCTGTCGATGAACTGCTCGTCCTCGCCCGTGCCGAGCGTCGCGACGACCAGCGCCTGCGTCTCGCCGCGCGTGAACAGTGCCGAGCCGTGCGTGCGCGGCAGAACGTGAACTTCCGACAGGATCGGACGCACCGTCTTCAGGTCGCGGCCGTCGATGCGCATCTTCGTCTTCAGAACGTCACCGCGCATGATGTCCATCTCGAGCGCCTTGAAGGCGTCCGAGAGCAGGACCTTCTCGTTCGGATCGTCGGCCGGAATCGAAATACCTTCCGAAATCGCCTTCTTGGCTTCCGCGACGAGGTCCTGGCGCTTGCCCTTTTCCTTCGTCGAGAACGCCTGCTTCAGCGTCTTCTCGGCGAGCTTCTTCACCTCGCCCGCATACTTCGCCTTGTCGGGGATCTTGATGTCCCACGGCTCTTTCGCGGCTTTTTCGGCGAGCGTGATGATCGCCTGGATCACGGGCTGCATATGCTTGTGGCCGAACACGACGGCTTCGAGCATCTGCGCCTCGGGAAGCTCCTTGGCTTCCGATTCGACCATCATCACCGCGTCGGCAGTGCCGGCGACGACGAGATCGAGCGCGCTGTCCTTCATCTCGTCGATCATCGGATTGAGCACCAGCTCACCGTTGACGAGGCCAACGCGAGCGCCGCCGATCGGTCCGAGGAACGGCAGGCCCGAAAGCGTCAGCGCCGCAGATGCAGCCACCATGCCGAGAATGTCGGGATCGTTTTCGAGATCGTGCGACAGCACCGTCACGACGACCTGTGTTTCGTTCTTGAAGCCTTCGACGAACAACGGGCGGATCGGACGATCGATGAGCCGCGACGTCAGCGTTTCTTTTTCACTCGGACGGCCTTCGCGCTTGAAATAGCCGCCGGGGATCTTGCCCGCCGCGTACGTGCGCTCCTGATAGTTCACGGTGAGCGGGAAGAAGTCGATGCCGGGCTTCGCGGAGCGTGCGCCGACGACGGTCGCCAGAACCGTCGTGTCGCCGTATTGCGCCATCACGGCCGCGTCGGCCTGGCGTGCATAGTGGCCGGTTTCGAGCTTCAGCTTGCGGCCACCCCAATCGATTTCGACTCGATGGATATCAAACATGTTGGATCTTTCGTTTTCGCTTTTTCTGTTCGGTCGGACTTGCTCGCCGGCCTCATGCCAGACGAACACCTATTGCGCCGGCACCCCAAGGGCGCCGACGGCTCTCTTCTCCTAGATCGTTGCGCGTTTGGCCATGTATGGCCCCGTCTTGAGCGCGAAGCGACTTCGCGGCTTAGCGGCGAATACCGTGCTTTTCGATGATCTTCTGATAACGCGCGTTGTCCTTGCTCTTCACGTAGTCGAGCAACTGACGGCGCTGGCTGACCATTTTCAGCAGCCCGCGACGCGAGTGATTGTCTTTCTTGTGCAGCTTGAAATGCTCGGTCAGCTCGTTGATGCGATGCGTCAGCACTGCGATCTGGACTTCCGGCGAGCCGGTGTCGTTGGACTTCGTCGCGTTGCCCTTGATGACAGCCGTTTTCGCCTCACGGCGGTGAGGTGCGATCTGCGACATCGGTAGCTCCTTTCGAATTGGAGTGGGAAAAAAGCGGCCACGGCCGGGATGTCGTCCAGCGGGGTCGCAAATGAAAGCCGCGCGAAAGTGCGAGCACCCCGCGCGGTGGCGCTACTTATACACGAAACCCGCTCAGTTGCGAGATGCCCTGACACTTTTAATTTTTGTTATATTTCAATGATTTAAGCCACATCTGAGCAAGCGAGCGCCAGCGATAGCACCGCGATGTCGACGCCAGGGTCGTCGCCGTCCGCGATGATCCAGCTTGCCGAAAGACCGGCCCACGCCACGATCCAGTCGAGCAGCCGACGCCGACCGAGGCCCGCGGCCGCGCCGACGGTCGCAAGCCGCTGATGAAAAATGTCCGTCCTTACGGCAACGGCCGGCTCCGGGTGCTCGATGTCGGGATTGCAGAAAATATTCGCGTAATCGAACCCGCGCTCGCCCCAGAGTCCTTTGGGATCGATGGCGAGCCAGCCGCGTAGGCCGAAGTCGAGAACGTTCTCGTGGTGGACGTCGCCATGCGGCGCCACGACGTCTTGCGGCTCGGCCAGTAGCTTTCGCGCCATTGCCGCCGAACGTGCGAGTTGATCGTTGAGGTGTGCCGACGCAAGAAGCGGCTCGAAACATTTTTGCAACGACGTCAGCTGCGGCGCAGGCGCACGGCGCGACGCATGGAGTTCGGCAATCACGTCACAGAGAACGCGCGTAGCTTCGACGTCTTGCTGGCCTTGCGACATCGCGAGAAGGCTTCGCGCACCCGTCGCACGTTCGAGCAGAAGAGCCCTGTCATCGGCTGCAAAAACGCGCGCCGCACCTTGACCTTGCCACCAGACCATCACCGCCGCGCCTTCGGCGGCCTCGGCCGTCAACGCGACGCGCAGCATCGCCGGATGATCACGGTAACGAACCGGAAGCAGCTTCGCGGTACGCGTTAAAATCCCGGCGCCGTCCGGAGCGAGGTCCCATTCACGGAGATAATGCTGGAAGTCCGCGTCTCCGCACAAACCAGGCAATCTCCTTTGGGACGAGGACGATTCAGCCGAGATTGAACACGCGCGTCGGATGCAGCGCGCCTTTCGCAAGTTCGCCGAGCGCAATCAGACGCCCTTTGGACGTTGCATAAGCCGGTCCCGAAAGGATCGGTGCATCGCGTCCCCGGATCAACACCGTCTGCCCGCGTGCGAGACTTGCCGCGTCGCTTTGCGACACGAGCAGCTCCGGCAAATCGGCGAGCGCCGCTTCGACGGGTTGCAGAAAGCGCAACAACTGCTCGGGATCGTTTGCATCCGATGCCGCCTTCAAATCATCCATCGCAACCGCGATGGCTTCGTCGAATGGACCGACCTGCGTCCGCCGCAAAGCGATGACGTGACCGTAGCAGCCGAGCAGACGGCCCATGTCGCGCGCCAGCGCACGCACATACGTTCCCTTGCCGCAACGCGCCTCGAACACGCTCGTCGCC
>ERZ778027.1494-NODE-1494-length-38409-cov-10.717031_pt1 | contig 38409 bp, 47 predicted proteins | sample MGYA00375757_ERZ778027 | MGnify/ENA primary metagenome ERZ778027 (study PRJEB29350, sample SAMN05389817) | bioreactor metagenome | isolation source: Ammonium sulfate bioreactor | place: South Africa: University of Cape Town | collected 2014-02-18 ...
AGAAAATCGTTTCTAACACGATTCATATTAGAAATACCCATTTTTCTAATAACATCTAATCGATATCTTCTATACGTATGTTCAACTGATTTTTCTTCGTTATAAATTCAGTTATAGATTTTCACATAGAGATCCAGATCGAATTAGCACAGCCGTAAATAGTCGTATTGAACTGTCACGACGACCGTATTGATCGCCCTGGGGATCAACTGCATATTATTCAAACGAGATGTCAAAAATCTCCGATGTTTGTTTAGGAACATCAGGAAGAAAAATTTCGGTTGAAAATTACGAAATCCTGTGTTCTATCAATATCTAATCCTGAATATAAAAAGAGAAAATAAACAATACTGGTATTTCTTATTCTGTTTCTGTCGAATAAGAAACCAAAGAGAAGTTATTCTGCCATCGAAAAATACCTATCCTACTCAAAATGAAGACGATTTACGTGCACTTATGTGGAATTTTTTTCTTCTAAACATATTAGTCTGTATATTGATGAGATAAAAAAGCAAATATAAAGCAATGTTTTCTTTCAAAAAGCCTATACGTTCTGTAAGTAGATGCGTTTTTATGTCTCTTCATATCCACAATAAATTGTCTTCTGCTTCTATATAGAATATATCGATAATCAAGGTCAGTCACAACAGCATCAAAGTGATATTGGTCAAGCAACCAATACAATACCCAGTTCATTAGTATCTTATGAGACAGTCGTAATACGGTGCATGCCAAACGTGTCATTTACAATAAATACGGCTGTAAACTATGTGAAATGGTTGTATACGCTATCGTCTCGTATCGTCATGGCGATCGTATTGATCGACCTGAGAATTAAAAGGACATCATCACATGGATATGTCGAAGAGTGACTTCAGTATTATATTCGACCGCAGAGGAACGCATATTCTGGTAGTTTGGGTGATGATTTAGTTAAAAATATCATTGGTAAGTATGTCTGTATAAGACTTTTCTCTTCAATAATTCGTTAAAATTACTTTTCATTCTTAAGATTTTTTTTATAGTTTCAGATTTCGGTCATTTTCTTCATCCATTAGATACGACCACAACAGATCGAGATATTCGTGATAAGTCTTTGACAAATATATATAATCTAAGTAACAATTCTTTTTTTGAATATCAGTTAAAATGACAAAAAATTTGATGTAAAAGTATAAATATGTCATGAACCATGAAGAATTATTGTTTTTGAAATATATTTTAATAAAAAAAAAGAAAAGAAAACTAAGCATAGAGATGAGCACATGTATTCGATAGTCGTCGTTTGATCTCAAATATTCGTTCAATTTTCGTTGCCAGACCATCGAAATCGTCCTTGTTTGCCGATCGTTTTTGTGCAGCAGTTTTTCGTGCATAAACTTGTGCTAAAGTGATTGGCTCAGAAATGTCATTGTCATGATCTGGAATATCAAGTTGAACACATAAACGACGAGCATTTTCTACAGACAATTTATCGAATTTATAATCAAGAACAAGTCGTCCTTCGCGTCGAAGAGCAGGATCAATTGATTGAACATCACAATTGAATGTACAGATGATCTGTTGACGTATTCCATCGCCAATTAAACCATCGGAAATGTTCAGTAAATTAGATACAGCTTGTGTTGACATGGAATTTTGTAATTGTCGATCAAGAATGACACTTTCAGCATCTTCAATGATTAGAATTGAGTTTGGATATTCCATGAGAAAAGGAAGAAAATCAGGCTTAGTCACATCCTAACAAAACATAGTTCACGTATAAAATAATGAATCCTTTTTTTTGTCCTGTGAATCAACTTACATTAATAAGATCAGGTGGAATATAAATGATAGTTTTATCTTTAATTTCATTGATTAAATAACGTAAATAATTAGTCTTGCCTGTCCCAGGAGGTCCATGAAACATAGTAATACCCGTTGAATCTTTGACTTGAAGTATATCGACAAGTGCTTCATGTAAAAGAGCAAAATTATTTCCATAATGTAGATTAAGATCGCCAATATTAGGTTTCTTCATTTTAATCGATTTTGTATAATAACCTGTTCCCGATTCGTGACACACCATTCGTAAACAAGCATCAATTACATCATATACTGTCCATTTGCTTAACTCTTCGAGAAGTAATCGACCTTTTTCATTTGTTTCAGGTACATGATATATCTATATAAACCAGATTTTACAATGCACATTCAACAAAAACAATTACTGTAACATATTTAAAACAATAAAAAATGTCTTCTTCTTCTTTTTCTTTTTCTTTTTCTTTTTTTTCATCTGCTTTTAAACCATTAGGATTGCCCGTTGGTCGTGTATTTCGAAATCCGTCGGTAAATTGTACTGAAATACGCAGAGAAAATATTTTCTATGTAATTAATATAGATGTTTTACGTGCAAGATGATCATTCAAATCAACATAAACATTCGACATAATAGATGTTTTATCTTGTACATCATATTTGTGATCGTAAATAAAGTTATGTGGATCGACTTTATATTGATCAATGAGAAATTTTAGAACACTAATATATGTAGAAAAAAAAAACAAACTCAATCATTTATTTGTAAAATAAACAAAAATCGCTTGACTGACCTTGCTGCATGATAATGCATTTGTGGCTTATTGTATCTGTCAGTACTGTCAGTTTCTTTGTTACAACATCTTTCTAATTTACAAGGAATTACTCGGTATTTTAGTGCGAAAAGAGTTGATCCATTTAATTCAGTTGGCTCATATCTGTTGCTTGTTGTTAACGCATTTATCTGTAGAATATGATCATTTGTCAACGGTTCATGTTGGCATCGTCCTGCATAATTCGAAGAGATCATCATTGAACAAGGATTTGTTTTAGTAACCAACTGTATCTTACCGACTGATTATAGTTTACGTGTTTCTTTCTTCAATAAATATATAACACATCACAATTGTTTATTCAAGAAAATTTTCTCTATGTGCAACAATCGGCATGTATCGTATTGTTATGGTTACGACATCAAAAAAAACGTGAAGAAAACTATATGAATAATCTGTTCTCACAATTTCTGCCATTGTCATAATTCATCAGAATAAGTCACTATTTGACATTTTCATAGAGTGATTATATCCGATCAAATTTATTTGTATTTGTATTGTTTTCTCGTTGCAACTTATACTTTAGTTTCCGTTTGTGTATGAATAGAATTGGATTGAAAACAAAGTTTTGTGAGTGTTATGCGTTATTATTGTGTAGTGATCCTAACAGATGTTGTGTACCCTCTTCTTCAATTCGATTACAAGAGAGATTGAATGACCTACCTGCACTTTTAGAGAACAAAATTCCTATTAACAATTTGTTGAGTGTTATGCAGTCGTTTCTATTGAAAACAACTGCATGTCCCGCTGATTCCGCGAAAGTTCTCCACTCTTCCTCTCTTGAAAAAAACCAATAGAAAGAAATGAACTTAATAATTCTCAGAATTTGTTTCGTGACAGCTACCGTCGTTGTAATGGGAAAAGAAAAATGTTGAGCAAGAATTTGTTGATCGAACAACTTTTCCAAGAAAAGTGACGCATTTTAAATTAAAAATTTCGATTAAAATAATATAAAAGTACAAAAATAATATAAAAGTACAAGAAAATGACTAATCGATTGGAAATTTCCAATTTAAATAATAGAGTGAGTATAAATACAGCATATAAACAAATAATTCAATAGTATTTTCGAAAAAATGATGTTATTCACTCGGGCTCTGTTTATACTTGTTGTTCTTGTTTCCATTACCTCTTCATTTTTCCAAGGTCCAGTTCCGACTTATGCAAATTATACACATCGAGGACCCTATATAACATGTCCATTTAAAACAAGTCTGCTTTATAATGGAACAACAACATACGATAGTGGTCCAACAAATATTTTCGGCGCAGATCCATTTCATCCTTACATCGATAGTGCTTATTTGTGTGTTATCTATGTTACAACTACACGTGGTCCATACAATTTATTACAAACGGTAACTAATTGGTTTGTCATAGGATATTGGAATTATTATCGTAACACAGCAATACATCAATGTAACTTCTCTGCATCAATTGATATTGGCTACGGAAATTGTACTCCTCGTGTTTGGGAAACAGCTATATCTCAACAGTTGTGTATATGCTCAACAAGTAATTGTACAATTAGCTTTGCAACGTGTATGAGCTCTGTCGATGCTACTCTTTCTTCACCTCCATCACAACTTCCAATACTACAGCCAAATCTAACTGAGTCAATTACCTGTCATGATCAATCAGCCGACTATGACATTGCACATAATAGAACGCCTATTTACACAGGATGTTCAATTACTAGTTATACTCTCGGTGGAGCTGACCAAGTTAAATGCTCAAATTATATGATGAATCATACTGTTCTTGGTTCGGTTTGGTATGATCCTGTACAAGGCAATTACAATCAATATGCATTGACAGAAGGTACTTACGAAGACTCTATGAGTATAGTAATTAATTATGCAATCAATGGTTGGCCATTTTATCAAAGTGCAACAAGTATTGTAGTTGTACTTCATACAAGTTATCCGTATAATTGGGCCATTTGTCTCTGTATGACAGACAATTGTAATCAAGACATAACAACTTGTACCGATGGCATCAACTTTAATCGTTCGATTTTAACCTACAATGGAATTTCTCCTTGGAATTTAACAGATCTTACCTCTTCTACTTCTACCACAACAACAAATATCAATCTTTCTACGTTGACATCATCATCATCAAGCACTACTATTCATCTCACCAATTCATCACTATCTTCTACTAGTGTTACATCGACTCAATCATCTCAATTAAACATGAACTCTTCTTCTATATATTTTTGTTCAAGCAAAATGCATTTCTATCAAATGATGATACTATTCAATCTCTTTTTATTTTCTTAAAATAAATTGCGGTAACACTCGACTCGAAGAAAAAGAAAGGATATTTTATTAGACGAGTGAACCCGCACAAGTTGCTTGATGACAATCATCAGATGGATATGTGTCAGGAATGATCTGTGTTTCAGTTGTTAATTGTAGAACAGTTCCTTGTGGACCTAGAAAGTCAGCTTCGATTAGAAAACCTTCCCAACCATTCAAAGGATTTTCTATTGTTAAGGAATAAACTAGTTGTTCATCTGTTTCAATCTAAACAACAAACTTCATTGATTGATTTCTCGTGAACACCCTCAATCTCACTTCTTTAACAACTGGAGTTGTGAACCAAATGACCGGATTTGCTAAAGGTTTTGTTGGATCTGAAGGATTGCCAATAAACAAACGAAAATCTCTCCTTTAACAATAAATATACAATTGATCTGAAACACAAGAAAATGCAACCTGTTATAACCGAGTGTTCTTGCTCGATGTCCAGTGACTTGAATTGGTTTGGGAGCAGCGCGAGTTAAATCAATTGTAAGTCTCACAAATCCATGAGTGTTATTCGAAGATTTTCTCCAACTTATTCTCGGTAATTCGACTTTCTAAGAGAAAAGAAATTTGATTTTAAATAAACTATTGTCGTCATCGTGTTTGACGAACATCATAAACACTCAAATAAAAAGTTTGAATTGAAAGAAAGATACTAATTCGATGTGCAACACAATTATGTTCTGCATTCACCAATCGTCTATTCAAAACAAAATCTTTTCTTATAAGCAAACTTTTTTTTTCTACCGAAGATAAGTTCCTCCTGTTGCGTTTTGAAGATCAGTCCAAAATGCATCTTAAATTATCAAAATTTCGAAAATAGTTTCCTTTTCAATTCGAACGATTGTAAATAACTTATCTCATTATCAAGAAGAAAAAATTCATCACCCGTTGTTTGCATTTGGAAAATTTTCATATTGGAATATCGATCAAGATAATCTACATATTTTACAATTCAAAATCTTGTTTCTTTTTTTTCTCGTTTACTTAAAGGATCAATAATTTGACTTAATTGAGTCATTTGATTTGAATCAACGAATTGAGTAATATTATATTGAAAATAATCTTTAAATGCAAATGTCCAACCACCTAATGACTATAAACAATACTCTCATTTCAATTGTTTCTTTTCTTTGTAACAAAGTGAATCTACTCGATATTGATGATGTAAATTCTAAAATAAAATCAATGAAAAAGTGAAATGAAGAAATGTAAGTTAACTTGTTGCATATTTAATAAATCCATAACAATTGGAATAATTGCAATGACTCGTTGATTATCAACAGCACCTGTTAACCAAGCTGAACAATTGATTTTGAAATTGTTTTTCAATTTCGAATCGTTTGAGATATCTTACTTGCCCATCCTCTCTATTCATTTCAATTCGATTTAGTTGAAAAAAATAAAATGAATTTACTTTGGAAAATCCTGAAATAATAAATGTTTGAGGAACAGTAACATTGATTTGTTTGAGAAATAATTGAACAGCATCCATCGCTTTATATGCTGCCTTTCATTTATCGATTCAAATGGACAAATCAAAGAAATAAACAAACATTGATTTTACTTTAGTCATTGGAAGATTTAATGGAACATTGACATTTGATGAATTATCAATAAATGTTTTCCAAGTATAACCAATGGATGCATCATTTCCACGACTTGTATTCGTCAAATCATCCTTTTCGAGTCAATCATATTCTCAATTGTCTTCATTCGAAAGAAAAAGAAGAAAACAAACCTTAAAACGAATTGGTCCATTGGGAACATCTTGAACATTGACAGAAACACTTCCAACACCAAGACTGACCATGGATGTTAAACGAACAAATTCATCTTCAGCTTTTGGATACCCATCAGTATTTAATCCTTGATCAATGAGCATAAATGCTGTTTGAGAACGTTTGAGTTGTTTAGGAACATTGATACAAACATAATGCCACCAAATCGATTGACTTGAATAATTTTCTTTGAACGAAAGAGAAAAATGAATTTGAAATCGATTTACGTATGTTATTGAAACTAACCATCTAACCATTTCTGTGATGTCAAATTAAGAATATATAAATCATAATCAGGTTGATGATAAGTTTCAATTAATTTCCAATGAAAATAATGATCATCATAATGAACATAATCATCTAATGGACTTGCATTTATCTCAACTATTATTAACAACAAAACGAACACTAACAATCGATTGACAAACATTTTGTTGTTGTTGAATGTTAACATTTGTGTTATCAACAACTGATAAGATAATCAAATCAAATAAATATCAAGCCTTTTCCATCGAAAACTAAAGAGAGAAGTTTTGTTGAGTCTGGTGACACCACACTGAGTTAGTTATTTCGATTGTACGAAAACGCATCCATAGTTTACCCAATTATCAATCGTCTATCTTCAAATACAAAAACTAGATCAAAGATGGAAGAATTAACAAAATTAGGATTGAATTCAGTGATTAGTATCGTTGAACAACAAAGTATTCGAAATGGAAATCGTCAAGCTGTTTTATATCCAAATGCCGAGGATAATTATCAATCTTATTTATCGTTGAGTTATTGTGAATTGAATAATGTTCTCAATCATTTATTTCTTAAACTTCAACAAACGATAATTACGTCGGAAGACGAAGATATTGTTTGTGGTCTATTATTAACAAATCCATTTCAATATTTGTTATTTAGTTATGGTTTATTAAAATTTGGAAATGTGATTTTATTTCCGATGTCACCTGGCAATTCGTATGCAGCAGTTGAACATCTGTTAAAAGAAACGAAAAGCAAATATGTTCTCACAACAAATCCACATTTAACAATGTTAAAACAAATTCAACAAACGAATTCATTTGAAATTCTCTGCATTGACGATTCACAATTTCAAATGAATCAATTTTTAAATCAAAAACAAATCGCTTGTTCACCTTCAACTAATGACAAATTAAATCAACCAAATCAAGTCAATCGAGTTATTGTCATTCTTCATAGTTCCGGAACAACATCATTTCCTAAGCCAATCTATTTAACAAATCGATATTTTCTATTGAGTTATATCACTTATCTATCGATTGATCAACATTTCTGGTCGACTGATGATATTGTTCTCACTTGGGGACCATTGTAAATCATTTCTCTCTTTCGAAAATCATTTTGTGTTTTTTGTCTTTGTATTTGAAGATTTCATTTATTAGGATTTAATGGAACAGTTCGTAATTTTTGTCAAGGTTGTACTTATGCATTACCATTGTGTCAACAATTTCCACCGAAACCCGATGAATTAGTAAGAAATCTGTTAGTGAAAAATCGAATTACTGTTCTTATTACTGTTCCAACTTTACTTGAACAATTAATTCGTGAATTATTAGAAGAGAAACACGCTGATATTCATTTGAAACCATTACAAAAACTGCGATTTGTTATGTATGGAGGAGCTGGTTGTCCCGATGATCTTTGTCAATATTTACTTGATCATCAAGTTATTCTATTGAGTGTTTACGGATCAACTGGTTCGTTTCTTTTTCTCTCTCTCTCTCCCTCTTTTCAATTTTCGAATGAGACTATTTATTTTCAGAAACCGGTCTCACTCTTGTGAATAATTATAAAAATTATAATAAGAAATGGAAAGTAATGCAATTAGCTGATGTGAGAAAACCATTCGTTAAGATTTGTTCACCTGAAAATGCTCAAGATCCTCGTGAACGAATGTTTATTCATTTACCCAACGATCCATTTAAAGCCGAGAACATTGCCAATCAACCCGATGGATCTTATTTAGTTGGAGATATTTTCTACGAAGATGAAACTGGTGGATATTCCATTTTAGGACGACAAGACGATACTTTAGTTCATATTAATGGAGAGAAAACTAATCCTCTTCCAATGGAAGCAACAATTCGTTCGTCACCATTTGTCAAACAAGTTGTAATTGTTGGTCATCAACAATTTTGTACGGCTGCGTTAATTCAATTAGATTTTGATAGAATTGGCAATGTTTCACGTGAATTTGTTGAAAAGAATATTTTCGAATTGATTTCAAAAGTGAATGCAAATGCTCCAGCTCATTCACATTTGCTTAAAGAACTTGTTCATTTCCTATCGAAGGACGATCAATTGCCAATTACACCCAAAGGAAGTCTAATGAGACAAAAAATTAATCAACAATATTCACAATTAATTCAACAGATTTATTCGGATTATTCAAATCAAAAATATGAAAAACAAAAACATCGACATACATTCAATCGAGTTGACTCGGAAAAATATCTTCTCGAATTATTTCAATCGATTCTTGGAAGTCAATTTACAAAATCTTCATCGATTTTTGATTTTGCCATAAATTCTCTTCAAATTGTTCAATTAACAAATTCAATCGGTCAAAATCTTCATGAAATTCCTTTGAATTTCCTCTATAAACATTCGACAATCGAACAAATTGTCAATTATTTCAATGAACAAACAACGTCCGACGAAGATCAATTCGATTGGAAAGCAACAGAACAAATTCTCAATAATTATATTCAGCTAATCAAAGAAAATCAATCGTTTTCACGAGAAGAAAAGTCAATGAACGAAAGAATTGTTCTGTTAACTGGTGCCAATGGTGCATTGGGCAATTTTCTTCTTCGAGATTTGTTAAATGAAGATGTGTCTCGTGTCAAATCTGTCTATTGTTTTGTTCGTGGCCAAAATCCGTTTCAACGTCTTTTAGAATCATTTCAACAGAGAAAACTCGATTCATCGATTCTCGTCAATCAATTGAATAAACGTTTATTTGTTTTGTCGGATGTAAGTGAAATGAAAAGTGAAGTGACTGATATCATTCATTCAGCTTGGAATGTCAATTTCAATTTACCTGTTCGACAATTTCAAAATGATTCAATCGAACAACTCTATGATCTTCTTCGATTTTCTCGAGATCATTCAATTCAATTTCATTTCATTTCGAGTATAGCTTCTGCTGCATCAGGAACGATCAATCCAATTCAAGAGAAACCTTTGCCTATCGATTCCAAAATTCCGTTAGCTCAAGGTTATGGACAAAGTAAATACATTGGTGAACATCTTTGTTGGACAGCAAATCAATTCTGGAGTAAATCTCCTTTTATAATAGAAAAAAAAACAAAAATTGTATGTTTGAATAGAAATCCCAGTGAATGTTTATCGAGTTGGTCAATTAAGTGGCGATACGATAAATGGAGTTTGGAATCGAAATGAATTAGCTCCAATGATGATTTATGCAGGTGCTGTTCAATTGAAACAAATGCCTAATCAAGGTTCAAATGTGAATTGGCTTCCGATTAATATTGCATCGCAAAGTCTCGTTCAACTTGTTCTTCAATCATCTTTCGATCATTCAATTCCAAATGATCAACGTGTTTTTCATATTGTCAATCCAAAATCAATTTCATATGAAGAATATCTTCAAATTCTTCAACAATCTGGAATTCAATTTGAAATTGTTCCCAAAGATCAATTCGTTCAAACAATTTTCAATTGCAAAGATTTGTCGAATCCTTTAATCAAATTATCGTCGTTTCTTCAAAAATCATTGTCAAATTCGAATCCATCGAAATCAATTCATTTTCAAACTGAAAAAACAGCTGAGAAATGTCCATTGTTAGACACGTGTCCACAAATTGATTCAAACCTTATTCAACTTTATCTAAACTATTGGAAACAATCACAATCAGTAGATTGATTAACTTTTTTTTTTATCTTTCAATAATAGAAATAAAAAAGGCATTCAAAGAAAAATCAAAATTCTTTTCTCTAGTCAGGAACGAGAGAATAGAGACGAAAATTCAGATTTATACATACGTTGTTTAGGCATTATCTGTTTTCGTTTCTTTTCTTTTAAATATAAATATACCCATGTCAAACAGTACTGTCCGTATACAATGCCGTATTACTGTGTCAAATATTTTTGGCAAATACTGACCGTTTACTTAATAGTGGGATCGATAAGCGGCAAAATTATGACCAAATACGGACAATCGTATCGATAGATCTGAGAATATTCGACCTGATTACTCCAAATGTGACATTTTCTGCGGACAAGGCATGATACAGAAAATTTCAGTTTCTCTCAAATATAATTCTAATACATGAATTTTTATTTTTTTTAGAAAAGTCGATTGGCACTTGAAGTCATGATATAAGATTTAAAATAGATAAAATGGCTGCTGAGACCGAAAAATGATCTGATCAAGAAACTGCTCAATATGATCGTTTAGCAAAAGAAGCAAAGGACATGAAAAAAGAATTGCATACTCTCTTGACACTCGAACGAGTTATATAAATTTGTCATTTGATGAACAAATAAAGATTTATTCTTCTGATCTTTTTTTCGCTATATAAGTAATTTCAAAAAGATTTGTTTTCCATACAAATAACTGATTTAAAATTACATGAAGATCGATGTCTTTGGGTATTTCATAGAAAAGTGACGTCATTATTATTCTGATCTTGGGTTAACCTTCTAGAGGAAAGCAAAGAAAAGGATGAATGAATGCACATGTTAATTTTTAGCCACGTCATCGTCATTCTGAAACAAGAATAGAAAGAGAAAAAAAATGCGTCATATGCACAACAAGGACGAATAGCAAATAATTCATTTGAAATTAAATCGTAGTAAAAACGACGATGTCGTTCGAATTGATTTCCAATGGAAAGTCGAATGGAGTTAAGAAAATAATTTACTTAGATAATAATGCAACAACACATGAACATCCGTTAGTTGTTGAATCGATGATTGATTATTTAAAATATTCAAATTCATTTGGAAATGCAAGTTCATCGCATTTATGCGGATTGAAATCGAAGAATTTGATCGAAGAATCAAGAGAATCAATTCGATCGTGTATCAATGCAAAACATGCCAATGAAATTCTTTTTACAAGTGGTGGAACTGAGTCAAATAATTTAGCTATTCAAGGAATTCTTCGACCAAATTTATTAAATCAAGAAATTCAACATATCATCACAACTCCATTTGAACATCCGTCAGTTTTAAATACTTTCAAAGCTTTACAAAAATCCAATGAAAATCTCATGAAAATTTCATTTGTCAAAATCCGATCGAATGGAATCGTTGATCTCGACGATCTCCGTGAATTGATTCGTCCAGAAACGAGATTCGTCAGTATTATGCATTCGAATAATGAAATCGGAAGTATTCAACCGATCGAAGAAATCGTTCGAATTGTTCGTCAATGTCAATCGAATGACATTTGTATTCATACAGATGCATCACAATCAATTGGAAAAACATTTGTTGATGTTCAACAACTTGGCGTCGATCTCTTAACAATTTGTTCACATAAATTTCATGGACCCAAAGGTATCGGTGCACTTTATATTCGACAAGGAATTCAATTGGAACCGATTCTTTTTGGAGCCAATCATGAATCGGGTCGTCGACCTGGAACTGAAAATCTCTTGGCTATTCTCGGTTTAGCTAAAGCTTCGCAATTAATCTCAGATAAAAATCAACTCAAACAAAGAATTCAACAAATGAAATCAACGAGAGACAAACTCTATCAAGGTCTAATTCAACAATTTTCTTCGTTCGACAAAGATTTCATTCGAATCAACGGTGATCTAACTCATTGTCTACCGAATACATTGAGTTTATCATTGAAATCGATCGATGCCAAACAATTAGTTCAACAATTAAAACATCATTTAGCTTTTTCGACTGGAAGTGCTTGTCATGAAAATTCTAAACAACAAATCATTTCAACTACACTTCAAACCATTGGTTTATCAGATGAATTGGCTCAGGGAACAATTCGTTTATCGACAAGTTCGATGACAACTGAACAAGAAATCGACGAAGCGATTCTTCTTCTTCGAAATGCTATTCTACAACAACTTCTTCTTTCTCAACACAATTAAACTTCAATTTCATTTTTATTTGTTTTGAAATAAAAAAATCAAGAAACTAAAAAATGAGAAGGCGTAATAAAGTAGCGACATCTTTTGGTGGAATTGGCCTAACACTGGTTGGAAGATCGATGTACTTACTTGTTGGTCAATCAGTTCGTTAGTTAGTTAATTTTCAGTTGAATTTGGTAAAAGAAAAAGATATTCGTTGAACATGTCCATTCAAGTGAAATTCGTCACCAAATTAGACAAGTAAAACAAACGAATGGAAAACAAAAAAAAAACGAATTGTTTGACTTGTAAATTAGATATTCAGTTGCTGATACAGCAATTGTGATTCCATCTTCATCGACAAATGCTCAATTAGAAGCTATTCTCAAAGGATTATTAGAACCAACAGGTTTTACATTCATTTGTTTGACACCAAAAGTGACAATTGATTTTGTTTAGTATCAGCGAAAGAATTATCTCGTGTTTCATTTGATTTTCTCTGTTTAAATCAATTGATTCGTTTATCATTAGAAGAACATATCAAAGAAAAAGATGAATCGTTACTTGAATCAACGATTGAAATCGAATATATAAAAAAGTTCCCATCGCCTGAACCCGAAGATGCATTGATTCACGATGATTGGGTGTCTTGTTGTCGTTTGTTAGGCGATACAATCGTTGTTGGTTCCTATGATTCCAAAGTTCATTTATGGAATAATCAAGGCGAATCGTTAACAAGCCTTCCAGGTCACAATGGACCTGTGAGATGTGTTGTTTTTCTTGAATCGGATGAAGGTCAACATCAGTTTCTAAGTGGATCACACGATCAAAATATTCTCATTTGGAAATATGATCAAAATAAAAACAATGTTCAATCATTGATCACTTGCAAAGGACATCAAGGAACTGTCGAAACATTAGCTGCACAAAAAACGCTTTTTGCTTCGGGATCTTTTGATAAGACGATTAAATTGTGGGGGCTAGGTGACACGATCACTTTCACTTTTCTCTTTTATTTTGATTGATTTTGTTTTGTAGAAAACGAAGGAGAAGAGAAAAGTAAAGAATGTCGTGTGACAATCAATGCTCATCAAGAGAATGTTTCGTCAATTGGTTGGACAAGTTCAAATGAATTAGCATCATGTTCATGGGATCAAACAATTAAACTATGGAATATGGATACTTTACAATCGACACAAACTTTTGTAAATTTTTATTGAAAAAAAAAAACTAAGCAAATTTGGATATGCTATTTTTTGTTTGTTTAGAAATGTGGTAAAGCAGCGTTATCACTTGATGTTTCTCCAGTGAATGGTCTATTACTTTGTGGTTTTACTGATCGATTCATTCGTCTTTATGATACACGTGTTCAAGGTTTGACTATTTTCAGTTAATAAAATGTAATTGTTTTGTTTTGTTGTTGTTGTTGTAGAAGGATATGTTCATCGTTCAACATATTCATCGCATAGTCAATGGGTTCCAAGTGTGATGTGGTCTCGAACAAATGAACATTTATTTGTATCTGGTTCCTATGATAGTTTGGTGAAACTATGGGATACTCGTTCATTGAAAGCTCCTCTGTATGATCTTCAAGGACATGATGATCGTGTTCTTTGTGTTGATTGGTCTCAACAAGATTTGATTCTTTCAGGAGGAGCAGATAATTCTTTGAAAATGTTTTCATTTCAATGAAAAACACTTTGTTTTTGTTTTGTTTTGTTTCTTTGTGTTTTGAAATAAATGTGAACCATCGAAAGTTTATTGAAGTAAAAAAAAAGAAAAAATGGAAGTGGTATGATTGATTAAGAAAGTAATGAGAACGATGTCAATTTCTGTAGTCGAAAGTTGAATTGTAATTGAAGATAAATGATAGTGTGGAAGAAGATTTCTATGTGTTATTTTCATTGATGATGAGTTGAAAGATTATAATCAAGAGAAAACGACTAGTTGTGTGTATCCGCTGTGTGATTGAAAAATACGACTTCCTTTTTTTTGTTTTGTTAGTTTGATGTGAGAGAATTGACAGATAAGTTGTCAAGAACGATGAATAGACTGATGAGTCGCTTTGTTTTGTGTTTTCGATTGAGATTTGTTATTAATTTGTAGATGGAACTCGTAGAGATGAATAATTCAGATAAATTTTCAATAGAACAAATTTGTCTGCGAAGGATTTCAATTGTAAAAGAAGAAGAAGAAGAAAAGTACGTGTGTGTGCGATTATGTTGAGTCAAAAGAGGAGAATAGATTTGTCTATTTATTTATTGTCATCGACATGTTTTCTTAGAAATTCTAACGAATCTATTGAATAATGAACAAAAATAATTTCTTTGTGTTCTTATTTTAAACGAAAGCTGTTTCTTTTTTTTTCTTCTTTTTTTTTCTTCTTTTTTTTCTTCAAAATAGTTGTTGTTGTCGTTCCGTTTGGTATAATCATTTTCTTTGCTTAGAACTAATCTCATATTGAAATTGTCTTCGAAAATCTCCAACAATGATCTGTAAAAGTCTTCTGTTTTTACCAATATTCGTTAATCTTCTTCTTGTTCACGGTAAAAACTTCAAATTGATTTTGAAACGAAAAGAAAAATCGTCAATTGTGTTTAGGAAAAACAATATTGAATGAAAAATGTGATGAGAATACGGTCAATTTGCATATGCTTCGATGTTACCAAGAACATATCGATTCAAATATCGATGCAACATCTGCTGAGAATGCGTATTATATGGAAGGATCATTACTTTGCCAGTTTGTGTTTTTACTTTTCGTTGTTATTCATTTGACTTCTGTTGTTTTGTTGATAAAAAAAAGGGCTTACAATGAAAGTGCGTCGTATCGTCATTGTTTATTTTCGATATTTGATGTGAATGATATTTGTTCATTCGATCGATATCCATTTTCATATGAATATTCAAAGATCTATTGGAAATTAGTAATGAGTTCGTGTTCTGTCGACAAAAGTAAGTTGTTATTGTTGTTCAACATTGACAAATCGAATCGGTTGAAAATGAATTTCAGATGAAAATTGTCGTCCATCCCATTTAAGTCATCAAACATTGAGTAAATGTCATTATTCATTTGATGATAAATATCCGACAAGATGCAAAGAATTCTTAAATTCAGTTCGTTGTATGGGTAATCATGAAAATGAAATCATTCCTCGTCATTACGGATCATTCTGTTCGAGAAACAAAGCTTATTATTATTATTTTGGTGATTTGGCTGCTCGACTTCAATTAGCTGTCAATGTTTGCGAACAAGATTCATTTGACAATTAAATTTGCGAATTCCTTCTTCCTCTCGAACACAAAAAAAAAGCGAATAATGTTTCAATAAGATTTGTTTGTTAACGAACAATTTCAAAATAAAATAACAAATCGAAAGCACATAAACCCTCAACAGATGTTTATCATTTTCAATGAGTCTCAAGACAAAAAAAAAACAAACGAACAGATGTTCACATTTCTCATATCATCAAATTCATTTTCTATAAATAAAAATCTCGAATTAATTCGAGATTTTGTAGAGTAAAAATGAAAAATAATTTTTGTTTATTGTTAATTTGGATATCGATCGATGTAAGTCATGGCGGTTATGGAATATGTTTAGCATCGAATGATCGAAGTGGAGTTTGTATCGATACTCAAGCTTGTACAGCAAGTGGAGGAGTGTCCGACCCTGGAAATCTTTGTCCAGGCGAGAGTTCAATTCAAGTAATATTTACTTTTCCATTGAAAAACATAGAAATGAGTCCGTTTTTGTTGTTGTCAATGACAGTGTTGTACATATCCAAATTGTGTGAGTACTGCTGGCAAGAACGGAACATGTCAACCGGTGTGGACTTGTTCGGGAGCATCAGATCCTGCCAATCGTTGTCCTGGTGGCGATGATATTCAATGTTGTACTGGCGGTGGTGGACCCAACCTTCCTTATTTAAATCAAAGACAATCGAATTATGCTCGAATTATCGCTCAACAAGCTCGTCAAGTTGGAATGCCAATTCGTGGATGTCAAGTGGCCATGGTAACTGTTCTTGTTGAATCGAATATTCTCAATTATGCCAATGTCAATGTTCCTGAATCATTGAATTATGATTACGATGCTGTTGGTCAGCTTTCATTTCAAATTCACAAATTTCGAAAGATAAAATTGTTGTTGTTGTTTGATTGAATATAGGATCTGATTATGATAGTGTTGGATTATTTCAACAACGACCTGTTTATTGGGGAACAGTGTATGATTGTATGAATCCTGTGACAAGTGCTCGCAAATTCTATTCAGCTTTACAAGCAATTAGTAATTGGCAAGATGTCAGTGTTGGAACAGCAGCACAAGAAGTTCAACGATCAGCATATCCCGATCGATATGATCAACAAGTTTATAAAGCAATTCCCATCTGTGATGCTGCTTATTAAGAGAAAAAAAGCAAAAAAAAATTCTTTTTCCTTTTTGTTTTATTTGAATTTAAATTTGGAAGAAAATAAATCGATGGAAAAGAATGAAAATGTTTTCATTGTTGAGGAGAAAAATGTTATTGAGATGGATTTGGTGGATGATCAAGATCAAAAGTCATTCGTCGATGAAACGACGCAATTCGATGACACGAACAAACGCCAATCGGTGGATAATGATGATCATTGACACGTGAACAATAATTAATACAATACGAACTTAAATCCCAAAGAAATCGTCCGTCGACATTTTCAATTAAATTTAAAATCGAATACAATGTCAACATCGTTAACATTGTACAAACCAACGATTTTAACAGAACACCCATGACGAGTTTTTTTTTTGTTTTGAGAGATGTGTGTCGACAATCGGCGTTTTCTTTTTTTGACAAATGAAATCATATCGATTTACGAAACGATGAGTGAGAAATTGAAGTGAACATTTCCGTTCTCGTTGTAAAGAAAGATTCATAGAAATCATCGGTTAATTATCTTTTTGGAAATCAAATCATGTTTTTATCTTTGAAAAAGAATGTTTGACAAATGAAAAATAAGAAGCAAAGATAAGATTTGACAGACAAAAGAAACATTCTTCTGTCTTTCTTTTCAATATTCACTAAACGATGTTGATCATCAAAACTATTTCATTGCTCTCTCTTCTCTTTTTACTTCAAAATTCATTGATAACTTGTGAATCGAACAATAACAAATGTCTCTATCAAATCGAAACTCGTGATAATCGAACGATCGAATGTTCGGGAGATGAATGTTCGAAATACATCGATATTCAATCTTTGATTGCTCAATCTGCAACATGTCAAACATTATCATTGTCATTAGCATTTTCAACATACGAACATTTTCGTTTGTTTCGTAATCAAACGAAAAGTCGGTTAAATTCTCTATTTGCTAGTTCGACATCGAACGGAAATCGTTATTTGAAATTATATCTCAATCAATTAGATTTCGATGATAAACCATTTCAACTATCGGAATTGATTGAATTGGGAACAAATATCGATTTCTATTTGTTATTTATTCGAAAGATTGACAAAGAATATGAACAATTGATTTGTGATCAATCGAATGATCAACAATGGAATATTATTCAAATTCAAATTCGATGTTCGACATTCAAAAGCTTTGATAAATATCCATGTTGGCCTCAACTTATTCGATCACCGATCAAATTTTCTTTTCAACAACAACAACAATCATCAACAGCAACAACAACAACATCGACATCGACGATTAAAATTCACATTGAAAATCAATCGAAATCAAATCAATTCCTTTTTTATATTGTAAAATAAATTCAAAGAGATTTGACTTCTGTTATTTGAATTCTATATTCAATTTTAGTTAATTATTTCAGCAACAATCATCGTGTTACTTGTTTGTCTATTGTTATTTATTTATTTTTATCTAACTGGAAAATGTTTGTGTTTCAATGGAAATGAAAGTGAATTGTCATCGAATAGTGATAATCATAATTCATCCAAGTCAATTTTCTTCAATTTTCATTGAAATCAAAAAGAAAACAAATGTTCTATTTTAGATTTTCTATGGGATCGATAACATTATCTGAAACTAATCATCATCGAAATCATTTCGACAATGTGTCAATGGTCAATGATGAGATTCAATCTACTCTTGGACAACAATATTTTGTTCCAATTTCTTTATTATCTGATTTTTAATTTCTTTTTCAATAAAAATAAAACTTCATGTTTTGCTCAACTCAAGAGTGACATCTATAGAAAAAGAAATGAATCGACATTTAATTGGTATGAATTGAGAAGATATTTTTGTTCTGCAAAAGAAGAAGAAGAAGAATCGAAGTCTCGATTTGTTTATTCGATTGTCAAAGAAGAAGAAGAATGTCAACAAGTGGAAAACATCGATTAGATAATGAATTAGAAAAATATCGTTTAGAATTAAATTGGACGAAAATTCTTGATAAATTAAAATCAACGAAAATATCAGGTAAAAAGATTGTTTCTCGTCAATAATCGATTATATTTATTTTGATTTTTATTAAAGAATATTCGAAATTCTTGGAAGGTGAAGCTGAATTAGAATTATATTTGCAACAATATCCATTAACTGATTCGAAAAACATAACAAATGCACGAGAACATCTACCTAAACTCGAAGATCTATTAAAACCAACTGAATCATTTCATTCATTCGAAAGTCAATGTCTTCTGTCGAAATTAAATTATGCTCAAGGTTATTATGACAAATGTTTAATAAATGTGAATTTGGCATTGAATTGTATTCCTAAACATATAAACGAACAACCTCATCGTTCGTCTTTATTACTTGCTGAAGTCTACGCACTTCATGGACTTCTCTTAGGAAAAGATAATGACAATTTTCATGAAGTTGTTCAATCATTTGATCGGTCGTGTAAATTATCGAAAGAATATTATCATGCCATGGAAATATCCAAACATTTAAATCATGAAAATTTAGATATTGAAAATTCTCTTATTGAATTAGCTTTTCAACGTTTACCACTTTTACACGCTTCCAACAAGTTTCTATTTTTCATTTGTTCTTTTCTTTTTCTTGATTTCTATTTGTTTTTCCTTTCGAAGTAATTTATCAACAGCAATTGAAATCTTTCGTTCGTTTATCAAAGATGTTCATATTAAATCTTTGGAAACAATGAGACAAGTTTGTTTTCACGATTGTCCATTGAAAAATACGATTGAAATTCAATTTTAGACATTGATGAAACAATACGCACAATTATTATTAAAATGTGTTTGTAAAGGAAATTATAAATCAATCGATTCGACAGATGAACATCATCATCATCATCATCATCATCACCATCATCATAGTTTAATTCCTCAACGAAGAAATTCTCAGTAAAACTAAACAAATTTTTTTTGTTTGTTGAAAATAAAAACGAATGACTAATTGTAGAGCATTGTTTATTCCTCGAGATGTGGATGAAGAGATTTTATTATTATTATTATTAGGTCAAAGTTCGACATTAAATGAAGCTGTTCTCGATTGGCAACCCGAATATGAAGCTCAACGAGAACGAAGTCATCAATCTGCATATAATATTCTTGCGTTGATTTCCATTTATCTTTCTCGAAAACAAGCTTTTCATTTAATATCCGATGTAAGTCTCCATTTGTTATCATTCAATTGAATTCAATTGAATTACATTTGAAAGTGTTACGAACAAGCTCTTCGTTTCTCGTTTGAACATTTTCAAACGTGGTACAATTATGGTTTATCATTAATCTCATCGGGTCAATCGTTTCGTGCTTATTTTATCCTCAAAGAATGTTTACGAATGCAACCAACGAATATTCAAGTTTATTTTCAATTGACCAAAATCATTTTAGAATCAATTTATGATGTAAATTACCAAATTCTTGTTTTTTCTCTTCTTCTTCAATTGTTCTTTTGAAGTTTCCAAGTTTATTTGAAAATTATTCTCATGATCAACAAAATGTTGAATTCCAAACGACAAACAATTGTAATCAACGTGAACAACGACCTCCATTTAATGAACTTGTAAAATAATATTTGAGAGTGTTGAGAAATGAAATCGAATTGAAATGATGATTTTTTTTAGATTGATGAAGCAATTGAATATTGTGAACAAGCCAAAGAACTTGACAATGGACGAAATGGTCGAGCTTTTCTTCTACTTGGAATTGCCAAATCGTTCAAAGCGAGACAAACTTCGATTCATCAACAACGAATTTCTCTTTTTCAATCAGCTATTCAACATTTGAGAGAGTAAATTCCTCTTTTCTATTCTCTTTTCTTTTCTAATGAAATAACGTTTAGATCCATTGAAATCGATCCTTATGATTCGATTGTTTATTTTCATTTATCTCAAACTTATGCATTTCTCAATGATGTAAGTTTGATTTCGAAAGAAAAGAAAAGAAATGAAATGAATCGATCTAGACCAATGAATCGTTAAAATGGATTGAGAAATGTTTGCTCTTGAGTCCCGATGATAAATATGCAGTTCATCTTCATGCACTTCTGCTGACAAGTCAAAAGCAAATGGGTCAATCGTATGCAGAAATCTATCGAATTTCGAATGATTATCCTGATGTTCATCTGTTGTTAACCAAAGCATCGATTGAAGAAGAATTATACGGATGTGAACAAGCGATTCTCACGTGTAAAGAAGCGTTTATCGTTTGGAAAAATCAATATCACAACTATTTCAATCAACAAAATTGCCATCAAAGAGGAGTTTCTCATTCGAGGTTTAGCAATATAAAAGTTGAAAGAAAGATAAATGAATTGAGTATTTGTAGTGGTGGACCCAATCGAAATGCGTCGATCAATACGGAAAATGAAACTGAAACAACATTGAAAGTTGAAGATGGAATTAAGAATTTATTTTTTGCCAATTTAAAATCACTTTCGAATTTAAATAATCAAGAAAATCTGTTAACGAATTGTCTCTTTTCCATTGATTCAATTTCATTTAGTTTATTCGATATTTTTGAACATTTAATTCGTTATTATATTAAATTGGGTAAAATCGATGAAAGTGAACGATGTTTAAAAGAATTGAATTCGTTGAATCCATTGTGTAGTCAAATGTTTTACATTCGAGGATTAATCAATGATGCCAAACAACAATTTAAATTAGCCAAACAAAATTATAACGATGCTTTAGCTATTCATCCGTTTCATTTGCCAACTTTAATTCAACTAACTAAACTTTTAATTCAAATTGGAAATTATTCATTAGCTGAGAAATATGCACGAGATGCCATTTCAATTCAACCGTATAATTATCAACCATGGTTCGTAGTTTTCAATTGTCACAACAATTCGATTTTTGTTTGTTTGTTTGTTTTCGAAGGTATTTATTAAGTTTATCGATGGAAGCACGAGGAGAATTCGAACAATCCGTGGATGTTGCTGCAACAGCTGTGCATTTAGAAGAACAACAACCTATTGTTTCATATTATTCGATTATTCGTGTTCTTTAGTCATTCGATTGTTTTTTTCTGAATGAAATAGACAAATCTTTTCTTTCCTATTCAATTAAATTCAATAAAAAAAAACAGTTCACATATTTATTTATTTATTTATTAAGCAAAACAATGATGATCGTAATATGAAATGTTGTAATCTGTGTCATGTACAAAGAATATCTTACACTGGAACATATTTTTTTTGAAAATAATCTTTACTTGGTAGAAAAACCGTAATAATTTCTTGAACATTGAGTCCTAAAGCTTTAAAACGTCTTGATTCACTTAAGACAACAGCAAGATAATTTGTTGTACTTTCAGGTATACGAAAGACATAAACATGTTTATCAGGTGTTTGAGTTATTTTATAAAATTTGCCAATATAATTCTCATGTGTTGGTTCCATAACATTTTCAAGAAATGCAAATAATTGAACAGGTCCTGTAATACCTAAATCAAGGTTTGAAAATTGAGATAAATGACCCGCACGAATATTATTTTCGTCGCCATATAAGATATGATGAAGACCTAAATTTGGAGAATGTAAAGTAATATGAACACCATCGATGACCATCGGTGTTTCAGCATGAGTAAAAAATTCATGAATAGCATTGTCTTCCCATTGCAACCAATGTGTTGGAGATGAACTTGATGGAATTGATTGTGATTCAAAATCTACTGCTAATTGTACGTTAACTGAATCTTGTGCATTCTTTTCAAGAATATTTTCAATATGATCGATATTTTCATAGATTGAAGATTTTTCATTTTGAAATTTTTCTTTGATATTTTCCATATGATCAATTGATTTGTGAGCAATATTTTCATGAATTGTATGGCCTTCGGTTTGTTTTTCAGCATGTTTAAATAGTTTTTTCAAAGGTCCTTTAGCTTTTCCTGCAACATGTAGGAGTCCTCCATCCATAGCTACACCAACAACGGTATCAAATACATCTCCAACAGTTGCTTGTCCATTAACTATATTGGTAACTGATGCAACAACACTATTGGGACGATATTGTTGATGTATTGCTGATTCAACTCCAGTTGTAATTCCATCCACTGCTGCTCCGCCAGCAATACCACCAGCAACAGTTCCGAATGGTCCTGCTGTAACTGTACCAATCATTGCTCCACCGATGACACCTACTGTTCTCGATGCACTTTTCAATGCTTGATCACCGGCTTCTTTATCACCAACTGCATAATGTATTACACCTTTAATATGACCAACACCAGGTATTCCATCAGCAAAATCACTGACACCGCGAAGAAAATAGTCTAGTGTTTCATCTGCTGCTTTATTATCTCCTTGAATCGCTTCAACTGCCGATCGAACCTGAGATACCACTGGACATCCACGCGAAAAATTTTCTTGAGTTTGTTTAGCTCCTTGTTGATCACCAGCTATGACTTGAACTAACGATTTCACTTGTGATATGATTGGAAATGAATCAATCAGATTACTGACAACAATCGGTGTCGAATGCAATATCAAAACAAGACAAATAATCGTAGAAACTTTCATTGTTAGACAAAATTCAAAATAACTTTTAACTTTATGTTTTTACGTCGTGTCCTTAAATAGTTGTGAAACACGTATGATCAGATAAGACAACTCGGTTTTTTCCATGTTACATCATAAAAACGACGTAAAATTCAAAGTTCATGTAGTGTATACTATAGTCGTTTTATTTGTCGAAGTTCAAATACAAAAAATATTTTGAAGATTCTTATTAAAAATATGCTTTGGAAAAATAAAATTGTCTTGGATAAGTTCCATATGAAAGATTTGGTTTTCCATTGATTGTTAAGCGAGGTGGTCGAAAATTAGCAAAATTTTCATATGGAGGTGGAGGCTAAAACAAATTCATTGATTGAAGATTGTTAAAGAGAGAGATGAAAATGAAACTTACGGGAATACTATTTGTTAAAGGAGGTGTTGCTGATAATTGTGATGATCGTCTTCGATTGATATTAGGTAGAGATACATTTGGAAATGTTGTTGTTGTTGTTGCTGTTGTCGTTGAGGGTGATGGTGGTAGTGGTGGAGGTGGTACAGGAGGTGGTAGAGAAGGTGGAGGTATAATTGGTCGTTTTGTATAAGAACTTTTTAAAGACGGATCAATTTGACTTGGTTTCAATGGTAGTTCTCGTTGTGAAGGTGAACGTCTGTCCATAACTTGTTTAACAACATCAACAACATTTTGATATAAAACTTTCGTTGGATTTGGTGGTGACATTCTTCGTCTATGATGAGTATCCATGGACATTCCAGAAGGATAATATTGTTGTCGATTTTGAATATAATCTTCGATTAAACGACGAATTTCATGTAATTCTCGATAGAGTATGGATTCGTTTTTGGATGATTTCGATGGTGATGTGATATTTGTCAACGATGAAGACGAAGATGAAGATGAACTATGAGAAGAATGATGTCGAGGACGATGATGATGCAAGTCAATGGATTGATCAGATGAATCATCTGAATGAGTTTTGCTATGAATTAATCCATGAGTCAAAGCAAAATCTTCCATTGCTGCTGCAAAATAAGGATCAGTTTCAATTAATTGAGCTATTTCATCTTGATCATCATCACGATCAAATGAATGATATGATGTTTTGCTTTTCTTTTCAAATCGATTTCTTCGAATTGGAGTCGACGACGACGATGGTGGTGGTTGCGGTTGTTGTTGTTGTTGCTGTTGTTGTTCCATTAAATGATTTTGCATATTAATAAGATGTTGTTGAAAGGCTTGTTGTTGTTGTTGAACTTGTCTTAATTGTTGTTCGGTCATTGGTTGAATTTGATCTTGAGTTGATGGATTGTTGTTGGTAGTAGTTGTTCGATTTGCTCGTCGTTCTAATTCTTGTGATGTTTGTTCGAGTGAAGGTAAAGGTCGAGGAGATTGTTGTTGAAATTTCGGAATTGAATGTAATTGTGGAATCGGTTGATGTCGAATGGGCATATGATCTAAGGTGGCAACACGTAATAATTTGGGTGAATATCTTCTCGGTTGATAAGGCAAACGAGATGAAACTTGAAATTGTCCATTGAGAATTTGTTTAGCATAATCAACACTATAATTGTGATAATAAATATCTTGTTCATCATCTGATGAATAATAATCATCAAAATAACTCATCGATGTTGAATAAGAAAAATAGTCGAAAGAAATACGAAGTCAATGACCGTGAGACAACGAACCACGTTGATGACAACGAACCGAGAAGGTTTTTTTTCTCTTTCTTTCTTTTTTCCTTTCTTCACGAGAATAGACAAGGTTCTTTTTTTTAGTTTCTCATTACGGTCGATTCATTTATTTGACGAGAAAAGGAAAAACGATCGAAATTAAATTAAAGTTGGTCGAAATTCTCTAATAAATGTTGAAATTCATTTTCAATGTCGGCAAAGAAGATTTGTTGAATCTGTTGTTGTGAATGTTGTCCCAACGCATAGAAAGTCACTTGAGTTGCATTGATCAACAATTGTTTATTGATTTGTTCAATAATCAATTCAAAATCAGGTAAAAAATAATTCGAAGATAAATTCGGCAACGGTCGATTCCATTGTCGAATTTGAGATAGATATTCGATTTCGTTGCCATCTGGTTGATTGTATTTCTCTAAGAAAAATAGTTGACTCAATTTTGTTTTCGACGGAAGTTGATTTCGAAAGAAAAGTTCGAAGAGTTGATTTAAATCATTTTGATTTCTAAAAATATGAAAGAATTGTCTTCGATCATCTTGTTGAATCGATTGTTGAATTGTTTCGTAGACAAATAAATATTTGTGATCATCAAAATAAAGACATTCGAATGGAATCGATGAATCAAAATCACAAACAATCACTTGAGCATGTTCAATTAATTTCAAAGTATTCGTTTGTTTTTCATCGACTAAACGATCCGATCGAAATAAACGATCGAGATTATTTCGTTCGATTTCACTGAAATTAAACAGAGGATTTGCTTGTGTTTTGTTTTGATGTGTCAACGGATGAAGTTTAATTAAATAAGCAAATGAAAACGAAAGAATACCTTCGATGATTTCTCGATTCGAGAGAAAACTAAATGGAAACTGTTCCGATGAAAAACTTGGACAAAAAATAATTGGTGAAAATATTTCGAATGAATTCGATGGTAAATGTCGTGTTCGAATATAATTTGTAAATTGAATTGCTAATCGAAATGAATTTGAATGATTACAACTTTGACAACCGTAGAGACAATGACCTGTCGAATAAACATCGACGATCGACGGAAAATACTGTTGAATTAATTGAAAGAATTTCAATTGAGTTTGTCCAAATGAATAATTTATTGATGAACTTAATAAAACAACAATTCGATTCGATTGATTTTGTTCATAGAGAATTTCGTTGAAAAGATTTTCAAAACTAAATTGCAGAACTTGAATTTGTTTTGATTGAGAAAAATAGTTTTGAATTGAACTTTTCGATGGATTCCATTGATAAACAAATAATTTAACTTTTCCATAGGAACTAAAACTTTTAATTAACTCAATATGAGCATAACCTGTATGATAAGGAACTACGAATACAATTTCATTTACCATTTCGTTCTGTATTTGCGTATGGCAAAATTCACAAACGACGACGACGACAAGGCCAAACTCGTCATTTGTTGTTCTTTTCTTCTTTTGCGTCCATGCCTCATTCATACATAAATGTAATCCTCAATAGCGAGTTGATTCGTTGTTTGTGGCGTCTTCTATCTAATTGATAACATTAGAAAAGAGAACAGTTTATGTGCAAATGTTATTGTTAACAATTGTTTTATTCACAATTTTAATAATTTTCTTATTGAAATATGTGTTTATCGTGAAAAAGAATTATTCGTATTTCGAAGATCGATCATTAAAAACTCCTCCATACAAATATTTCTTTGGTCATTATCTGTCGATTTGGTCGAGTCCATCGTTATCTCGTCAATACGAGAAATGGACAAATGATTACGGACCCATTTATGGTTTATACGAAGGTCAAAGACCAGTTTATGTTGTTTCCGATGTTGATTTTCTTGAGAAAGTGTTTGTAAATGAATTTTCTAAATTTCATAGTCGTCGAGTTCCATTTGTATCTCGTTTATCGAACGGAAATTACGTTCATTTATTTGGTGCTGAAGGAAATCGTTGGCGTCGTCAAAGACATATTATCAATCCAACATTTTCGAATAAAAAATTAAAATTAATGATGAATCTAATGAATCATTTGATTGAAATCTTTTTAAAACGAATTGAAACTGAAGGCGACAGAGAAATAAATATCATCGATTTCTATAAACAATTGACTTTTGATATTATTTGTCGTTGTGCTTTTGGTATCAATACAAATGCTCAACAGAATTCAAACGATGAAATGCGTTTCAAATTAACTCAATTTTTCATCGATAATCATGAGAAAATCTTTATTGTTCGATTAAGTTATTTATTTCCATCATTAATTCCAATCTTAACGATTTACATGGGTTTAGAAATGAAATTATTTTCATTGTTAAGATCTTTATTTCCTTCCTTTTTCAATCGATATGAAGAATTTCCTGGTTTTGGAATCATAAATCAAGTGAAAAGTGTTGTCAATCAAAGAATTCAACAAAATGATCAATCTCAAATCGATCTTCTTCAATTAATGATCAATAAGTCAACATCGAATCCAGTAAAATTCTTTCTGTTTGCTTTCGTAAATCTTTGTTTTGTGATTGACTCAGAATGAAATCGATGATTCGAAATTAGATTTTGAACATATTCATTATGATGAAATAGCGAGTAATGTATTTCTATTTATGCTTGCTGGTCATGATTCGATTTCAATTACATTAACGAATGCAACATATATTTTAGCAACACACGAACATATTCAAGATAGACTTCGACATGAAATTGATTCTTTCTTTGAAATCAATTCAACATTTGATTATGAATTGATCGATAAAATCGAATATTTAGATTTATTTGTCAAAGAAGTTTTACGAATGTATCCTGTTGCAATTCAAGCGATTTCAAGAGAAGCTTCAACCGATACAATTATTCAAAATTATCAAATTAATCAAGGTTTTTCTTTTGTTTTATTTTCTCTGAATAAAACAAAATGTGAAATGTTGTTTAGGTGATGTGATTCAAGTTGATGTTTATTCAGTTCATTTCAATGGAGATGTTTGGGGTCCCGATGATCCTTATGAATTTGTTCCTGAACGACATTTACAACGACGACATCCAATGGCTTTGCTATCATTTGGTCAAGGACCAAGAAATTGCATTGGCTTACGTTTTGCTCTCATGGAATTGAAATTGACGTTAACTTATCTCATTCGAGATTATTCGATTGAAATCAATCGTCATCTTCAATATTCAAGTCAAGAAACATTAGTCATTGGACCAGATCAACTTTTCGTTCAATTTAAAAAAAAACGTTAGATTTTATTTCGAAAGTAAAAGAAGACAATGAGTTTCGTTTTTTTTTTTGAATTTAATAAGATGTTTCTCGATCAATAAAAGATCCTGGATATTTTCTAATTATCCACTTTCTAATTTCATCATAAACTAAAACAAGTAAAGTAATCGGTAACGGTAATAACCACCAATGAAATCTAAAACAAATCAAATTCAAAATGAAAATATTTGACGTTGAAATAAGATTTGGTATTTACTTCAATGGATACATCATTAATCCACGATTGATATACGGAGTATAGGATAATATCACTGCTAACACTGTTTCAAAGATGATACTCATATTTAACACTTGATTTTCCATTCCTTGTTGAAAAAGAGAATTTCTTCTTGATTTACAACATAAAAGAACAGTCCATTGAACAATAACAACAGTTACGAAAAAAGCCGTATGACACGTATCTTCTAAAGCTTTTCTTTGTTCATAACTCTAAATGGATTTTGAAAATAAAAAGAAGAAAATGAAAAAAAACTAGAAAATGAAACCCATTGTTGTCCATAAGAATCTTCGAGATCATTAATAAATCTTGAATCCCAAGATTTTCTCAGTCCTAATAATCTCGATGGAAGAAAACCATTTTCTGCCATAACAACTAAATAAACAAAAAATCCTCCTCCAGCTTGAATCATTCCCAATTGACCATAACTAAACCAAAGAAGTCTAAATTTTAAACAAAAAATAAAAAATTGTTTAGTTTTTCTTTTCTAAATTGCAGAACCTATCCGAAGCCAGATGTTCTTTTTTCGCATTTCTTGGTGGTCTTTGCATTATATCTGATTCAGCTTTTTCATAAGCTAATGAAATAGCTGGAAGCATATCTGTGCCTAAATCAATACATAAAATGGCAATTGTACCTAAATAACAATCCACTTTACAGAACAAAACAAAACAAAACAAAACAAAAAATGAAATTACCAAGTGGCAATGGAATTTCTAAGATCATATAGAAAAGAAACGGTGCTAGTTCAGGTATTTTCGATGATAAAGTATAACAAATCGATTTTTTTAAATTATCAAAAATTAATCTTCCTTCTTCGATTCCCGAGATAATCGATGAGAAATTATCATCTAATAAGATCATATCGGACGCTTGTTTACTAACATCAGATCCTGTAATTCCCATGGCAACACCAATGTCTGCTTTTTTCAATGCCGGTGCATCATTAACTCCATCGCCAGTCACAGCAACGATTTCACCTAATCGTTGACAACTTTCAACAATAATTAATTTTTGTTGTGGAGATGTTCGTGCAAAGATAATTTCCGAATGATTTCGAATGATTCGATCTAATTGTTGTCTGGAAAGATTCTTCAACGTATTTCCATGAATAACACAAGATTTCGAATCAAAATCATAGATATTATCGAGAAGTTCTTCAGTTGGTCTGAGATCAGTGAGAATGCCCGTTGCTCGTCCAATAGCTGCAGCTGTCAATGGATGATCACCTGTCACCATAAACAGACGAATACCTGACGAACGACATTTTTCAACTGCTTGAGAAATATTTACACGTGGCGGATCGATTAAACTAATTAAACCTAAGAATCTCAATCCACTTGTAGGAAAATTAAAATTTTCAAAATATGGATTCACATGAAAATTAATTGTATCACAATCGAATGGATAATCTTCGGGATATTCGTCTAATGGTAAACGAAAATCGGCAAAGGCTAACACACGTTCACCATGATTACCTGAAAAACAAACGAAATCAATTCGATTGAAATTGTTAAAGTGAAAAACCAAATAAGACAAACTTAATTCTTTGAAAGCTTGTTGATATTGTTTTTTCCAATATTGATTAAAATCAATTTCAGCATTTTGAACAAAAATCGTCGAACAACTTTTGATAATTTTCTCTGGTGCTCCTTTCATGACAATTAAATGTCGAGGATCATTATCATTTGTTCGATGAATCGAAAATTGATATCGATTCGATGATGAAAATTGAACTTCACAAATCTTTTCATTTGCCAATCGATAGGATGCAACTTGTCCAACAGTTGCTTCCATACATCGAAGGATCGCTACTTCACTTGCATCACCAATACATTCTCGTTGTTCGATTTCTTTCGCAACATTTTCAGGATCATCTTTGAAACTCGCTGTATTACATAACATCGCACAACGAGTCAATGCTAACCAACATGGAGAAAATCTCGTATAATTTGAATCTAAATTCAAATATTTTCATTCATTTCAATCAAAAAAGAAGAAGAAGATGATAGAACTTGATTTAAACGCTTGAATATCTGCGTCAATAATATAATTATCAAACCAGAAATGAGCAACAGTCATTCGATTTTGAGTTAATGTTCCTGTTTTATCCGCACAAATGACTGTTGTTGAACCGAGAGTTTCAATGGATTCGAGATTTTTAACGAGACAATTTTTTCTTGCCATTCGTTGTGCTGTTAATGTTAAACAGACCTTCGAATCAAATTTCATTTCAGCATTTCTTTTTTTCGAATTGTTCGTTTTTGTTTTGCTTACCGTTACTGTTGCTAATAAACCTTCAGGAACTTGAGCAACAATGACACTGATGAGAAAGACAACGGCTTCAACATATGTATAACCAAGAGACAACGAACAAATGGAAAAGATAACACCAATGATAACGGCAATGATTGTTATCAATCGAATGAAATGATTGATTTCAGCTGCAATTGGTGTACTTGTACTTTGAACACCTACGTATTCAATATGTTTTACATTTACTTGAGATTTCAATGAAAATTTCGAACAAACCCGCAGTTAAATTAGCAATTCGTCCAATAAATGTTTTATCGCCAGTTCGAATGACAATTCCAATACACGAACCTTCGACAGCAAATGTTCCAAAGAAAGCTAAATTTCTTGTTTCAAGAATATCTTCATTTGTATATTCAATTCCTCGTATTTGAGGTTCAGATTCTCCTGTCAATGACGAATTATCGACTTTAAGTCCATGAGCACGAATTATTCGAATATCAGCTGGAATTCGATCGCCACGATGAATTTCAACGAGATCTCCAACAACAATACGATCGGGATTAATATTTCGAGATTTACCATTTCGAACGATACATGCTTGCTAAAATCAAATCAACGAACAATTCAATTTCAAATAATCGATCTACTTGTGGAACTAAATATTTAAATGATTCCATTATTGACGAACTTTTCGCTTCTTGATGATACGAAAAAAATCCCGTGATAATAATAACACTTGCTAATGCAATTCCTAAATACATCTAACAAATATTTTCTCTTCTTTTGTTAAATCTCGAGAGAAAACAAAACGGTATACATTATCATATTGTGGATCTTCTAAAGTATACAATTCAAGAAAATGAGCAATAAAACAAAGAACAGCTCCAATCCATAATAACATTGCAAAACCACCGAACATATTCTTTGCTAAACGAACGATTTCAGGAACTGTCCGAGTTGGAGTCAAATTATTTAAACCATCACGTTCAAGAACAACGCCGGCTCGTTCTTCAGATAAACCCTAAATTACAATCATTCATTCAATACAATATCTATTACAGAAAACATTTACCATTGCTGGATTTGTTCCATATCGACGATAAACTTCAGCTAATGGAATTTTATGTTCATCCTTTTTTGTTGCAAATTTAAAAGAAAAGGAAAAGAAAACATTTGTTTAAATTAGTTTTTCTTTTTTGGTTTGAAATTTGATTACGAGATCAATTTCAGTTTTAAGTGCTTCTAAATTACTTTTAGCAGCTGGCTTTCTATCTCGAAACTAAAATCAAATTCAATTGTGTAGAAATAAAAACGAAATTGTCTCTAACAAATTAATTTGAATACCATTCAAAACAACTCGATTCGATTGATCTAAAAATAAAACAAAATAAATTTGTTCTTTACCTCGTTTTCATCAAACCAAATTACAATCCGAACCAATCAACCAAAACTTTTAGAGAACGAAAAAAAAAGTGCGAAAGAAACCTATCGAATGATGATTTATGTCCTTACAGTCTAAAGAACGAAAAATATCTCTATCGGGACTCATTTCAATCGAATGTTCGTAATCCTTTTAAACGATTGACTTTATTGGCGAAACCATCTCAAACAATAAAACTATTTGGATCAATGAAATCCATCGACCAAATTTTACAAATTAATTGAAAAAAAAACCGATCGATTTATTAACAAATGACATTTCTCTCATCAATTGCTTTTTATCTTCGAATGAAAAGGATTTATCTTTGAAGGAAAGAACAAAATTATTGTGGTTACAGCGGACAGTCTAACCTTCAATTAACACTCTCTTTGACTTCATATTGACTCAAGATTCTTTACAATAAAAACACACACACACACACACACAAGATAAGAGAATATTTGTTTGGAATATCAATCATCAAATAACTTGACAGAACTACTTAAACAACACCAAATATTTTTAGCTTTCTAAACAAACAAAAAAAGAAAACAACGATATGATTTTTTATGTGACATGAAACAATATCATGAATAAAAAAACGTTGATAAGATAAAAATGAGAATTTCGTTGTACGTTTTTGTCACCTTTTACAAAGTTTGAAGTCAATGGCGAGTACAGAGAGTAGAAATCGAACACGTATTCAATGGATGTGGTATTCTCAATCGAATCAATGGAATTCTTATTCCGATGTTCAAAATCTGTTAATCGAAGAAGCATTTCAAAATGAAGCAAATGAAATATTGTTAGATAATTGTCGTTTAGATTTGAAACAGAATCTTCAAATTGATAATAACAATGAGTATAATCAATATCCTATAAAAAGAATTGTTTATAATAAAGATGATTGTCGTGTTCGACCAGAACGATTTCTATATGTTCCGATTGATCCACAACGTCCTTTTGCTGGTATGTACGGATGGATTTCACCATTTATTGTTCAAGTAGCTAAATATTTAAATATCAAACCTGATCAATTACCATCGAAAGATAGAAGAACGATCGATTTCATTGTTCGAAAAGCGGCTGATGGAATTATTGAAGAAGGTAAAACTGTTGGAGAAGAATGGGAAAGTAAAAGATTATCTGAAATGTTATTAAAGCAAATAAATAAAGAAATGAAAGACGTGTGGGAATGTTGTGCTCGTCTCTATTCATTGGATAGTTTCTTATATCGAACATTGAATTCAACAATGCGTTTAATTGGAAATAAAGATTGTGGAGACGTGTGGCGAAGTAAAGTATCAACATTAGGTCCATTCTGTTTATTATTATGGGATTGTCCATTGAATTATAATTCAGTTCAATCAGGAACAATACTCTATCGAGGAGCAACATTGGATCAACAATTAATTGATTCATTTCGAGACGAATGTTTAAAAAAATCTAAATTAATTCGATCGTTTCCTTCGTTTACTTCATGTAGTCGAAATCGAGAACGAGCTGAAGAATTTGGTAATGTTCTATTTGTGATGAGAGTGAAACATGCATTTACTGTTGATCTTAAACCATTTTCTGAATATCCTGATGAAGAAGAAGAATTATTATCACCTGGCGTTTGTTTTACTGTCAATCGTGTTCAATTCGACAATTTCAAAAATAAATCAATTATCTATTTGGATCTTCAACAGCAACATCGTCGTAAGTCAACAGTCGATTTTCTTGTTCTAATTCATCTCTCTTGATTATGGTAAATAAAGGACCCGATAGTCATGAAATCTCTGTCAATTTACAAGAATCAATAAATCTTCGCTATGATCGTGATGTTCGTCTTGTCGATGGTGATCGTCATCGTTTCATTTGGACGATCTATCTTCTAATTTCATTTGTTCTTCTTAGTGGAAGTTTTACAATTGGTTTTCTTGTAGCTCATGCCAGTTCATCGACTAATGCTCTTTATCCTATTGCTGTTGTTATTTTAATTCTTTTTCTAATTTGTATTTTTGTTGTTTTAATATTTCGTTGTCGTCGTGCTCGTCGTGAAGGAGACGTGACTCGAAATGGTTATCCAGATGAATGGGAACATTAATTAACAAACTTTTCGATTTTAGAATGACTCGAAATCAACAATTTCCGAATGAAATTCATGATCGTGTGCCTTTTTCTTCGAATTCGGATGATGATTCTCCATTTGAAAGTATTTGTGATTTGATTTCGATTTCTATTGAATTGAAATTCGATGTTGTATATTTAGATCGATCTCAACGTGTCAAAAGCGAGTGTAGAGATAAATGGTATTATAATAAGAGATTTATTGTTTCGATTTGTTTGTTATTGATAATATGTCTAATATTTGGTATTGTCGGTTATCTTGTTGGATTAACATCACCAAATATTGAACGAAGTTTGTTTTTTTGAATTCGATTAAAAGTAAAAATATTGATTTTAGAATGGACAATCGTTAGTTCTTTGAATTATCCTCGATCGAAACATAAATCAATCGTATTAAAAGATGGAAAAATTCTTGTTACTGGTGGAGAAGATTTGGCTGTTTGTACACATAGTACAGAATTGTATGATCCATCAAGTGATGATTGGATTTCTGATGATAGAATTAATTTAAATCATCCTCGATATTTTCATACAATGTCAATGTTAATGGATGGTAAAGTGTTAGTTACCGGTGGATATGACAATCACGAGTATTTAGATAGTACTGAATTATATGATTCATCGATTGGTCATTGGACTTCAATGAAGAATTTAACTATTGCCCGATCTCGACATACTGCAGTTCTTTTACAAAATGGCAAATTATTAGTTGTTGGTGGATGTGGTCGAAATAATGATTATCTCAATAGTACTGAATTCTATGATCCAACGACAGACAATTGGACAATGAGTGGAACATTGAATGAAGCAAGAGCTGATCATACTCTAGTCATATTCGATAATAATCAAATATTAATTACTGGTGGACAAAATGAACGTGGTTGTTTAACTAGTAGTGAATTGTATGATCCATCAACAGGTCTTTGGACGGTTGTTGGTGATTTAAATGATGGAAGATTTTCTCATCGTATGTCTTTATTAAACAATGGACAAGTATTAGTCAGTGGTGGAACAAATGGGAAAATTGTGTTGAATAGTGCTGAATTGTATGATCCATTGTTACGTCAATGGAGACAAACTGGTCAATTGAATTTTGGTCGATCAAGTCATACAGCATCTCTATTATCCAATGGAAAGATTTTAATCACTGGTGGATCAACAGGAACTAATGTTGCTCAATCAAGTGAAATCTATGATCCATTAACAGGTCATTGGACACAAGCCAATCAATTAAATTATGCTCGACAGGATCATGCAGATTCAATATTAAATGATGGACGAATTTTAGTTTCTGGTGGATATGTTCATTCGGGTGATTATTTAAATACTGTTGAAATTTATTAATTGACTTTGTTCGATCGACGACTAAAATATGTTCGAATGTTTTGTTTACTTTAGATGTTTAATTTGAATATGTTGAGTCAATGTGTTAACAAAGAGAAATGGTATTGGAATAAGAGATTCGTTGTTTCAATGTGTTTATTGTTGATCATCTGTCTAATATTTGGTATTGTTGGTTATTTTGTTGGAATAACATCGAAAGATAATATTCCACGAGGTTTTATTTCAATAGATTTTGAATTGTAAAAGAGATTTTGAAATGTGTTGATTTCAGAATGGAAGAGTAAAAGTGAGATGAATTCAGGTCGATCAGGTCATCAATCATCTGTATTATTGAATGGACATGTTTTAGTGAGTGGTGGATGGATTGGTCGTGCATTGAATTCAAGTGAATTATATGATCCAATAACAGACACTTGGACACGAACTGGTGATATGAATTATGCACGATATTCTCATACAATGTCTCAATTCAATGATGGACAAGTTTTAGTTATTGGTGGATCGAATAGTCATCAGATTTTACCAACAGTTGAAGAATATGATTCATCATCAAATCAATGGATCATCAAAGCAAATTTAAGTCATGCTCGATCAAGTCACACAACATCTGTATTAACCGATGGAAATCTATTAGTTACTGGTGGATCTGGACATTTCTATGATTTAAATAGTACTGAATTGTATAATCGATCAACAAATCATTGGACAATGACAAATCAATTAAATGAAGCTCGTCGTTTTCATAGTTGTTGTGTGTTAATGGATGGAAAAGTATTGGTTACTGGTGGATTAAATGGAGTTCAACCATTGAAAAGTAGCGAATTATATGATCCAAAAACGAACACTTGGACATTGATTAATGATTTAAAAAAAGAACGATATTTTCATACGATGTCTCTTTTAAATGATGGACAAGTTTTAATAACTGGTGGATTTGATGGTCAAACGATTTTAGATAGTACAGAATTGTTCGATCCATCGACACGTCTTTGGAATTATAAAACAAAATTAAATATTCCAAGATATTTTCATCGAGCTTCACTTTTAAATGATGGTACACTTTTAATTACTGGTGGAATCAATCAATCGACTTATGCAACAGATACAGCTGAAATTTATAATCCTTTGACAGATACATGGACATTTACAAACAATTTAAATAATGGTCGTTGGCAACATACAGCATCCGTTCTTTCGAATGGAAATGTGTTGATTAGTGGTGGAGGTGATGGTTATTCTTATCTCAATACGAGTGAAATGTTTTTATTGGAAAAGAATTAAAATGAAATCGATTGTGCAAAAATGAGATCGAGTGGTAAACGAATTGTTTGTTGAATAAATGATGTTTGTGTTCGAATTTGAATTTGAATGGCTTGAAGTTGAAATTGTTGATTAAATAAAGTTTTACAAATGAAAAATGAACTGAGAATATCTTCGTGAACAATTAATTCGAATTGATTTTGTTTTTTTGCTTGTTTTTGTAATGTTCGAATGAATTGTTTGTTCCACGATGGACGATAAAATAAAGTTAAATCACAACCAAAACAGAATTTCAATTCATTTTCTGTTTTTTCATTTGAAAAATAAATAAGAAGAAAATAACGAACAGAATTTAAACAATCATCACACGAAACAAAATCAATAATATTCGATTGATCAACATTAAATTTTCGACTTACAATGTCTAATGTTGGTAAATGAAGTGGTCGATTGATTTGTTGAACAAAGAGATTGGAATGTTTCATTTGAGTATCTTCAATTGAAATTTGAAATTGAAGTGGTTGTGGTAGAAGAGAATGTGCACGTATTCGATGTTCATTGCTTGAGCCTGGTGTTCCTTTTAATTCAATTTCGATTTTCAATGAACAATTGAATAGTTCATTGGCTTTTAATGTTACAATTGATTGTTTAGGAAGAAAATGAATTTGACATGGAGTCCATTGTTGATCTTTGTTTTGATATTTGCATGTTAATTTTAAGATTGAAATTGTTTCACAAGTTTTATTCATAAAAATACAATCAGATAAGACAAATGAATTTGTAAATAAACCATTTTTAGCATATAAATCTTGATTACATTCGATTTGTCCTGATTGATGAATAATTATAATTGATGAATCACCTTCACATTTAAATTCATTTTCATTTGTAACAATCTTTTCATTATTTATCTCGGGACCTTGTTTAATATCATCAGGTAAAACAAACGATGAATCGATTTCAAAGTTTTCCTCTTCTTCTTCTTGTTCGTGTTGTTCTATTATATTATCATCATTGGATAAATTTGAATGTCCATCATTTAAAAGTAAACGCATATTATCAAGTAAAACTTTGGCAT
>ERZ778027.1498-NODE-1498-length-38227-cov-4.741329_pt1 | contig 38227 bp, 37 predicted proteins | sample MGYA00375757_ERZ778027 | MGnify/ENA primary metagenome ERZ778027 (study PRJEB29350, sample SAMN05389817) | bioreactor metagenome | isolation source: Ammonium sulfate bioreactor | place: South Africa: University of Cape Town | collected 2014-02-18 ...
AGCACAACCTTGCCAAGGTTGGGGTCGGGCGTTCGAATCGCCTCACCCGCTCCAGTTTTCCTCAATAAAGTCAAGTCGTTATGGCAGTGGCGCGGGTGGAAGCCCGCTCCGCCACCTTTGCCGGGTAAGCGTGGGGTAAGCACCACGCCCGGTTTCGCGGTGTTTGGACGGCACCAACGTGCCTATTTACATTCCCTGAAGGCCGCTGCGTTGCACCTCATCCGTCGCTCGCTCACCGACTATGCAACGCATCTACAGTAACAATGATAGCAACCAAGCTGCTCCATCGCCTCGCTAGTCGGGAGAAGCTATAGTTATCAAGTGGTTAAGTTTCTAGGTTGCCTGGATCGGAGGGGTGGGTACCGGGGAGGGTGCTTCGATAGAAATGCCGCGTGGCTCCGCTATAGGTCGCCCGGACGGTAGAATCGGAATCGGACTCTTCGCCAAGTGCGGCATCAGAAAAATTTGGAAAATCTAAAATTCTGACTTTTCACCGAACCCAGCAACTTAGCCCTCCAGTTAGCAAGGAGCGCCTCCCGGCTTGACTAAGCTGGGCCGTCATCGCGTGGGCAGTTGGCGTCAGGCTCACCGTGCGTTTCCCGTTTCTGCGCTTCCTCCATCCTCGAAATCACAGCGTCGGCGCGCTCCTGGTCGGGCGCCAGATAGTGCTTTTCGAGGATGCTCTTAACCTCAGCAATGGAATGGCCGGATATCCGCGCGATGTCGTCCACGCTGGAGCCCTCCCGCGAACGCTCCGTGATGAACGTACCGCGTAGGTCGTGGAAGGTGACGCCCTGGATGTTGGCCTTCTTCGGGCGGCACGCCTTCTGCCATGACGTGCGGAAGCCATCGGGCGTCCACGGCCGGCCGTAGGAATTGGTAAGGATTCGGATCGTGTCTTGGGCCTTGGCGTCGAGCATGGCCTTCAGCCGATCGGTGACGCGGACCCTAAGCCGCTTACCCGCCGCCGTCCCCTTCCGGCTCTTCGACTGTTCGAACCGCAGATAGGTGCCGTCATAGTCGCGCCATGTGAGCGCCAGCAAATCGCCCTGCCGCTGGCCGGTACCGATCGCCAGTTCAAAGGCGAACTGCATATGCTCGGGCGCTTTGGCCCTGAAGCGGGCAATTTGCTCGGGCGTCCATACCTCTTCGCGCCGCGTGCCGTTGTAAAGCCGTTCGATTCCGTGGCAGGGATTCTTGTCGATCACTTCCCCGGCAACGGCGTAGCTGAAGGCTTTGGAGAGGGCGAAAAGCAGCTTGTCGGCCTTCCGGGGGTTGTCCGCGTACTGGTCGCGCCAGTTCTCTACAAGGCGCTTCATTCCGCGTTGCTGCGTCAGGCGCACCGGCAGGCTCGGCCAGTGGGCTTTCGCCAGTTTGTAGGCATAGCGATAGTCCCGCTGCGTCGAGCGCGCGAGCTGGCGGAAGGCGACCGTAGGGTTGTCCTCGGGGCCGGCGAAGTCATCTATCAGGTCGGAAAGCAGCTTCTCCGATCGGCCGGCCGCTTGGCGCTTGTGCTCCCAAAACTCTATCCAGAAAGCTTCCGTGTCGTACTCGGCCTTCATCGCCGGGCCGCCGCGCCATGCGTAGTGATGGACGCGGACGGTGCCGTCCGCCAGCTTCCGCTTGACGGTGTGAATCCCCTTAGCCACCGGGCTCAAATACCATGATGCTCCGCTCGCCAAGCCTCATATTCTTCCAGCGTTTCGAAGCTGTCAGGGCTGCGTTTGGGCTTTTTCGCAGGCGAGCCGCCACCAACGATAACATCAACACGGTCCCCGTCGAAGGTGACTCGCTGCACTGGTAGGCCGCGCGCCTGGACGGCGGCAATCAGCCGCTCGACTTCAACTTTGGTGATGCGCGCCGCGCGCCGCGTCATTCCCTCTCCCGCTTCTTCCGTGGTTGTGCCGTTGCTGCCGCTTGTCCGATTCCCAAATCCGATCGAATTTCGGCCAGGGCACGTGGTTCGTTGGTCATCGGAACGGGGGCGCCTTGCTCATAGGTCCGCTCCTGGGCGTTGCTCAGCCGTAGCCACCAGTAGTCGGCCATCGTCGCAGCGTCGTGCTCCGGCCCCGAGACTGCCTCCCCGCTGAGCCTGTCAAGCATCCGGGCAACACCGTGCCGAAGATAATCGTTTTCCTCGCCCGATGGCGAGTATGACACCAGCTCGTTGGCGAGGAAACCCAGCAGGCGGCCAATCGCACGCGAGCGTGGCATCAACTGCGGCTCGACTGCCGCCCAGGCGCCTCTATCGAGGCTGTCACGCAACCGGGTCTCCGTCTCGGCTGGAAGCGACCGGGCGGCTTTTGTTGCTTCACTTCTGAGCGCTTCAATTAGATCGCCCGGAAGGCGTACCGGCTGCGTACTCGCGCGAACCATTGTCGAACCTCTTAGTGGTAAGCCGCTTCGATACCACAAATATGATGCCCCGTACAACGTAATCAATCTATGTGAAGCGTTAGGAAGCAAATACGGAGGAAAAAGTATAATAAAGGCATGAGCGCTTCACACGCGTGCAGCCGTTGTGTAAACTGGTGGGCAGCGCGGCTAGGCTGATCCCCGAACCTCCGACCGCACGGAGCCGCCGCGCTCACCATTCCCTGCGGAACGTCATGCGGAGACGCCGTGTCGAGCAGGTCAGATGATCCGAATACCGACCTCGCGGGCATGTTTGCTCGGCTTGGCGAGGACGCTGCGCGCAAGCTACTCGACGGGGTCGCAGAGCGTAAGGTGGAACTTTACGGTTGCGCCCGCACACGCTCGGGAGTGGAGGATTTGGCGGATATCATTCCGCCGCATAGGCTGCGTGACTGCGAACCGAATGGAGCGCGCGCACTACGCTTCAATTTGGAGACCAGTAACATTGAGGCCAACGCCAGCGCGACGTTTAGCGTATTTGCGCCCCTCGCGCCGTACGGGTGGGAGGATGTGTACGCCGCCACCCACCAAATAGACGCGCTGGTTAAGAGCCTGAATGGGCGCACAGCTTCAACAACGAAGGCCCACAAGGACTGCTATGAGTGGCTGTTAGAGAAAATGCGCGCCAGCCCTGACGCCCCTGAGCGGAAAGAAGACTGCCGCGCTGATGCTTTGAATCGATGGAAGCGGCAAGGTCTCAGCGGGCGTGCCTTTGATAATACTCTGTGGCCGAAGGCCGCTGAGAACGCGCCCGCACCTAAGTGGTCACTCCCCGGCCCGAAAAAACCGCGCCTGAAATCAAATCACCGCACCTCATAGTTCGTGGCGGGTAATTTCACCGCCCGCCTTCCTCTATTTTGACCACCACTCATGAAGCGACACAGGTGTGTCGTCCAACAGTGGAGGCGTCGGATGATTCTCGACCAAAAGCGCATCTCTCCGCCTGAAGCCGCGAAATATATCGGCATGTCCGAATCCTGGCTTTCGAAAAGCCGCATGACAGGCATGGATGCACCTCGCCACATCAAGATCGGCCGGCGCGTCGTTTATGACACAGCCGACCTCGACACTTGGCTTGCCGCGCATCAGCGGATGAACACATCACAGCCATTACCGGCTTTTGCGGGGGCGTCGTGACCGGACTTTTGAATCTACGCGGCGCATCCGCCGCCAACTAAGACGTGAGGCAGGGCTATGAGTAACCTCCTTGTTGAAGGCTTCGCCACCTACGGAACGGGCTCGGTTGATACGGGCACGCCGGTTGCGAAAGCATTGACCGCAGGCGCTTGGGCGGAAGCACCCGTGACCGCTGGCAGCGTCACCAATCTTGTCCGTGGGCTGCCCTGGGATTTGAGCAACGTAGACTACTGGATTACGAACTACCACGCTGGCGGTGTCGTCGGTTATGCCGGCCGCCGCGTCCTTCCGTCGCCCCTCGCCAAGTCGCGTTGGTCCTTCCATGCCGCGATCAGTTTCCTGCCGAACTTGAACGGCGCCGCCGCGCCTATCCAGTGGCGCGACAACGCGAACAACATCGTCGCGACCCTCTACATAGATTCTACCGGTGCGCTGAGGTTCGACTATGGCACGGGCGCCGTTGTCACCAGCGGCCCGGTTGTCGTCGCGAAGAAAGATCATCACTTTGAATGCGAGCTGGACGTTACCAATTCGACGTTCAAATGTTACGTGGACGACGCGGAAGTCATCAATGCCACGGGCGTGGCGCTGTCGGCGGACATCGCACAGTTCTGCGTCGTGGCGTCGGCCAGTAACAGCGACATTTACGACCTGTACTTCTCCAATCTGATCATCCGCGACGACCAGGGCACTTACAACAACGCGTTTCCGATCGGTGACCGCCGCGTGGCGACCCTTTATGTGAACGCGGACGACCCGACGCATGACGGCTGGACGCCGCAATATCTGCGCCGGTTCGATGTCGGCATTCTCGACCTGACGGCTGCCAACGCCGCCGTCGCGGCCGAAATCACGACTGATACCGACATCGGCGCGAATGAGTTCACGATTGAAGGCCAGTTCCGGTTTCAGACGCTCCCCACGGACGCCAACAAGGCCGTTCTTTTCGGTAAGTGGGATGGCGACAACAACAAGCGCAGCTATGAGCTGTACTTGGGCGGCCCGGCGCTCGACAACGGCTTGCTTGTCTGGCGCACGTCGACGGACGGCACCGATTCCACGACCGTGGACAAGGTGAAGTGGCAGTGGAAGCCCGATGTCGGGCACTGGTACCACGTCGCGATGTGCCGCTCGGCTGGCGAACTTCTGTTGTTCATTGACGGCGTGCAGCAGGGCGTAGCAGTCGCGGACGCCGACACGTACTTTGCCGGCACGGCGCGCGCCGCGATCGGCGCCGAGATGAGCAACGGCTTGCCCAAGGTCGGCACGACACTCGACGGCTGGCAGGATGAGTTCCGATTCAGCATCGGCGGCTCGCGCTACACCGCGAACTTCCCGCCGCCCACGGCAAAATTCCCGCGCGGCGTTGATGATCCCGAGTGGGGTGAAGTGAAATGGCTTTCGAGCTGGGATACGGCCGTTGTCGTGGATGACGGCCCGGTGACGCTGGCGCTTACCGCGCTCAACGGCGCGGCGGCGATCACGCCGAATGACGGGCTCAACGCCTATGAGACGATGAACAAGCCGACACCGGACGATGATACGTTCCTGGAGGCGGCGCTTATCCCCGCCAACGGCATTTTCACCATGACGAATCTGCCGTCTGCCAACGAAACGGTGACTGTCGGAACCAAGGACGGCACCACGGCGGCCGTGTACAAGTTCGTCTCCGCGCTCGCCGCCGCATTCGATGTGCTCATTGGCGCGGACCTTGCCGCCACGGCTGCGAACCTCACCGCAGCCATCAACAAGGGCAACGGCGAAGGCGTCGTGTACGGCACCGGGACGGTCGCCAACGCGGATGTGTCGGCGGAACAGCTCCCGTCAAATCAGGTGCTTGTCACGGCGCTTGTGGCGGGCGCGGCCGGCAACAGCATCGCCAGCACGGAGACGTGCGCGAACGCAGCCTGGAGCGGCGCGACGCTCGCGGGCGGCCTCGATATTCCGTCCGATTCACAGTTCGGCCTCTCGCGGCTCCCCTCCAACACGACGACCGTCGATTCCATCACCCTTGTCGGGCGCCAGTGGAAGACGGACAGCGGCAGCGGCGATACCAAGCTGTCGTTTGTCGGTGCTGGAGGCGCGGTCGCGGCCGGCGCGTCCAAGGTGCTCGGCGTCACGCCGAACCTGACGTTCGACACGATCGAAGCCGATCCCGACACGGGCGCCGGCCTCACGCCGACATCGATCTTGCTGGGTAAGGTTCGGATAAACAGGGCAGCTTAGCGACATGAAACAAGCACAGACACAGCAACACAACGGCGGCGCCCACAATGCCTGCGCCTCGCGCATTCAAGCGATTAGCCCGATCACGGCTTATGCAGCGCGCCTCGCGATCCGAGCCAACCAGATTACTGCCTTGGTGGTTTATGAGCCCGGGGCGCACCAACTGCCTGCGTCAGCTCATCCACCAAGGCCAAACGCAGCGTAGAGGCCCCTAATGAGCAAGCCCTTCCTCTCCCAGCTCAACTACAACCGCTCAATTGTAGACGCTCAGGGTCGGCCAACACCTGAGTTTCAGCAGAAATGGCGCACGCTCTTCCAACTCGCCGGCACCATACCGGACGTGTCGAACGCGGCGGCGATGTCGCTGCTGCTCGATATGCTGTCCGACGACGAAGGCGCGATCCTGCGTCGCGGAACGGATGCCTGGGCTGGCCTACCGTCGCCGGGTGGCACGGATAAGTTCCTGCGCGCGGATGGAACCTACGCCGCGCCTACCCTCCCGGCAATTGATGAATCCGACATCAACCTGTCGGACCTGCTCACGAACAACGTCAGCTCCAGCCGGCACGGGTTTGCACCGAAGCTGCCGAACGACGCGACGAGGTACCTTGATGGAACGGGCGCCTACAGCGTGCCCGCAGGAGGCGGGGGCGAGGCAGGAACGTTTGTGTTTGGTGGGGGCACGGCATTTACGACTACCTCGCACTATTGGAAGGGTTGTGGCGTCCAGCCGTCGCCTTTTGGGTTTACCTTTCAACACCTATACATCACCATCGCTTCTCCTGCGTCGGTGGGCTACAACGTAGAAGTTTGGGAAGTAGTCTCGGGGAAGCTCACAACCAGGGTTGGGAGCGCCGGACCCGTTCTTCCAGTAGGCACGGGCACCCAAAGCTTTCACTTTGATCTAGGCAGCGACGTTACCGCAGACCCTAATACGCTATTGGCGGTGTTGGTTGGGCAGGCAGACGCAGTATCAGCCGTAACGCAGCTAATATCCCCTGCTACGTGGGCGGGATTACCTATGGGTAACGCTGCAATTTCTGCTTGGGTTGACACAGCCGAATTATCATCTGGTACGTCGATTACTTTCGGAAGCACCCCATATGGTGTAGGTATGCTTGCTAAGTTTATTACATAGAGGCAACAATGCTCAAAGGCTTCGATACTTCCTTTGCTCCCCTCGTGGAGCAACTTGAAACGCTTCGTCATAGCCTGCCCGGCAGCCCGGAGAGCAGCGCGCGGGGAGATGCCCGATGAACCTCATACCCTTCATCAACAGCCGCGAGGATCACGCCTTTCACACTTGGCTTTGGCGGGCATTGCGCCGGGGCGAATTCCCACTCGCCTTCGCTCGGCTTTGGGCCGACTCCGGCGTCGAACGACGCGTGCTAATCGACATAGGCGCTCGAATTGAAGAGGTTTTGTTGGGCCGGGGCGACAACGATTCCAAAGCCGATCGGCTAGGGCGGCTGGCTGTCCGCGTTGCCCGGCTCCTTGGTACGCATGCGTATGACGAAAAGTCACCACAGCGCCAGCTCGTCGGGATGTTGTTTCAATTTGCCGACGCCCGTCGCGTTCCGCCCGGCGATGCCAGAAACGATTACCTTCTGATGCTCGGTTACATCGTCGGAGCGGCGGAAATCGCTATCGCGACATCCATGGCGCTCGGCACACCTTGCGAGACTGCGCTATCCGAATTGGAGAAAGACTCGGATTGGCTTTCTGATATGGCCCTCTTGGCAATCCACGGCCACGGATTGCCGGTTTCCAGAACGGACGTCAAGGATACCATCCGTTTTGGCATGACGGCCCATGGCCGTCTGGGTGACTGGCTTCTACCGGAGAAAATCGAAAGCGTACGGGTAGGCTCCGCCGCGAGGCTCGCTCGGTTCCTGGGAGTAAACGATTTGCGCGGCGTGAGTGTTTCGGAGGCGGCGGGTCGCATCCGCGACCGCGCATCCGTGCAACTCGGCGCCTAGAGTAGTCGTCATGCGAGGGCGAAGTGACAGAAGAATCAACAGCCCCAACAGGCGGCGTTCCCGGCGCCGATGACCCCACTACTACCTCCGCTGACTTTTCCCCACTGGTCCCGCAGGGCTGGGCACAGGCCGTCGCTGAGCCAGACCACATGCGACTTGCCTCCGAGTATCTTGAGGCACGCGGCACTACCTTAGAGGCCTTCCTTGCTGCTGGCGGCGAGGTTGTTGCCGATGCAAGCCGCATAGACCGCGACCACCGCCACGCCCCGGCGCTTGTGTGGTGGTTTTACGCGGCCGGCACCGTCGACCACATGGCCGCCGACAACGGGCGTCCTTTCCACCGCATCCGGTATCTCGACGGCAGCGAGCCCGGCACTCATGAAAGGCGATTCAATCAGCCCAGAGATAGCGGCGTCCATGTTTACTTCGTTCAGCACCCTGAAGCACCCTGGCCGGAAATTGCCGCCGATCCGAGCTACGGCCTCATCATCAGCGAAGGCGAGACTCGTGCCCTCGCAGGCGCTGCACACGGCCTCCAGGTGATTTCTCTGACCGGAACCGACTGCTGGCACCGGAAAGGCGACAAAGAGCTGCATCCTGATCTTGCCGGAATCGAATGGCGCGGCCGGCTAGTGTATATCGCGTTCGATTCTGACCTCGCGACCAAGCCGCGCGTCCGGGTCGCATTCGACGGGCTGGCGGCAGCACTCAAGCAACATGGCGCCGATGTGTACCACGTGCGCCTCCCGGCCGCCCCTGACGGCAGCAAGCAGGGCTTAGATGATTTCCTCCACCGCTGGGGTGTCGACGCCTTCCATGGCCTCCTCCAGTCGCCGGAAACGACGCCGGCCGTGTCGGACGCCGATCTTTTCAGCCCGAACATCGTGGCACATGAAGAATATACCGTTGCCGAGTTGCTTGGCCGCCCGGTTGCTCCGGTCGCAGAGCTTGTGCCCGGCTGGATCGAAAAAGGCATACCCAACTTCATCGCCGGGCCGGGTGGTGTCAATAAATCCCGTCTCGCGCTGCAATGGGGGCTTTGCCTCAACGCGGGTGTCAACGTTCCGGGAGCGCCCGGCGCCAGCCTCACGCCGTCCAAGGCGACGCTGCTTTACTGTTCGGCAGAGGACGACGCGAACGAGATTGCGCGGCGCACCCAGGCGATTTGCGGCGGCCTGAAACTCCCGAAGCCAGCCCAGGGGCAGTTCGTCATTTGTCGCGGCACGGACACGGCGCTTGTAGTCATGAAGGAAAGCGGCGGGGTGGAAGCTCGCCCCTTCTATTTCGAGCTGCTGGAGCGCCTCAATTCCATTCCCGGCCATAAGATAGTGGTGCTCGACAGCGCCTATGATTTCGTCCGCTTCGCCGGCCGGGCGAAGATCGATGAGGATAGCGTCAATTACTTCATCAAGGTGGTGCTGCAAAGCGTGTGCGATCGGGGCAACTGCACCCTCATCATTCCATGGCACCCGTCGCAAGCCGGTAGCGAGCGCAAGAGCATGGATGGCTGGTCGGTCGCATGGCAGAATGCGCCCAGGCGGCGGCTGGCGCTCAGTGCCGTCAAGGACGTTCCCGACACATATGAGCTGAGCGTAGTGAAGCGCAACCACGGCGCGCCAGTCGACCCGCTCAGGCTACGCTACCATGAAGGCACCTTGCAGCCGGTCGAGGCATTGCCGGATGACGGAAAAACGGAAGAGGCGCGCCTGGTTGTGGTGAGGGAAGCCATAGCGTGCGCCAAGGCGAACGTACCGCTCAACCGGATTAGGCGTCACCCGGATACTGTGTTCAAAAAGGTCGAGGAAGCGATAGGGCGGCGACCGTCGAAAAACGAAGTGAACGATTGGCTTGCAGATGCCGTGCGGAACGGCGAACTCAGTTGCCTGGATGGCGCAAAAGGCCGGAAAGCGGGCTACTACCCACCCCGCAGCGCGCATGAGCTTGCACGTCAGGCATATGGAGCGGGCGTCAGAAGGAACTGAGTTGCTTAGCTCGCCATGCGGAGCCAAAGCAGACTGGAGGGTCGATCCCGAATTTAGGTGTGGGTGATTCTGAAAGCGTAGGCGGGCGCTCCCGAAGGAGCATTGCCCGAAACCCGCCCGCAAGCTCGCCCGAAGGCTTCGCCGCGCCGCGCTTCTATGGCCGAGCAATAAACCGGTCGAGAAACAAATTGTATCGGATCACGATGGAGATGTGATCGATCCATCTCGCTAGGAGATGTATCGCGCCGGCCACACCCCTAACAATTCACTGCGGCGCAGTTGTTGCCCACTTGCTATTGGATATGAATGCGCGCAGGGACCTCGCGCGCGCCGCGAATAACGGAAATGCGGGGCCGACGCTGGGGCTAAGGGGTGGCACGCGTCGGCCTTTTGTTTTTCTGCGAGCTATGATCGTTTACCGCTCGCACTTTTCATAATCAGCCGGCCGCCCGTTCCGAGCGCTTCACTTAGACCGCAAAGGCAACGGCCATCAGTCTCGGCAAACCCGCTCGCGTTCAATGATCATACGATGGTGATGCCAGGATCGGCGAACTTCTATCCAGCACCGTTCGTGATGTCTGCGCCAACCGTAATGGTTGCCGGTATACCAGCCGCGATGGAGACCATTGTCCTCGTCGTCCCAATCGTCTCGATCTCGACGGCCCCAATCATCACGGTCGTGATATCTGTGGTAGTATCCACCATCGCCGGTTTCAATTATGACACCGGCAGATTGAGCCAGCGCGCTCGATGCGGTGAGACTGCCGATAGCTAGCGCCATCGCTAGAAGAAGGGCTTTCATGACAATCCTCTATTACCGGATGACCCAATAAATTCCGCGAGGCGGGGATTCGTTCCAGCCACATAGCAGGTAGGACCAATGCGCGTGGAGTGCCGGACCAAAGTCCCCCATCAGTTCGCCATGATCTCGAATAACTTGGCCTGGCGGTCAATGCTGAACCGACCGCAACAACGGCCCGGTCGCCTCGGTTCCCGCCCCGATCCTAGGTGGCCGGGCTTTCTCAGCAGGCCCTTTGTTGCGGCAAGTGCGCAGAAAAGGCCGCCGATCGGAGCCAGCGGGCTTTTGCCACGCTGTCTTTGACCACGGTTGCAGATAATCTGCATTCATCGAACACTGGAGAGTTTCGCCCTGCCTCCTCGGCCCGACAAAAATGCCGGCGATTCCGTCCGTGATCTAATCACTCAAATCAGCGGGGCGATCATATGGCGGGCGTAGGGAAATAGCCGGCCGTCCTTAGAACAATTGCGCACGGTGGAGCACCGTGCAGAATTACCGAATCAGGGCAGATGGGATGGCAAGGGACAGCTATGAACGAGGGCTCGGACAACACGTACGCTGAACTGGAACGATTAACCTCCGCATTGCAAGAACTGCTGGAAGAGGTGCCCCTCAAGAGGTTCCCAATGATCGGGTATCTTCTGGAATTAGCGCGTATGGAGGCGGTGGATAATATTGCGACTTTCAAACGGCGCGACGTACCACCGCAATAGACTTAATCATTAGACGATCAGTCTTGTAAATTTGGGAGATGGCATTGTATCTGCCATTTTAATGACTTTTTTCGGGAAACAATAGTGACGGGTGGATATTTGAACATCGCCGCCCTGGGAACGGTGACAATGGAGCAACCACCTCCGAACGCTTCCATCTTGCGAACAATCGAAACGTTACGTGACAGTATCTGGAATCGGCGCTCGGCCGATGCCCACGAAGGGCTCGAAGATCGGCGACGAGTATTTCAACTTAGGCAGGATCCTTCGCTGAAAGAAGATATTCTGCCTATCGAAGCAACGCTGGCCGAGTTCGAGCGGACGCTTGTCGATCCGAATTTCCACGGCCAGAGAAGCGAGACCAAAGCAAAGCTGGTCTCTCAAATCGATCAGTTGCTGGCCAAGCTCAGGGGCTAGGCGACCTTCTTGCATTCCGCGCCGGGCAAGACTTCGATCTTGGGAATGTTCAGCTGCTCCTTCAGGTTTCTCTCGGTCATCGGCCGCGCACCTCTGATGATGTCGCTGACCTCAAGATAGGCCATTTCCATCAAATAGGCAGGCATCTGGCAATCGCAGACCTGCATCATCTGTTTAAGCTCGCGGATCATCGATTGGGCATAAAACAAAGCCTCTTGACGGCTCAGCCGCAATACATCTGACATTTCCCATCGCCCTGTGTTGTTGCCACCACAACAGGGACTACCCCATACCTCAACTATCCCTGTCATACACAGGCTACACTTACTTTTTCCAATTTCTACACTAATTTGGGCTGACTTCAGGTTGTGTACGGTTGTGCGGTTTCGAACCGGGCTGCAAGAAGTGGGGCTCTTTCGGCGAGCCTTATGGCAAGGAAGCACGCTGGTATTGCGGGAAGCACCGGGATCGGAACCAGTTGATCTAAAAGCGAAGCAACTGTTCGGTAACCATAAATCTGCATGATGGATAGGCGGATCGGTTCTGTGTACTGCACCTCCTTTTCCTATGGCGGTGGGGCTGCGACGGAGAATTGCCCTCAATGGCGCCGCCCAAACTTACTCCCCGAGCCTGCTTCGAAATCCTGCTTGTCGTGTCAATTTTCGTCGTACCCGTGGCATGGATGCTTTTTGGCGCGTAGGAATGCAAAAAAGCCCGCCACCTTTCGGCAGCGGGGCAGAGACAGGAGGCCATTAACAGATAATGGCACGGGAAGAATGACGAAAACGAGGTAGGGATCAACTACTCCATTCGGGCGGGATTCACGGCCTGAACGTGATATGGCTGGTCACCCAGGCATAAAAGCCCGGCCGAGTAACGACCAGCAAGTTATCGAGGATGGCGATCAGAGAAGACGTATTTGGCGAGCGCCGCAGCTCCAAGGATAAGCACCACGACGACCAGTAGCCAGATGAAGCCCATACCCCACATCATCGCGCCCATGCCGCTCATCATTCCGCCGTCGTACATCATAGTTCCTGCCATCCTTTCTTCCTCGATATAGGTAGGCTTGGCAGTCCGGGGAAGGAGGAGTGGCGTCGGATTTCCCGGCCGCAGTTCCCATCGGCACTACCCGGCGCGGCGGCCGGGCCACTTCCCCGCAACCTTGCGACGTGCTTAAGTGAAGGGGTCAGCAGTTCCGCAAAACACTGACAGGCCCGGTCGCCAATGTTCGCCCAAAAGGACATCCCGGCGACCGGGCTTTTCTATCTCAATCCATCATGGTTTAATCGACCTGCCGGTAACTGATCCTTCCGGCATTTCCTGGTCGCTATGCCCCAACCCAAATGCCCGGCGACCGGGCTTTTTCTAGTCAGGCCAACGAAGACTACTCGCAAACGACCCGGGTTCGTCCATCAGTTGAATGAGTCCGATTGCAAAGGAAACTCCGGGGCGGCTCTGGTTTGTCCGGCTGCTTGGCAGCTTCGGTCACGGGTTTCTTTGCCTTGCGACGGGTTTTCGGTTTGACACGCTCTTGTGGGGCCTCCAGAGGCGGCGAAGGCAGGAACTCGACGGTAGGTTCAACTGGCTGCAATTCCCGGTTCTTGCGAATGGACATTCTGGGTATCCAGCCCTGCCGCGAAACCGTCATCACATATTTTGGCTCAACGGTGCCGTCATCCGTTCGCGCGCACGAACATAATGCGACCATGGCCATGATGGCGCAGATAGATCGCAACATGTCATCGAGTCTCCGGTACCGACTAGCACGCGACAGGATAGGTCTGGTCGCGGGCAGAACGCTAGCAAGGAAGTTCAGGTTGGCCAACACTGACCTTATCGCCCCATTTAAGAGGCTAGAACGGACACGCTCAAAGCCGAAGCAACACAGTTTGGCAAAGTATGTAGCGTCCTTTGGGTTGTAAGTTGCTTTATTTCTCAATTTCTTGGTGCCCAAAAATAGGGTAAAATTCAGGAAAAATTCGCACCAAAAAACAGGAAAAATTCCGGTAAAATTCCGGTAAAATTTGGGGGAGAGTTATACCCCCATACCCCTATAGGGCTGGCGGCCCTGGGAGGGGCCTCGCCCTATTGGCATTTGATCAGAAACGTTATAATGTTACACCTACTGAGTACGCTAATACAAGCCGCCGTCTGAGGCCGACATGCCCGCTGATTTGACCATCGCCAATCTCTCCCACCCTCAGGAGATTGCTTTCGTCTCCGCAGTCGTCGCCCTTGGCGGCCCACAACATGGCGCCGAAGCAGCTTTGCAGGCCGGCTACACCGACGACGCGCGAGAGGCGGGCGATATAGCCGAGCGGCTGCTTTCGGCTCGCCGTATCAGGAGCGCCATTGCAGGCGAGACGCGGTCCCGTTTCGAAGCCGCTGCCCCGGCTGCGTTCACTACGCTGATGAACGTCTGCATTAACGGCCGCTCTGAGTCGTCGCGTGTCACCGCTGCCCAGGAAATCCTCAACCGCGCCATCGGACCGATCCCAAGCCGCTCCGTTGCCGTCACCGCGCACGCGTCGATCGAGGAATTGCTGGGGCTGCTCGATAAGGCAACCGAAGAACAGGTGCTCAACGGGGAGTATGAGGCTGAGTGAGGCGCGGCCAGCCGCTTTGCAGTAAGCGCTTTCGTCTCAGTGAAGCTTGATAGCTTCCACCGTCTCACCCTCATCAGTATTTATTAACTTATCATCGCAGGCGACTATATTTTCGGTGGTAAGCCAGAGTTGCGAGTCGATTCGATCAACCGAGTTTATTTCCCAGACGGAATCGTCCTCCAGGATCACAACCGCTCCATCGGAGCTGACGCTTTTTATCCAGTGGTCGTCTTCACATGCGGTTGCTGGGTTTACGATCGCCCAGGCGATACATCCGGACCAGAAGAGCACCTTACCAAGCCGACTGAGCATTTGTCGCTCCTTCCCCCGTGCGTCGTACCAGCGGTGTTTTGAAGTGGGGTTGAGAAAACCCTGCGAATTTATCCGTCTCAGTTAAGGACGCTGAGAGGCGCGCCCTCTAGGCGGCCGAGCTTTCTTTTCAAATTGTCAGGTTTGATGAAACCGCCGGTTGATTGCCGGCTGTTATCCTCGACCTATGAAAATCAGCGGTCTCTCTTTTCCCGCCGCAATCCTGCTCGCCGCTGGTGCGGGCTATTACTCTACCGATTTGCTTGCGCTCAGCCGGCGAGCCACCGATGCCCCTCGGCCGCTTGCGACCACACAAGTCTCCCAACCCTGCGACATCAAGGGCAATATCTCCATCGACACCGGCGAGCGCATCTATCATGTGCCGGGCCAGAAATACTACGCGACAACCCGCATCTCTCCGCAGTACGGCGAACGTTGGTTTTGCTCAGAGGCTGAAGCCCGTGCCGCTGGATGGCGGAAAGCGCGAAGGTAGCTGTATCGGAAAGGGCAAGTGCTCGCCTGTCATCCCGCAACTGCTCCCAGCGCTACTACGACCGTTAGAACTAATCTAACGAATTCAACCTACCATTGAATGGGGTTTCAATTCCCGGATTTTGATCCGGTAGGGCTGGAGGGCTATATGAAGAAAATAATCGCTGCCGCGACGTGCGGCGCTGTGCTGGTGCTTGCCTCTTGCGCGACGCCTCCCGATCGGATCGCGGGTGTTCCGAACGCCGGGAAATGTACACAGGCCGACCGCCAGCGGCTCGCAATCTTGTCGAATAAGCAGGAGAAAGCCGCGAACGGCGATGCCCTGGGAGTGTTCCTGATTGGCTTGCCTGTCGCGTCTATGTCGGGCGGCGACAATGAAACCGAAATTGCTATCCTAAAGGGCCGTTGCGGCGATCCCTACCGCAGGCCGACGACAAGAGGGAAGCAGATATATATTCAGTGATGTCCGATCGGCGCAGTTAGCCACTTTGCCCGCTACGGCCCTGGCAAGCCCGTGGAGGCGAATAGGGCCACTGCGTCTCTCCTTCATCGTCCGGCCTTTGCGTGCATGCCTAGCGGGCCTTAACAGTTTGGGATAGGCTGCTCCTCTGGATCAGGTAGTGGAGGCAAGCTGTGAGCGATTATGGAAAAGCGGTGAGCTTTGCAGAGATGCTTGGCCCAAATCAGACACTTCAATTGCGCTGGGAAGGCTCTGGCGATTCATCACACGCTGCAAACCTTATATCTAAACTTAAATCAAGAAAATACACGGGGACGAATGACTTCATAAAATTCCATGCGACCGTGAACTTGTATGAGGGAGCGGATGATCCCAACGCTATGGCGGCTTGTGAGAACCTTTCACGAGCAATCACCGGCTCCACGGCCAACCAGACGGTCGAGATAAACTTCCGAGTTGATTTAGCTAGGCCACCCCGTGAGAAAAGCGGACAAGAAAAATGCCACATCATGTTTGTTCGCAATATCATGCTTAGTAATGAGGGGCGTGGAAGTGAGGTCAATAAAAAGGCCGAGTTGTTAGGTCTTCACTCGACCGGACTCAGGAATCGCGCCAATAGCTTGAGTGGACCCGGATCGAGTATTCGGCTTGGTATTTCCGGTTTTCCGGGGCTTAAAGACAACAAAAGGCTTGCAAGAGCCGATTCGCCAGTGTCGAGCCTATTCTTCGGTTTCAATGAAATGGTCGGCGCGGCGGCGCAAAGTGGGCTCAACCTTCAAGGCAGCGGAGCCAGACACGCCCATGAAGATATAGATACAAGCGCAGATATCATGAAGAATGATGGAACGAATCTAGGTAGAAAGCCCACTTACTACCTTACGTTCCAAAGCCCTAATCTTATTTAGCTGTTCGACAAGGAAACCGAAGGGAAGATGCTCGACGGGGAGTACGAGGCTGAGTGAGGCTCTAAGGAGCGCCACTGGTGAAAGAGCCCCCGTAGACGGCCGGAACGCGCTCAGCGGGCCTCTGGGCGTGTCTAGTGGGCATTGGCGCGTAAATGAGAGTCAGCTCGCCGCCTTGTCTCCGTCCTTCTTGTCGAGCGCCGTAGCAAGCCGGCTTCCGATCCGCTCGTTGACAGCGCGGAGTGGATCATTCGACAGGTGCGCGTAACGGGCTGTAGTGGTCGCGTTGCCGTGCCCCAGCAAAGCACCGATAACAGGTAGCGACGCCCCGCCGCAGGCAGCGTTCTCTGCCCCACAAGCCCTTTCCCAGGAGCAACAAGGCCGAGCACCCGGCAGCGGTACTTTGGGCGCGGCTGGCGGACGCTGGCGCGCAGGACAGGAAATATGAAACCGGCCGGGCCTATTCACTGGCCCGGCCGGTTTGTTTGTCGTGTGATGTTTCTACGGACTACCGAAAAAGATTTCGGATATCCGGGGCAGCGCCGCTCCGCAGCGCCTCTAGCAAGCCCCATTCCTGCTTATCGTCCGTGTTTTCAACTTCCTGCTTCCACAGCTCTTCACGCGAGAGTCTCGGGAACGGACGCCCCAGGACCCTCTCTACCTGCCGCCGCCGCTCTTCCACCTCGTCGGCTGTCATGGGCCATGGTTCCGGCGTCAGCAGTTCGCATACCAACTCTTCCTTTAGCTGCGCATCCATTTCTGATGTCGGTTGGCGCTTGAATTCCACAAAATTTACGACTGTCACGGTTCAACTCCCTTGCTTGCGTGTTCGCCGGCTTGAATGCCAGCGACCATCTGTCAAGGAAGATGGGGAATGCATGCAGTATCATCAAATATTATTTTGATGATATTTGATGATTAGGCGTGTTTGGTTAAAGAGAATTTATGAACTCTTAGTTAAACTTACAAATACACAATATTGTTTGGCGAAGAGTTTTGCATTTATGCTATCATTATTTGATAGATAACGCTGCGTGCTACCGACATCGTCAACTCGGCGCTTCCGATGCGACCCGGCCAGGGAACTGTAGAATATTGTCGGACGGACGTTCGCTGGACAGGCGCGCCATTATCTCGGCGGAAACACGATCGGCGGCGGCAAGCAAGGCACTGTCGGGCGCAGTCGCATAGCGTGCCGTTACGCCCTTAACGCGGTGCCCGAGCAGCCCGGCAATGACAAGCTCGCTATAACCCATGGCGGTTGCCGCGCTGGCAAACCAGTGGCGCAAACCATGGATGCTTACGCCCTCGATTCCCCCCCGGTTACAAAGGCGCCCCCACACGCGGGGCAAGCCGACGAAATGGCCTTTCTTCGAGTCACTCGGAAAGACGTACGCCCCCGGCTTGGCGTTCGCGGGTTCGAAGGTCGAAAGGTGATCGAGCGCGCCGTGGCCGATCGGCCGGATTTGTGCCCCCGACTTCGTGTCCTTGAAGCGTAAGCAGCGATTCTGCCGGTCAACCATATCCCACCGGAGCGTGAGCGCTTCCATACGCCGACAGCCCGAGAGTAGCAGGAAGGCTATCGCGCGCATGCCTGTGACGTTTTCACCTTCTGCCTCCGCCTCGCGCATAGCCTTGCCTAATGCGGCGACCGTTTCAAAGGAAAAGGCTGGCTTGCGCTCATTGTCCTTCGGCCGGGCAATCCCGCGCACGGGGTTTTTGCTGAGGATATCGTCTCGCACAGCGCGTTCAAGGATTGTTCCAAGCATGCCAAGCGTCCGGGAAGCGACCCCCGCCCCGCCTGTGGTTTGCCCGCCCCGCCGCCGCTTGCCGTTTTCCTGTTTTGCAGGTCTGATGGCCGTGCGACCGTCGCGAACGTCACGAATAAACTTCTCCATGTCGGCCGCCGTCAGGCTGGCGACGGTGCGCGAGCCCAACAGTGGCTTGACGTGGCGCTCAATCCGACTCTTGTCCATGGCAAGCGTGCTGGCCTTAATTCGCCCTTTGCCTGCGGCAAGGTACTGGTCACAGAGCTGGGCGACGGTCACCGCGTCGTACGCAGCACGCCGCTCATCGGCCGGGTCTTTGCCGTCTGCGATGGCGACGAAAAGCTTTGCTGCCCTTGCCCTGGCTTCGGCAGGTGTCAGCTTGGTGGTTGAGCCGAGTGTGTAGCGCCGGCTTCGGCCGTGCTTGTTCCGGTATTGAATTAACCAGGACTTGGCCCCGGACGGCTTCACGCGGACGCCGAAGCCACTCAACTCCTCGTCAAAGATCACCTGATCGCTCGCGCCCGGTTTGAGGGCGTCGACTTCTCGCTTGGTAAGCTTCATTATTCCCTCTAGGTAAGCATCAGGTAAGCACGCGGGCGGCAATTAGGGGAACGCCCGGGAATATCATGGCAAACGATAATCCCTCTAACCATCTGATTTATAAATGATCCGGAACGCGCCGGAATGCAAGGGAACGGGCAGGAAATGTTTGTTATTAACCTTGCCAAGGTTGGGGTCGGGCGTTCGAATCGCCTCACCCGCTCCAATAATCTCTAAGAAAATCAAAAATTTAGCAAATGCCCTACGGGGCATTTTCTGCTTACAACGTTTGCGGAGACCGGTCTGTGTAAGCACGATGTAAGCAACCAAATTCGAACGGCGGGATACCGCAGGGCGGCTTCGGTACCATCAGGCCAGTTCGTGTGCGTGTCTGAAGCGCGCCGCCTACGCCGAGCGAAGGATGATGCTAGCAAGCACCTTGAAGGGTCCCTCACCCGGCCGCAAGATATCCCCCGTCGACGGGCATTGTAATGCCGGTTACGAAACTCGCTGCTGGCGAGGCGAGAAACGCCGCCGCGCCACCGATTTCGGACGGTTGGCCCGCGCGCTTCAGTATAATCCGTCTTTGCAGCCAGTCCTGGACCGCCTCGGTAGCGAAATGCGCCCTGTTCGTCTCGGTGTCGAAAGGGCCGGGCAGCAACGCGTTGCAGGTGATGCCTTCGGCGCCAAACTCGGCCGCTAGCGCACGCGTCATCCCATTCATCCCAGCCTTGGCGATCTGATAAGCGGCGTCGACGGCGCTGCCGCGCTCACCCGCGACCGAACTCACATTGATGATCCGTCCGTAACCTCCTTGCGCCATCAGCGCAGCGGCCTTGCGCGCTAACGCGAATGCAGCGACCAGATTGGTGTTGAGCAATTCGCGCAGCTTCGCGGTGTCGATCCGCTCGAGCGGTTCGCGGAAGCGCACGCCGACATTGTTGAAGAGGATGTCGAAGCGCCCGTGCTCGGCATGTATTCGTTCCAGTCGTGCGAGCGCGGCGGACTCGTCAGCGACGTCGAATACGCACGCGAAGCTCTCGATGCCGAGGGCGCGCAGACGCTCCACGGCCGCCTGTGCGCGCTTGGCATCGGTCCCGTTGACATAAACGATAGCACCCAACTCGCCCAACGCATGGGCGATCTCCAAGCCCAATCCGCGCGCCCCGCCTGTTATCAGAGCGATCCGTCCATCGAGTTTGAAACGCTCGCTCATACCTGCTCTCCCGAAACTTACAGACAGCTAGGGTCTGGACCTGTTAATCTGGCCGAAATGGTCCGGGCAGCCCAAACTGCGCGATGACTGCTCGTCCGCCATACAGCCTTTTTCAGCTTTGTATCGTGATCTGTTCTCGCATCGGGAACAGCGCCGCCGGGCCGATAACGGCAGCGCTCAACTCTCTTCCAGGCAGGCCGCCAGCGTCTCGGAGAATATCCGGATGCCGACCGGGATCAATTCGTCGCGGAAATCGTATTCGGGCGTATGAACCCGCGGCCAGTTTGGACCGCAGCCGAGACGGAGCATCGCGGCCTTGGCGCCGCTCAGCCCGAATTGCCCAAAATCTTCCGAGCCGACCGACGGCACCTTCTGATCCCGCCATTCAGTGCCTGCGCGTTTCATCCCGGTGGCGAGGATCGCCGCAGCCTTCTCCTCATTGATCGATGCTGCGAAGACGTCATCATACTCCCACGCGCAGGACAGCCCGTGACGCTCCGCCGCGTCGCTGACCAGACCTTCGACCCGTGCGACGAGGTTCGCCATGTCGTCGTCGTAAACCGTACGCAGCGTCGCCATGATCTTCGCTTCGCCAGGCGCGACGCCGAAGGCTTCCGCGCCCATCGATGCGTGCGTCACCGTAACCATAGTGAACCCCGGCCCCAACGGCTTGCCACGGCCGCAGGCCTGTAGGGCTGGCATCAATTCCGAGACAGCCAACATCGGAGAGCGGCCATCCTCTGGACGCGAGGCATGCGCCGTGCTGCCGGTCAGCCGGATGCGGATGCCGCGCGAGGCGCAGTTCGCGGGTCCGACGCCGAGTTGGGCGGAACCAAACTCGATTTCCGGCGCATTATGAAGCGAGAACGCCCAGTCCGGCTTGATCTCGGGATAGTGCGGGTCGGCGACAACGGCGCTCGCACCCGCGCCATTCTCCTCGGCGGGCTGGAACATCAGAATCACTCGCCCGCTGGTCGGGCGCGTCCTTGAAAGGATGCGCCCCAGACCCAGAAGAATCGTTGAATGCCCGTCATGTCCGCAAAGGTGCGCTTTCCCGGGCACCGTCGAACGATGTTCAATCTTTCCGAGTTCCTGAATCGGCAGGGCATCCAGTTCGGAGCGAAAAAGAATCGTTGGTCCCGGTGCGCCACTATCATAGATCGCCGCGACACCGTGGCCACCGAGGCCAGTCAGCACCTTGTCGGGCTTGGTCGGCGCAAGCATCTCGACCACTCGGCTTGCGGTCTCCCTTTCTTCCCCGGAAAGTTCGGGGTTGCGGTGCAACTCGCGTCGGAATTCCGTCAGCTCGCGGATGTCATCTTCGGTGGGCAGGGGAAAGGACAGTCGGTTGGTCATCTCAGGCGCGCGCTCTCAAAAGCATTTCAGGTCACAAGGTTTGTCGGAATTCGCAGGCAAGTCCAGGAAGACGTAGGGCATGGAGCATGGTGCTGAGAAGTGCTTGACGGCGACACCCACGTTCAGAAAACCCAGTCGATTGAAAGACATTCGCTTTCTTGTTTCATGAGGTTACCGGACCATAACAAATTTGCCGTGGATGCCTCGATGATCGAAATTGCGGCCCACGCTCGTCCCTGCGCTGAAATTTTCAAGCAACCCTCTCCATCCCTGTCCTTGACAGGAGAGGAGGCGAATAAGCCAACCATTCTGCCACGCAGGTGGTTTGTTTCAATATGCTCTATCGGGAATATTGATAACCATAAGCAATGAATTGCCTGAGCACGATCAACCCAGGGTTAGGTTCGGTGGCGGGCAAAATCCGCGTTCGGAATGCCGACAACCTACCGATTGCAACACGACCTCCGTCTGAGCGGCGGAACAGAACGCGTGGCCCGATGGTATCGGCTGGCGGCCCTTGGTGCGCAAAGGGTGAAGCGGTGACAGAGCGGCAATAACTTCCTTAAACTGACATGTTGGAACTCTGCCGGAGACTTGCTACCTTTGATAGCTGTCATGGCGATAGATCAAGATGCCCGGATTTTCTGACCAGCGCCCTCATTCGACCAGGTTGCCCGCCGACAGTCTGAAGATGCTGATGGAGTCCCGGGACCCGATCGTTGGGCAAATCGCTCGGCATGAGCAAGCGATCGCGGGCCGGATGCATAGTCATCCACGAGCGCAATTGATCTGCACGATCTCTACCGCCGCCGATATCCGTGTCCAGTCGCAACGATGGACCATTAAACCCGGAGAGGCCGCATGGGTCCCTGGAGGCGTCGCGCACAGCGTGTCCGCCGGTCAGCCACCCATGTTCCAGTCCATCTACATTCGCCCCGATCTGATTACGAATCTGCAGCTTCCGGAGACGGTCGTTCCGATCTCGACCTTTCTGGGCGAGTTGATTTCACGCTTAGCCGGCCACTATCATGGGCAAGAGGACGCCACGACCTATCCACATCTTGTGCAACTGGTTCTCAGCGAGTTGCGTAATTTCGGCAAGCATCGCCTGAGCCTGCCTATGCCTTCGAACCCTCGACTTCACCGAATCTGTCAGACCCTAACGGACGACCCGGGAAACCGGCGAACACTGGCGGAATGGGCGAGCCTGACAGGCGCCAGCCGGCGTCGGCTCGAGCGCATCTTCCAGAACGAGACCGGCATGTCCTTTTCCGAGTGGCGGCAGTTGCGACGGATCCAGGCCGCCGCTCCGCTGCTCAGGGCGGGACGCCCGGTCCAGCAAGTGGCATGGACCGTCGGCTATGACAGTCCCAGCGCGTTCAGTGCCATGTTCCACAAGGTTACGGGCATTGTTCCGACCGCCTTGCGTTCTGCAGTTGCAGTGTCAGCAGTCGATGATCATGTCTTCGCGCGGGATCGCCTGACATAGCAAGATCTGGTCCTCCGCGAGTACCGGCGCTTCGCCCGACGGATAGCCGGCCGCGCCGCCGAGTACGCGCTGCAGACAGGACTGGCAATCGCCTCTGCGGCAGGAATACGCCACCTTCACCTCATGGGCGAGCGCAAGGTCGAGCAACGAACCGGCATCCGGCGTCCATGCCGCCGTCTTGCCGGACCTGGCGAAAGTGACCACGCATTCGGCCAGCCCGCTCATTCCCGTCAGATCGAGCGCCGCAGCTGAAAATTCCTCCGACCGTATGCTTCCAGGATCGGCGCCAAGCGCGACCAGGTCATCGTGAAGGGACGCCATGAAGGATGTCGGTCCGCAAATATAAAAATCGCTGTCCGCGACCGGCAGAAGTTCCGCGATCACTGCCGCGTCGAGGCGGCGGCCAAGGTCGCATTCATCGTAATCGCGCGGGCAGGAGTAGGCAGAGAACAGTCGGATGCGTCCCTTTTCGGCGCTTGCCGATATTCGCTTTACTTCATCGCGAAACAAATGGTGCGTCCCGTCATGCGCTGCATGAACGAACCAGACCTCGCGTCCACCGTCGTCGGCGGCGAGTTGCTCCAGCATCGGCAGGAGCGGTGTCGTGCCGACGCCCGCGCCGATCAGGACAACGCGTCTGCCCGGTGGACTGTCCAGAATGAAGCGGCCCGCGGGTATCCCCAAGAGGAGCCCGCTACCTGCTTCGACCGTGTCGTGCAGCAGGTCGGACATGCCGCCCCTGCCGGCACGCCGGACTGAAATACGCAGACTGCGCTCATCCGGGCGTCCCGAAACGGAATAGGATCGCTGGCGAAAAGACGACTCGGGATCGCGTGGTAGCGATACTGTCACATATTGGCCTGGGCCAATAGGTCCGATCGATGCATCGTCTGCGGGCGTCAGGACGAAAGACAGCACCTGAGGGCTTTCGCGGTGCCGTTCCGTACAGATGAAACGGCGGCGTCCAGTCCAGTTGGCACGGCGGTCTTCCTGCCAGATCCGCGCCCGGTTAAGCGAGGCCGGACAGTGGAAAAAGACTTCCTGCGGGACGATCTTGACCGTTTTCGTGCCGTTCGATTCTCGGCCCTCCTCCTTCTCGAACCGGCCGTTTACACGCAGCGTCTCGCTTCGCCCCGGCGCAAGGGTCACCAACGCTATTTGCCCCTCGGCCGCCGTCTCGATTTCGGCCGGAAGATGCAAACGGTAGGCGTGCCTGTTGTCGAAAGGGATACCCGTAAGCGGCGCTTCGCCCGCCAGGCAGACAGCCATCCTGCCCGGCCCGACTTCATGCGCCACGACGATGAACTGTGCTTCTTCCATGAAAGCCAGCCCGCCCGGACCGGCAATGTCGGAAACCTTGGTCTGCACGCCCTCGCTGGCCGTCCCGTAAATCTCGCGAACGCCATGAGTGGCCAGCAGACGTTCCTCTCCCGCATTCTTGAGAACAGGCCCAAAGCCGGCATCTGCCCGCGCTTCCTTATCGCGCCTGACGACGGAACCGAGGTTGAGCGGGGGCTTTCGCTCGCCCGCACGCAACCACAGACCTGTCCGTGAAAAGGCGCTGGTAGCGACAAAGTCGAAACGGTGCGGTGCAAGCACCAGCACGCTGACCGGAGGATTTTCATCGGCCGGGAACGCCGCGAGGTGCTCAGCGCGGAATGAAGCTTCGCCGGCCGCCACCACGCGAAGGTATCGATCGGCGCCCCGGTTGACGATAATAAGCGTGACTTCGGGATTGCCGAGCAGATTGCCGATCGTGTCAAGCCTTCGATTGCCCGGGTAATCCGGCAGCAGGAGCGCTTCATTATCGGCGACCCGCAGCACCGATGGCTGCCCGCCGCGCGGCGACACGTCCAGCAGTCCTTCGCTGCTGCGAGAGGCGATGAACAGAAGCGTCGCGTTCTCGATAAACTCTCTTATTTCTGCGTCCATCGGATTTTCCCGCTGGTGCTGACTTGTGCAACAGTAGCGGCTTCCCGGCCTGCAGGCGAACAGGAAGCCTCACGTGAATGCGGTGAAGATCGTCGCGTTTGCGACAAAGGCGCCATGAATAACCGACCTTAAAGAGACGGGCCGGGCCGGATCGGACTGCCGTCGCTGAAGCGGGACAGGCGGAACCTTCCAAGATCGTATCCCACCTCGTTTCCCTGGATGAGATCAGACAGGACGCGGCCTATGCCGGGCCCGATGCCGAAGCCGTGCCCGCTCATTCCCGTCCCGACGATAAGACCGGGAACAGCGGCGACACGGTCGACGATCGGCACCGCGTCTGGCATCGCATCGATCATCCCGGCCCAAATTGCCTTGAAGCGCAGTTCACCCACCTGCGGAAACAGTGCACGAAACCTTTGGTCGATCGTGCGGAGCGCACCCGCTTCAGGAGTGGGATTGAGCACGCGCATCTGCTCGAACGGGCTTTTTCCGTCCGCCTCCCAATCGCGCCCCGTTGACCATGCGTCCGGGTAGCCGCGCGGCGCAGCTGGCCGGTAGCGGGTTCCGAAAGGGTGCGCCTTCAGCGTGGAGAAATATTTGGGCGCATGTCGAAAGACATCCGGCCCGACATAGAGCAGGTGGCTGCCGCCCGCCGCCAATGTATATCCGCCATCCTGTCTCCGCCGGAAGGCGATCTGCTCGTCCGTAGCAGCGCCCGAATGGATTTCGGGCATCGCTTCGGTTGCCGCGACGGTCGCCTTGACGCTCAACTGGGGGATCGAAACGCCGTGCGCGCGCAGGAAGAGCGACGTCCATGCGCCTCCCGCGACAACTACGGTCGAAGTGGCGACACGGCCTTTCTCCGTCCAGACGCCACTTACGCGGCCAGCAGAGAGATCGAGCTTGCGCGCCGCGCAATTCTCGAGGATCGTAACCCCTTCCCGCGCCGCCAGACGAGCGACCGCTGGCACCGCAAGCCAGGGTTCGGCGCGCATGTCCGAAGGCGTGGTCATCGCGCCTTTGTAGCGTCGGAACATGGCCGGGATCAGTCCAGCAACCTGATCCGTGTCGAGAATGCGCGTGTCGAGCCCGTGGGCTTCGGCAATCTTCGTGAACTCTCCAAACTCGGCCATCTCCTTGTCGGTGTCGGCGAGATAGGTCACGCCGGTTTGGCTGAGGCCGATATCCTCGCCGCACTCGTCGGCAAGTTGCCGCCACAGACGGCGTGCCTCGATCATGATCGGAAGCTCGTCCGCGTCGCGGCCCTGTTGCCGGACCCAGCCCCAATTGCGCGAGGACTGCTCCGCAGAAATGCGTCCTTTTTCAATCAGAGTGACGGAGATGTTGCGCCGGCTAAGGAATAGCGCTGTCATCACGCCAATGATGCCTCCGCCGATGATCGCGACATCCGAGAATTCCGGCAGCGGTCCCCGAAACTGGATAGGCGTGGCTTCGGTAAAGGGGAAGTTCATCAGGCGGACCCCTGCGGCGCAAACGGCGCGCGGTCAAATCAGGCCTCGGCGGCCTCTCTCATCAGCATCCCGAACAGGTCACGCGGATCGTCCGGGTCCGCGAGCAGGTCGAGCGGGAGGAAATAATCGCTGCCGGCAATCCGGTCATGGACGAAACGCAGCGCGGAGAAATCCTCGATCGCGAAGCCGACCGAATCGAAAAGCGTGATCTGCCCCGCATCGCGGCGTCCGGGAGCCTCGCCGCGCATGACCTTCCAGAGTTCGGTCACCGGATGATCGGCGGGGAGTTGCTGGATTTCCCCTTCGATCCGGGTCTGGGGCGGGTATTCGACGAAGATTTCGGAACGGAGAAGAACGTCTTTTTGGAGCTCGGTCTTGCCGGGACAATCGCCGCCGATCGCGTTGATATGGACGCCGCCGCCGACCATGTTGTCGCTCAGGATAGTCGCGTATTGCTTGTCGGCGGTACAGGTGGTGATGATCTGCGCGCCCTCGACCGCCTCGGACGATGAAACGCAACTTACCACCTGAAAACCCTGTGCCTGCAAATTCGCCACAGCCTTCCCGGTTGCCCTGGGATCGATGTCAAAGAGCCGCAGCCGATTTATTCCGCATAGGGCCCGGAAGGCCAGCGCCTGGAACTCGCATTGGGCGCCGTTTCCGATCATCGCCATGACTTCGGAACCTCCGGGCGCGAGATATCTGCCGACCAGCGCCGAAGTGGCCGCCGTGCGTAACGCCGTCAGCATCGTCATCTCGGTCAGCAGGATCGGATAGCCGTTCGAAACCGACGAGAGCACCCCAAAGGCGGTAACGGTCTGGTAGCCTTCGCGCATGTTCTTCGGATGACCGTTCACATACTTGAACCCGTAATTCTCGGCATCGGCAGTTGGCATGAGTTCGATAACCCCATCGTTCGAATGAGAAGCGACGCGGGGGGTCTTGTCGAATTCCGGCCAGCGCTTGAAGTCCTCCTCGATATAGTGGGCCAGATCGGCAATGAATTGCTCAGGCCCGATTGCATTCACTAGGCGCATCATGTTGTCGACGGAAACGAAGGGTACGAAGGCCAGTTGCGAGGGGTTCGGCTTCATTAAAAGCTCCATGTCAGGCGCCGGGAACGCCATTGGCCTATGACGCCGCGCAACCGAAACGAAGAGCGGCGGATCGGCCCGTTGTGCCATGGGCCGGAAACACGCGGGCCTCTTCTGCCTGGACCACCGGCAGCGCATTTCAGCCGTGCTCCCTGCAACCCACCAGTATTCCGGAAAAGTCCCATGCCCATCGTGATCAGATCGTGCCCAAAGTCATGTCCGGTCACAGTACTGATTTGATAAGCGACACTTATCGAACGAGTGCCGCACTCGGATTTCAGAGGTCTGGAGTTCGCCAGCGGATACAAGCCGCCTTCGCGTTGTGCCGGGTTTCGTTCGTTATCTCCGTCGACCATGCTTATCGCTGGAGCGCCGCGCCCAAATGTTCCGCAGCCATCCGCGTCAAATCCTCCCACAGGCTTTCGGCAAAGCTGCGCAGAGGCATGAGTTCGAACCTGTCCGTGGCGATGCGTGTGATGTGGGCTGCGACATGGCCGACCAGCGTGGTGGTCGCCTGGCCGACTTCAAGAAGCGCGAGGTCCACACCGGTGCCCTTTGCAAGAACTTCTTCCGCCGCATCACCCTCGATAGCGATCCGCACGCGTCCGTGGCTCTGATCCAGGACCGAAAACCTGTAGGGAAGACGGGAGGCCAGTGCCAGGAGCGCAGCGCGAGAGATAGGCTCGTCGCCAATCAGGAACCATTGATTGGGACCGTTGTCGCGAAGCGACAGCGCGGGGGCAACCCTTCTTGCAAGATCAGCGGTACCGGCTTCGTCTTCGCCGAAGACCTGCAAGACGGTGCCTTCCGGCAAAGGCATGAGACGAATGCGCTCCGCGAAAAGCGGCGAAATCGAAGCGAGCGCGGGGCGATGGGTGAGTTCAAGGTCAGACATGAAGCCGCTCGCTCCCCGGGTCAAAGAAAACGGGATCACAAAGCCTCCCCCGCGTGAACTGGCCGCGCAATCCGTTCCAGATCATGACTTCCTCGCCGTGACGTTCGGGACCGTCGATGACGAGGGCTAGCCCGATGGTGGATTCGAGATGGGGAGAGTATGCGGCAGACGTAACGTATCCCTGGTCGTTCTCCAGCGTGGCGGCCGCGTCTTTGGCGAGGACATGAGATCCCGCTTGAAAGGACTCGCGGGGGTCGAGCGGCACGATTCCTGTGAGGCGTTGCCGTGCCGGATCGGAGAGGCCTTCGCGGGCGAGCATCATTTTGCCGGTGAAATCGGCCTTGATGCTTGACACCATCTTGCCAAGACCGAGGTCTGCCGGGACAACCGTACCGTTGATTTCGCTATGTGTGACAAGGCCCTTTTCGATGCGGAGCACGTTCAGCGCCTCGACACCGTAGGCGCAAATGCCATGTGGCTCACCGGCATGCATCAGCGCGTCCGCAACGCTTTCGCCATAGCCGGCAGGGACAGCAATTTCATAGGCCAGCTCGCCGGAGAAGGAGATGCGGAACAGCATGCCGCTCAGACGCCCGTTGAACAACGATACTTCACGCGCGGCCAGGAAGCCGAAAGCCGCATCCGAGATATCCTCGTCAACGATCTCCCGGAGGATCATCCGGGACTTCGGGCCGGCGAGCGACATCTGCGCCCACTGGTCCGTGACCGAAGCGAGCTTGACGTCAAGTTCGGGCCAGAGGGCTTGCGCACAGAATTCTAGATGGTTCATGACGCCTGCGGCATAGGCCGTCGTCGTGGTCATGAAGTAGCGGTTCTCCGACAGACGACTGGTCGTCCCATCGTCGTAGATCATCCCGTCATCGCGCAACATCAAGCCATAACGTGCCTTGCCGACGGGAAGTTTGGCGAAACCGTTACAGTAGACCCGGTCAAGGAATTTGGCCGCATCCCCGCCAGTGATCTCGATCTTGCCGAGCAGGGAAACGTCGCAGAGCCCTGCATTGGCGCGGACGTTCAGCACCTCGCGGTCGACGCTCTGGCGCCATGTCGTCTCGCCTTCGCGGGGAAACCAGGACGAGCGGTACCAGAGGCCTGTCTCGACGAACACCGCACGGTTCTTCCCGGCCCAGTCATGCAGCGGCGATTTGCGGACCGGCTGGAAATGCTTGCCCCTGGATATCCCCGTCAGTGTACCGAACGCGACAGGCGTGTAGAAGGGACGGAATGTTGTCGTGCCGACTTCATCAGGCGATATGCCCCGTGCCTCGGCAAGCAAGCCAATCGCGTTGACGTTGGAAAGCTTTCCCTGGTCCGTCGCCATGCCGGTCGTGGTGTAGCGCTTGGCGAGCTCGACGTCGCCGTAGCCCTCTTGCGCGGCGAGCTTGAGATCGGCACCGTGGACGTCGTTTTGATAGTCGACGAAGGCCTTTCCTTTCACGCCTGGAATCGACCACAGCGGCCTCTCCGAACGCGCGGGCATGTCGCCTTCGACCTCGATGGAGAAGCAAGCGGCCTTTTTTCCCCATTCATCGGCGATCGCGGCTGCCCGGGCCGAACCTTGCGACACGCAATCAGCTATGCAGGTCTCGCCCATATTTGAGCCCGCAAGCGCCAATCCCTTGAGTCCCTCAGGCGCGAGGAAGGCCGACAGTTCGTCGGACCAGACCGGCCTTCCGCCCCGGTGGCATGCGAGATGAATGATCGGGCTGAAGCCGCCCGCCATGGCGAGCGCATCGACCTTGATGGTCTCGGAGCGGCCGGATCCCGCTACCGTGATGGAGGAAAGCGATTTGCCGCCCGCAGCGTCCGTTACATAGGCGCTGTGGATGAGGCGGGCCCTTCCTTCATAGGAGGTGTTGGCACCTGCACGACTATCGATGATAGCCGAAAGCGCGACACCGGCGCGCTCGAGATCGCGGGCCAGGGCATAGCCGCTGCCATTGGTGGTGAAGATCGCCGCCCGTTGGCCGGGCGCGACGCCGAACCGGTTGAGATAAGTGCGCATGGCGGTTGCAGTCATCACGCCGGGTATGTCGTTCCCGCCGAAAAGGAGCGGCCGTTCCTCCGCGCCGGTCGCGAGGATGGCGTGCCTGGCAGCGATGCGCCAAAAGCGCTCGACCGGCCGATTGGCGGCCACTGTGGCGACATGTTTTTGCACGCGCTCGACCGCGCCGAACACATTGCTGTCGTACCAGCCGATGGCGGTCGTTCGCCGCAGCAATCTCACATTCTTTAGGCTGCGCAACTCATCGATGCAGCGCGCCGCGAAGTCAGGGGCGGGGACGCCGTTGATCGTCGCGGTCTCGGAGAGAAGCGCGCCGCCGAATTCCGAGTGCTCCTCGGCCAGGACGACCCGCAACCCGGCGCGTGCGGCAGTCAGCGCCGCTGCGAGGCCAGCAGGACCGGAACCGACAACGAGGAGGTCGCAATGCGCCCAGGATTTCTCATAGGAATCGGGATCGGCCTCATAGGTGGCGCTGCCAAGGCCGGCCGCTTTGCGAATAAACGGCTCATACAGCTTTTCCCAGAAGGCTGGGGGCCACATGAAGGTCTTGTAGTAGAAACCCGCGCCGAGAAACGGCGAAAGCAGATTGTTCAGCGAGCCGATGTCTAGACCGAGCGAGGGCCAGCGGTTCTGGCTTCGCGCCTCCAGACCGGCATAAAGCTCCTGCATCGTCGCACGGGTGTTCGGTTCGGTGCGGCCCCCCTTGCCGATTGTCACCAGCGCATTCGGCTCGGCCGGCCCGGCAGTCAGGATGCCGCGGGGCCGGTGATACTTGAAGCTGCGGCCGACAAGACGCTGGCCGTTGGCAAGGAGGGCGGAGGCGAGCGTATCGCCGGCATGGCCGGTGAATCTTCTGCCGTCGAAGGTAAAGGGCAGCGAAACCGAACGATTGATGAGACCGCCCTTCGAAAGACGATAGGAGGTCATGCTGTCACCGCCGGATTGTCGGCCACATCCCGGCAGGCCTTGATTTCATGGGTTGCGGTGTCGCGCGTCACAACCAGCCAGTGCCGGCACCCCGATGTGTGATGCCAGTATTCGTCGTATGGCCCCCGCGGATTTTCGCGAAGAAAGACATGGTCGAACCATGTCGCCTGAGATGCGTCCGGGGCCGGCCGCGGAAGCACCGCACCCTTGACGGTGAACTCTTCCCTGGGGCGCATGCCGCAATGAGGGCAGGGGACAAGACTTGCCATATGGAACTCTAGTGAAGGTTTGGCTGGGCGCCGAGGCCCCGTTCGTCGAGAGCATATCCGCGCTCGAAGCGATCGAGGCGCATCTGCGCGGCGGTTTTGTGCGGCTCGCCGCGCGCTATCAAATGCGCGAAGCAGTAGCCGGAAGCTGGCGTCGCCTTGAAACCGCCATAGCACCAGCCCGCATTGAGGTAGAGATTATCGATCGGGGTACGGTCGATGATTGGCGAACCGTCCATCGACATATCCATGATGCCACCCCAGCTACGCAGCACACGGACACGGGAGAGGGCAGGGATCATGGCGACCCCGGCCTCGGCCACATGCTCGATCGTCGCCAGATTGCCGCGCTGGGCATAGGAATTGTAGCCGTCGATGTCACCACCGAAGACGAGACCGCCCTTATCGGACTGCGAGACGTAAAAATGGCCGGCGCCGAATATCACCACGTTGTCGATGAACGGCTTCAGGCCCTCCGAGACGAAGGCCTGCAGGACGTGGCTTTCGATCGGAAGCTTCAGGTCGGCCATCGCCGCGACGCGTGAGGAGTTGCCGGCCGCGGCAAGCGCCAGCTTGTTACAGCCAATGAAGCCCTTGCTCGTCTCGACGCCGACGACCCGGCCGTTCTCGCGCCGGATGCCGGTGACTTCGCAATGCTGGAGGATATCGACACCGCGTGAATCGGCGGCGCGCGCATAGCCCCAGGCGACCGCGTCATGGCGAACGGTACCGCCGCGCGGTTGCATGAGGCCGCCCTGTATCGGGAAGCGCGCATTGTCGAAGTCCATGAAAGGCAGCATCGCCTTGACCTGCCGGCGGTCGAGAAATTCGGCGTCGACGCCGTGGAGACGCATCGCATTGCCGCGTCGCGTATAAGCGGCCTGCTGGCTGTCGTTGTGGCAAAGCATGATGACGCCGCGCTGGGACACCATCGCGTTGTAGTTCAGTTCCCGCTCCAGCCCTTCCCATAACTTCATCGAAAGTTCGTAGAACGGGTTGTTGCCCGGCAGCAGGTAGTTCGACCGGATGATCGTCGTGTTGCGGCCGACATTTCCGGAGCCGATGTAGCTCTTCTCGAGCACCGCGACATTGGTGACGCCATGTTCCTTGGCCAGGTAGTGCGCGGTCGCGAGACCATGCCCGCCTCCACCCACGATGATGACGTCATAGTGAGGCTTCGGCTCGGGAAAGCGCCAGGCGGATGTCCAGCCGGTATTCTTGCGCAAGCCGTTCAGAAAGATCGAAAGGGCGGAGTAACGCATCTCTGCCCTTCATCCGTTCTTCACGAAGAACATTTCGTCGTTGAACGCCGAACGCCCGCCTTTATCCTGGTCGACCGCAAGCTCTGCTTCGGCAACGGATAGGGCAGCCGCCACGCTAAAGGCCGTCTGTTTTGCCATGATAGTTGAGAAGAGCTCGATGATTGCCAACTTCGTCCGTAGCCTTTGACCTTGCCAATGCTGCAACGTCGAGTCCAATTGAGAAACCCGTTTGATTGTGCGTGGGAGACGATGGATGGTTTTCGCCAAGACCTGAACGAGAAGGTCGATGGTTCTCTATTTTCCACCAATGGCCGGCGTCTCTTGTCATGTCGTCATCCCACGTCTGCGGTGGTCTTCGGCATTTGCAGTTTGGCCAGTTCTGAATACGGGATATGGCAGCGGATCGTATGGCCCGGCCCTGCCTCCGAGAGAGGAGGCTCCTCCGTCTCGCAAATTGGGCCCATCTTGCGAGGACAGCGCGTATGAAAGACACAGCCTTTCGGTGGATTGGCCGCGCTCGGGATTTCGCCGTCGAGGCGAATGCGGGAGGTTTCCGTCCGCTCGAGCCTGGAGACGGCGGACAGCAGCGCCTCGGTATAGGGGTGGTGCGGGCCGCCAAAAACAGCTTCAGACGGGCCGAGTTCCATGATGCGGCCGAGATAGAGAACAGCGATCTGGTCGGCGAGATAGCGAACCACGGCCAGGTCATGCGAGATGAAAATGTAACTGACGTGCTCCCTGGCCTGCAGGTCGACAAGTAGGTTGAGGATCGATGCTTGCACCGACACGTCGAGCGCTGAAGTCGGTTCATCGCAGACGACGAGGCGCGGATTGCCGGCAAAGGCGCGTGCGATCGCGACACGCTGTTTCAGCCCACCCGAGAGTTGGCGCGGCTTGACCGCGAGGTGACGCGCGGTGAGCTTTACCGAACTGACGAGTTCTTCACGGCGAGCGTCGAGCGCCTTGCCGCGCAAACCGGCCAACCGCTTGATCGCCCGGTCAAGCAGATGGCGGATCGAATGCGAGCGGTTAAGTGCCGAATCGGGGTTCTGGAAGACGATCTGCATGGCCTTGATCTGGCCGTCCGTACGACTGTCCAGCCGCGCCGCCAGAGGTGTGCCTTCAAGCTCGATGGTGCCGCCATCGTCCGGCCGGACGAGGCCCATCAGCAGTTTGGCGAAGGTCGTCTTGCCGCTGCCGGATTCACCTACCAGCCCGAGCGTCTGGCCAGGCTGCAGGCTGACCGAGATGTCCTTCACGGCTCTCAGCCCCTGGCCCTGACTGCCATAGGTCTTGTTCAAAGCCTCGACACGCAGCACCGGTCGGGTAGCCGCCCTTGGCGCCGACGGCGCCACATCCGCCGCCGTCGCGCGTGGTAGCGACTGCGCCTTATCGTGATAGTGGCACCTCGACAGCCGGTCGCCGAGATCGTAGAGCGGCGGAAATTCGGTGCGGCAGCGCTCTGTCGCCAGGGCGCAGCGGTCGGCGAAGGCGCAACCCTTGATCGCGACACCGATCCCGGGCAGGGAGCCGGGAATGGTGTCGAGGCGACGCTGATCCTTGCGTTGCCCGACACGCGGCAAGCAGCGCAGCAGCGCCACGGTGTACGGGTGGCGCGGATTGTTGAAGACGTCGTTTGTCGGGCCTTCCTCGACCAGCATGCCGGCATAGAGCACGCCGACCCGGTCACACATATTGGACACGACCGCGAGATTATGGCTGATGAACAGGATCGAGGCGGAGAGTTCCGAGCGCAATTGTGCGATCAGGTCGAGCACCTCTGCTTCCACCGTCGCGTCGAGACCGGTTGTCGGCTCGTCGAGAACGAGGATGGAGGGGTCGTTGGCGAGGGCCATGGCAATCGCCACGCGCTGCTGCATGCCGCCGGAAAGCTGGTGGGGATAACGCTGCATGACGCTGGCCGGATCGGAGATGCGTACCCGGTTCAGCATGGCGATGGCCCGCTCCGCCGCGGCCTGTCCGGAGATGCCGCCGAGATCGAAGATTTCGGTCAGTTGCCGGCCGATGCGGAGCGACGGATTGAGCGCCTTGCCGGGATCCTGATAGACCATTGATACGCTTTCGGCCCGCGCGCGGCGCAGTGCCTCCGCGTCCAGCCTCATCACGTCCTGCCCTTCGAGTGCAATTGAGCCGCCGGTGATCGAGCCGTTGCGTGGCAGGTAACGCACCACCGACAGCGCTACGGTGGATTTGCCGCAGCCTGACTCACCAACCAATCCATAGGCCTCGCCTTGCCTGATCGTGAGACTGAGATTACGCAGCACGGCCCGGTCGTGTCCGGCTATGCGGTAGGCAACGGAGAGGTCGTCGAGTTCGAGCGCGTTCACGGCCCCGTCAATCATTGAACGCTCCATGGATCTCATCGGCTACCAGATTCACGCCGATCACCACCGAAGCGATAGCGATCGCGTCGAACAGCACCGTCCACCAGAAACCTCCGCTGATCAGGCCATAATTGGTGGAGATGCTCAGCCCCCAGTCGGGAGAGGGGGGCTGGATGCCAAAACCCAGGAAGCTGAGCGTGGCGACGGCAAAGATGGCATAGCCTAGGCGCACTGTCGTCTCGACCAGGATCGGCGCGAGGATGTTGGGCAGAATTTCGATAAACATCGTGTACAGCGCCCCTTCGTGGCGGAGTTGCGCGGCCGCCACATAGTCGAGTTCACGTTCGGCGAGCACCGCGGAACGAACGGTACGGGCGATGATTGGCGCGAAGCTGAGGCCTATGACCAGGATGACGGTCGTCTTCGATGTGCCGAGAGCGACGATGGCCAACAGCGCAACGATGACGACTGGCATCGCCATGAAAGCTTCGAGAAGGCGGCTGACGATATCGTCGACGATGCCGCGGAAAAAGCCGACGAACAGGCCAAGCGCGGTGCCTATTATGGTGGCCAGAAGGGTCGCCAGCGGCGCCACGGTCAGGATGTCGCGGGAGCCGGTGAGGACCCGGGAGAAGACGTCGCGGCCGAGCTGGTCGGTGCCGAACCAATGCTCGGAGGAGGGCGGGACAAGCGCATTTATGATATCGTCGGCCAAAGGATCATAGGGGACGAAATGTTCCCCGAAAAGTGCGCATACGATCCAGAACAGCACGATGCAGAGGCCGATCAGGAAGGGGCCTGACCTGAACAGTGCAAGGAACGCGTCGGCCAGCGGCTCGCGGCGCGTCCCCGTATCGACCTCCGGTGTCCTGGCAAGGTCGTCGGTCGCGCTCATTGCAGTGCTCCCAATCGTATGCGCGGATTAAGCATGGAGTAGAGGAAATCGGCGGCAAGGGTCGCCACCGCGTAGACGATGCCGATGGCCAGGATGCCGGCCTCCAGCATCGGGAAATCCTTGCCGCGGGCGGCATTGAAGATCAGCGATCCGATACCCTGGTAGCGGAACAGCGTCTCGATCACGACGAGGCCGCCAATGAGATAGCCGGTCTGCGTAGCGATGACGGTGATGGTAGGGAGGAGCGCGTTGCGCAGCACATGCCTCCAAAGCACCGTATGCCGTGGCAGGCCCTTGAGAATCGCGGTTCTTGTGTAGTCGGAATCGAGGGCTTCGATCATGCCGGCGCGCGCCATCCGCGCGACATAGCCGAACAGCACCAGAAAAAGCGGCACCGATGGGAGGATCAGATAGTAGAGCTGGGTGACGAATCCAGCGCCGCTCGGCCAGGTAGCGGAGATCGGTAGCCACCGCAGCCAGACTCCGAAGATAAGAATGAGGATAATGCCTGTGACGAACTCCGGCAGCACCGTCATAGACAGGCCGCCAAGGCTGATAATACGGTCGAGCGGCCGGTTGAGATTGAGCGCGGCAACGACGCCGCCGAGAATGCCGATCGGCACCACCAGAACGAATGCCATCGCGGCCAACTTGATCGAATTGCCGAGGGCATCGATGACGAAAGGCGCCACCGGCGTACGGAAGACATAAGACATGCCCATGTCGCCATGGACAAAGTTCCAAATCCAGCTGCCGTACTGGACAAGCAATGGGCGATCGACGCCGAGCGAGCGATTGAGCGCATCGACGGCGTGCTGGTCCGCAAACGGACCCAATATGGCGCGCCCGACATCCCCTGGCAGGACCTGGCCGCCAACGAACACCATCATGCTAAGCAGGAACAACGTGATCACCGACAGCGTCAGACGCCGGACAAGGAAGGTGAGAATGACGGATACTCCCGGTAGCGTCAGCCCAGCATCGGAGAACCAGCCGTTATTTCATGACGTTTTATCGACATGACGGGTTCCGTTTCGCAGGCATGGGTTGATCTTCTGGCAGACGTTTTGCGGCACGCCGGGCGCGGCACCGGCTGCCTACGTACCGATCAAGCAAGCTGAACGCAGCAGGATACGATACGTGAGCCGACGGAAGGTTCACGAACCCTCCGCGACCCGCCACCCGGCGGAATGGCCATCTCTCGACGCCGAACGACCGCAATCCGCAACGTCCGACCGCTTGCGCGAAACGATGCCGATATTCGAACGACATTACAGCCATATCAATCGGTTCTGGCCCCTAGGCTTTGGACGCCCTTTGCAGGAACAACTGCGACATAGCGGTCGGTTCGGCGCCCGTTACGCCTTTGGCCGTCGCCATCAGGAACTTATTGAAGTAGGCAATGATTACCGGCGTCTCTTCGAGCAACAACTTTTGGATCTTTCCGGCCGTGTCCTTCTGCTCCTCGAGATCGACCGCGGCGATATAGCTGTTCACCAGCCGATCATAGTCGCTGTTTTTGAAATGTGCGGCGTTCCAGGTACCGTCGCTTTTGAGGGGCGCGGACAGGTAAACGTTGGGCACACCCCCATGGCCGTAATCGGTGATGCCCATCACTGAATCCAGCCAGTTCGACTTCCCGAATTTCGCTTTGCCGTAGTAGGCGGTTTGGTCGAGAATGTTGAGTTCCATGTCGATACCGATCTGCTTGACCCAGCTCTGGACGAGCTGCGCGTATTCGGGGATCTCCACGTAGCGTTCCGTCGTCAACGTCACCTTGAAACCATTGCCGACGCCCGCCGCTTCCATCAGTTGCTTGGCTTGGGCGATATCCTGCCCGCGTTGTGGTACATCCTTGTCGGTGGAAGGAAAAACGGGAGCAAACGGGCTGTCATTGCCTTCCAGGCCATATCCCTTCAACAGGCCGGCAACCAGCTTCTTGCGGTCAAGACAAAGCGCCACGGCGCGGCGCACGCGTGGATCCTTGAATGGATCGGAATCGCAGCGCATGTGCAACTGCCGATGCGACGCCCCTTTCAGGCTGACCAGCTGGATATTCGGATCGTTCCGCAGGCTGACGCTGGCTGTTATCGGCAGCAGATTTATGATGTCGACCTGACCGCTCTGCAATGCCAGGATTTCCGGCTGCGTATCGGCGAAGAACGTAAATTCGGTGCGAGCTGGCAACGCCTTCTCACCCCAGTAGTTCTCGTTACGCACGAAGGAAGCGCCAACCTTTGGCGTATATTTGTCCAGTTTGAACGGTCCGGTGCCGTCGAAAGTCTTCTCGTAGTCGCCCTTAT
>ERZ778027.1508-NODE-1508-length-37979-cov-11.763633_pt1 | contig 37979 bp, 47 predicted proteins | sample MGYA00375757_ERZ778027 | MGnify/ENA primary metagenome ERZ778027 (study PRJEB29350, sample SAMN05389817) | bioreactor metagenome | isolation source: Ammonium sulfate bioreactor | place: South Africa: University of Cape Town | collected 2014-02-18 ...
CCTATTGATCTTAACGAGTGCAAAATAAAAAAAGAATGTTTATGAGTATATTTTTTGGGTATGAGATTAATCGATCAGTAAAAAGGGTGAATCACCAGTAAATAAAGTGAAATGTCAGTAAACTATGTAAATCATCAGTTATTTAAAAGAAACGATTGGCAAATAATAAATCTTTAGTGCAGTAAATAAAATAATCTATCAGTAAATCAGACGAAAGAATAAAAAAAAGTCGAAACGGACAAAAACCCTGTTTTTACTTGACAAAATTTCTTGTTCTACTGCTAAAAAATGAACACTCTAACTGATCATTTATTTTGTTCGCTATTTTTTTGCGTATCTTTAAACCAAAAAATAACAGTAATGCAATTAATATTCGCATGATTATTTATGTTAATCTAATGAGTATTCTAGGAAAAATATTGTCATACAACTTTACCCCTTTCTGTTTTTATAAGGTTTCAGAATATTTTCCGCTTTCATAGCACGAGATAAAAGAATTCTGCGACATAAAATACTATTCAAGATACGATTATTGGAGAAATTTACGTCGTATAAGGTAAACAAGTCGATGTTGATTTCGTTCAAGACTTAACACAAACTATATCACGATATTAATTAATATAGAAATTAAAATAGACTCATTCGAGTATGTTTTGCATGTTAGTCAATGTTAGAATTTTATAGCTATGATGATAGTAAAAATGATAAACTCAAGTGATAAATATTCGCATGTATGAATTTTTTGACTCGTGCATGCGTTTATTATAAAAGAATTGTAGTCTCAAGTACATTCTGAAACGTGTCTACTTTGATTTTTTCCAATAATCGGACTGAAAAGCTAATATAAAATTCATGTCATTCTAACTTTCTGTCTCATATTCAAATGAGAGTCTAACCCAGAATATTGATCTATAGTCTCCGAATTGAGAAGAATCATTTACAATTCTGTAACATTACATGGAAAAAATCTCGTCTTAACAGTAATTAATATTCTTCTTTTTTTTATTAATTAAATATATTAATATTAATGAATGTAGAGAGGGCCAATTTCTATTTGCATATAACGTCCTTTAGATTAAGATTTTCATCGATTTATTTTCAATAGAAAATGCATCAATTAGCAATTAAATATTTTTGTCACTTTCACACCTGAAGTATTCAGTAAGATAAAAATCAAACAGATATAAATTGGATTCTCAATATCCAATAGCAAATTTTTTTCTTTTGATTCTAATTAAAATGTATCTTTTCTATAAATAGTCAGTGTTTCCTAATCAAATGTAATCTAAAAGTATATTCGATGACATTAATTGAATTGAAGTTCATGTAACCCGAGTATTATTTCCGTTTGAGATGACAATGTATATATTATTATTAATAAAATATCTTGAATTTAATCATAACCGTCGTCAATAGGTACATTCGAGAGCGCACTAGGGATCTTACACGAGACACCCGAATCTGCAAAAAGAGCCGTCGGCAATCTGGCGCCGAAAGAAAAAAAGAAACATATTCTTTTTTTTAATATTTATAAGTAAATAATCGTTCGTGATAGATTCATTTTGTCCTCTGAATTGCTATTTTTGCCTATCGATATAGAAGTGAAATGCTTGATTTAATCCAGGTGTGTATGTATGGAAGAAAGAGAGAGAGAGAGAGAGAGCGAAAAAAAAACACAATGCATAATTGTAGATGTTTTATTTTGATGCAATTTGCTTGTCACATTAAATCAACGAACAAGCTTATCAACTAGATCAGTCCTGCGTTTATTTACTTTCTGTATATCAGTAGCAGACAAAATTAGAAATAATAAGCAAATAAATATCGCCTTTTGGACTTGAAAAATTAATTGCATCTGGATGTCAACGAGTATGTGTGTGTGCGTCTCAATTCTATCAGCGATTTCCTGTAAGTTGTTCGTGTTGTTTATTTTATAATTATCAAACCAGAGCACGTATGGGTGATGATATTATTCGTATATGTTAAAAAAGAAGCTAATAATTAGATTGTAAGTTCTATTCTATTAGTTTTTTTTTCTTTTCGATTGTTGAAGTACTATTGAAATTATATGACGTATGTTTTATTTGAAAAAAACAAGAACGTGCTTGATTTTATTTTTGATAAAAATAAATTGTTAACATTTTGCGTCTTTAATCAATTGTTAGCAAAATACTATATTTTTGCCATGATTTAGTTTATCAATGTAACTAGTCGAGCGAAGAAAACTAACATACAATAACAGTGATGACGACGACAACAACAAAAAAGAAAGAACTCTTTTCTTTGATATATACAAGTTAACATGACAAAGAAATCAAATCAGGCATATTGAGAATAGAAGGAAAACACGCCTTTCTTTCTTTTTTTTTTTTGCTTTCTTTTTTTCTTTTGACAGAGGGGTAAACGCAGAATAATCCGACAACTAGAGAACAAAATACTTTAATGACGAATTTAATCATCAAAATTAAAGCTAGAGAAAAAGGTTAGATACTGAATGTGACAATTATGATTCTGTAATTGAGTAGCAAACGTTACGTTCGTTTTTAACCGCTTTAAACTCAAATTAAAAGCCTGACATAAAAAAAGAAATCAATTCCCTATTCAACTAGAAAACCTTTCAAATATGGTTAATTACATTTCTTTGTAATCGTAATCTACATTCTAAGTCATGATCGGAACTCAATTAACCCATTGTTTTCATGAATAAGTCTCCAGTTTAAGACAAGGACAGATCCCAGAACAGTACCTCTTTCATTCTTTTCATTTCAGTACGAACAACATTCTAGTCTGTTCGATTAAATTAAATAGATCTATTTTAGATTATCTTACTAGTGCATTTGTTTGCAAAAGTATTTTATTATTAATTCCGTATGAGATCGCAACTATTTTTAAGATATGCTTGGACTTGTGAACTGTAATGCAACGATTCTTGCTCGGCAAAATATCAATCCGGAATTGTATTTTGTTCGATCACTAGTAAAAACTTGGCTCTGGCCAATTATAACATTTTTCGGTAGATAATCTTATTGTTATCATCGAATTCATCATTATGAATTTGATTTTTTTTCATTTTTTTAGGTGTAACTGGAAATATTTTAGCAATTATTGTTTTAACTAAACGTCGAATGATTATGTCATCGACGAATAATTATCTTGTTGCTCTAGCTCTTGTTGATATTGCGTATCTTTTATTAACACTTATATTAAATACATCACAAAATCCTTGTTTTGTTAAAACATCAACAGCAGTTATTCTCATGACAATCTTTCGACCTATTGCCGATTTTTCATCGAATTCAAGTGTTTGGTTGACTGTTACATTTACAGTTGAACGTTGGGTTGCAATAACATATCCTCTTCAAAGTCGAACGTGGTGTACTGTTCATCGAGCTCGTAAAATTATCTTAAGTGTCCTATGTGCGTCATTAATTTGCACTCTACCATCAGCATTTGAAGTTAAACTTGTTCGAATATCTGAACGAAAGAATATTTCCAATCGAATCATAACAATCAATCGAATCGAAGCTCGACGAACAAGCATTGGCGAAAGTGAACATTATCAACGAATCTATTTCAATTTTGTCACGTATGTATTTCAAAGAGAAATATTCGAATATGAATCTGAATTTCTTTTTTTTTTCGATTTCTAGATTTGCAATCGTTTGGATTCCTTTGCTACTACTTGCGATATTCAATACAGTTCTTATATCGTATGTTCGTCGATCAAAACAAACAACACAACAAGATAAAGAAGGAGGCGTTGAATTACGTCGACATAATCGTACTAGTCAAGTAGAACAACGTAAAACGACGATTATGTTAAGTATGATGATTTTTATGTTAAAACAAATCTATTTTTAACATGTTTTCGTCGTGCTATTTTTCTTTCACAGTTGCTGTTGTTATTGTTTTTACTGTTTGTCAAATACCTCAAGCAATATCATTAACGATTCAATCAGTATTTCCACATTTGGATCCGTCTCCACGCATACTCATTTATAATAATTTCGCTAATTGTTTGGTTGCTGTCAACGCATCGATTAATTTTCTTCTCTATTGTTGTTTTTCGGATCGATTTCGTTCGATATTTCGTTCACATTTTGCATTTCTTAGTAAATATTGTGCACAATATATTAATCCTGAATGGAAAACCAAATCAACGAAACCATCATTATCTATTGATAATCTCTCAGCGACAAACCATTTAAATACTCGTATATCTAATATAAGTACAGATTTCACTGTTAGACATTCGTTACGTAAACAGAAAGCCGTCGATGGTAAACGTGTATCATTATTATTGAAATCAAAATCATCTTCTCGTCCAACGACATCGTCATTCGATGAAAGTCAAGAAGTATCTTCACCAACAATTCGTGAACCTCAGCAACCATCAATACGAACAAAAATTCGTCCGAAATCCCATTCGTATCGTTCATTAAACGAAACTAAAGTTCCATTCGAACAGCCTGTTTGGATTAAACGGCATCAATCTCATAGTACGATTGAACAATATTTTAATCAACGAAATAGATTTTTTTCCAATGAAATACTTGATGTAACTGTATAGAAGAGAGAGAAAGAAAAAGAAAGAGTTTTTTTTTTTCGCTTGTTTGAAATAAAACACAGACAATGTCTGACCGTTGTATAATCAAGGTCATCCTCTTCCTTCGACAGAAAACATGCGTGCAGGTGTGCCAGCATGCAAAGATCAAGCATTCATTTTCTTTCCTTCCTTCTTCGTTCGATGCACATCAATCATTCATTGACATTGACTCAACTCCTACGAATTTTACAATTTCGTCCGCATATTAAAGGTAGTGAAATATTATTATAATCTATTTCATTCGATCGAATATGTGGGATTCGTGTAATATTCTCAGTGAGTTTTTTTTTCTCGTTTTGATTGACGACAGAAGAGAAGAAGAAAAAAACATTTCCATTTTTAGAATTAACACTTGCATGTAAACGAATTAATAAAGCTCAAGTAAAATTTTCTGACAATAAAACATTTTTTTGTTCCCGACAAAATCAATTTCTTAGACATTAAAACGAACACAATCGCCGCCGCCGCCACCACCGACGTCATCATCATTAGTCGCCGATGAAACAGACAAACATCTGCCGTTTGACACATCGACATTACCAGTCAATATGTCACTGTCTGTCGCACAATCTTATAAACCATTGTACCCGAAATCGAAACAATTCAATCGAAATACAATCGCTGTTACTAAAGGTAATCAATCAAATTTTGTTAAATAAGGGAGTGTGTTCTATTGACTTTCGAGTGGGTGGGTGGATGTTATTGATTTAGTTTAATCTTTCTCATTTAGGAACATTAGTCAAAGCTTTGTATACGAAATCGAATTGGGTTTTCATTGAAATCATTGAAACGGGCGAACAAGGTTTCATTCCGATTTATTGTTTGAATATGTCTCAATCGAAATCAACGGATAGTGTTCGAAAATCGCAAACATTTACTCGAGAATATTCATTTAAAACACCGTTGCCATCGAATAATCGTGTACGTGTTAGTCAAGATTATCAACGGCAATTCGTCGGTGATATAAGTGTGATCGAATCCGAAGTTGTGACTTTAATTGATACAGATGAAATCAATAGTGATTGGCGTTTAGTTCGACGTGGTGATGGCAAACAAGGCTACATTCCTCGACATATACTTCGACATGATGAAACATTATTTTTTTGATAACAAAAGTTTTTGTTTTTCTTTGTATTTATTCACAACTAATAAAGAAGAAACATATCAATCAATCAGAATAGTCTGTTTAACTAGTACATCATTTAAAGAAAAAAAAAAAAGAGAGAGAGAGGTAATTGATTGACGATACATTTCTAGCTTGAGTTTTTTTCTTTTGACTACCATAATTCACCTTCGGTATCCTTGGCAGGCACTTCGATAATGCGAGGTTTGTCAATAATTTTCGCCGTTCGACTACCTTTTTCGACGACGCCAATAATCCATGCTTGATAACCTTCTTGAGCTTGAATATCTTTGCAATAAGCAGCTGCTTGTTCACGAGGTAGAACAACAAGTAAACCGCCTGATGTTTCCGAACTCGTACCTTGTAAGAGACCGAACGCATTTCCACATGCTTTACTAACCGTAGCCATTTTGGCTATAATCGGTAGATTATGTATGACAAAAGTGACGTCATTCTTTTGATGTTTAGCTAGATTTTGTGCATGACCTAAGAGACCGAAACCGGTAACATCTGTGCAAGCATGAGCATTGTATTTGTGCATTAATGATGCTCCTAAACATTTCACATTATGAAAATTCGAGAGAAAGAAGAAAAAAAAACTAGATTCAAACCAATTTTATTCAATCTTGACATGGAATTCATTGCACGTTGATAAGCTTTTCGTACGTCATCTTCGCTAATCACCGTTTTGATTCGATTCCATCGGTCAGGATTTTCTAACCATTGATGAGCATTAACAGCAACTTGTGTGCCCAAAGGTTTTGTCAATACTAATACATCACCAACAATTGCATTCTCGGGAATGATAATTTCATTTTGTGTGCAAACCGATGTCGCTACACCACCGATAATTAACCAAGGATTAATAACGGTTTGACCACCTTGAACTGTTGTACCGGCTTCTTCAGCACAATCCTTTCAAACGACAGAACATTGTTCGAGAAGAGAAAAGACTGAATGTCAAACTTTGAATCCTTGAAGTACTAATGGCATAATAATATCCCGTTCTTTTTCGGTCATTTTATTGCTCGTACTTAATAACATCAACATATTATCAACTTCAACAGCACCCATTGCATAAACATCACTTAACACATTTGCACACGCGATCTTTCCCTACGAAACAAAAAACGATAAGATTTTTTTTCTATTTTTGTCTTCAAAAATTTTACCATCACATATGGATCATCGACTAGTGGATAGAAAAATGCTGTTGATTGTACCAAGAAAAGACCACCATGACGAACGGGTATAACACATGAATCAAGGCCAATTCCTATTTTAACCAAATGAAATCTTGTTTTCCTCCCGAAAACTGACGTTCAAGTTTACCTACCGACCACTGGTGTTGGTTTGGACTCGGGCATGAGTTGAGGGTGATGTTGCCCATCGCCGAAGCCATTTTTGTCGGCTGTTTGAAGTCCTTCGAGCAATCGGTGGAGTACATCTCGAGGAACTTTACATCCTCGACCTTTAAGATCGGATAGTTTGGTTAAACGGAAATCCGCTGAGAGATTATAATCCAATGGATCGAAATATTTTCTGTACATTCTTCAATAAATCTAAAACATGTACAGGAGAATTCAATCGACTGATCTTTCATTATTGGCACAAATGACAAACGAACGCGAGAGAGAAAGAAAAAGAGAAAAAGTTGGTTTTTTTTATTTTACAAAGAAACGAAACAAAACCGGATTGTTGTTCAAAAGAATAGTTGCCGTGCATCCGATGGACTTTGTTCTAGAAATAGAAAAAAAAAACAAACAGAATTATTCTCTTTTTTTTCTCTGTACATCTTTTCTTGTTTCCTACCTAACGGACAATAGGGACATTTCAATTTATTTTGTATGGATAATTTATTCAATGCATCTTTCGAAATAACATGACCACAAACAAGTTTCATCGGTGGATTTTGATCGGTTGTTTGTTGACGAAGAATTGGACATGCAAAAACGCTATGATATCGATGTTCTTGACCGACATCAATCTCAATTGGTAATTCATCTTTCGATAGTATATGACAAACTTGAGTATTCTGCATGGCATTAACAATACTAGAAATCAAATTTGCTCGTTTGTTTTTTTAAATTCAATATTCATCTTCTATTTATTACCTCATCAATGCAGGCAAAGCTTGAAAGCCTATTTTCATAATAACATATAACGGACTATCTTGTGCCAGACCCATTTGTTGAAATGCTTGTTGCATAAATAATTCGGACAATTGCAGCCAAAGATGTGGCTCAAGAAGATATTTATATGGTGATTTAGCTAGATCTCGTTGAGCAAAAACGAATGCACCCATTAGTTGATTGACATCTTTTTCACATTGACCATTTGTTATTGAGTATTGTCTCAGATTGGCTAGATAAGATTTAGCTTGATCAAAATCACCCATTTGTAATAATTGAACGAAACGCATTCGATGTAAATGAAATTCCAGCAAACTACCCGTTTGATTCAGCTGATTTCGATGTCGAACACACCAGTCAATAGCTGGTTGAAGATTTTTTTCTCTTAAATTTTCTAAAATCATATTGATTTCTTCTAAAAAGTTTTTTTCAAGATTGAACAAATCATTATCATTTAATTTGCTTTCTTCGATTAATTTTTCTGCTATTGACATACGACCTTGTCGATATAAATCTTCGCATATAATCATGTAAATTAATTTGAATTTCTCCGGCGTATCAAATAATTCAATGATTGGTACATTACCGAAATCCGATTGAAAACATTTATCAATGGTTTTACCAATTTTTGATATTGTTCCATGAAGATCTTTATGTTTATCACTAATATCTTTTGTTAAAGATTTCACTGTTGTTTTCAATTGTTTGTCATCATTTGTATTTGCAATCATAGTTTCAATTTGTTGAATAAGATTGTCGAGATTGGTATCGACACTTTTGTAATAATCTTCGACGGATTCAATCGCTTTTTCGACATCTTTTTCCAGTGGATTTAACATATTATTATTATTATTCGAACTAGTGGACATTTATTTGTTTTTCCTTTTTTTTTCGATAGATCAGAAAGCCAACGAACAAATGAACTGATAATATGACAAATCAAGGTAATAGACAAAGACGAACCAATCGAATATTTCTCGTGATCCTCTAATTGAACAGAACTAATGTCGACATCTATTGGCGGGTTTATTCGACTTTTAGACGAAAAAAACGACCCTTTTCACTTTGATTTTCTTGAATTTTCGAAAAATAAAGAAAAAAAACTTCTTGGAAAATAAAAACAATAGTTGAACATATGTGTTCATTGTTCATATCGAACAAAGACCACGAATTCGAGTTAATAGTAAACATAGAATTGATATTCATCTTCATTCGAAAAGATGTCGAGTTATTTGAATGATGAAAATGATGAAAGTTATGGTGATTATCTTGAACCTTTTGTATCTAGTCATAGTCAAATCGATTCCGGTTATTTAACATTGAATTCACCTTGTCGTCTCTCGCCATCACATGTTCTTTACAATCAATTCGAATCGCCATTGTCCGATGTCGATTTTCAATCGCCACGAAATCGTCTCATCGAAAAATTTGTCTCAACAATTGATTATGAAAATTATGTTTCAACAAGAAAATATTTCGATATTCTAACACAACTGAATTGTCGAAATGCTCAACATTTAATCGAGAAAGTCTTTTCGTATCTAACAACGAAAGATCTTGAATGTTGTTCGTATGTTTGCCGTAAATGGCAATTGATTTGTCAAGATTATACTCGACGTCAACAAACAAAAACGGTTAAACGAAATCTTTTCGATGGAAATGATGAAACGCATGCAAATCATTCAATTCAACATTTAACCAAAAAACTAACGAGCACACCAATGCAAATGATAACAAATAAATCATTCGATAAGTCCATGCTTCCGATTCCAATTGAATCCGAAGAGAATCATTCTCAAGACACGAATGTTCATTTAACAGCGAGTACAATGACATTTCGTTATGGATATTTGAAGTATTTACATGGGCCAACAATTACAAAACGATGTCCGATTTGTTCGTTTGTTTCGATTGTTGATGTCAATGATCAACACGGGTAAAAAAACGAATGAATGATGTTTTTATTATGATTAGTTTCTTGTTTTAGAATTTGCACAAATCCATTATGTCGAAATAGTTTTTGTCAACATTGTTCAGGACCATATCATCCATCGAGTCCATGTAAAATAAGCACGGGACCGATACGATCACCTTGGCGAAAACGTCCGTCGGTTTCGCCGATATTTTCGAATAAAACACGATCGAATCTTCGACGTTTATTAATTCCTTAGGAATGTGGTTTTCTTCTTTTCAAGAATTTCAATGTATTTATTTCTTAGATAGACTATCTAGAGATCTCAATCGTTTTGGTTTTAGCTGATTCAGCTGCTTTGTGTTCTTTTTCTCTGGTGTTTTACTTTCTGTGAAAATAATCTAATGTATTTTTCTTTGTCTGTGTCTGTTATTTAGATATAACTTCTCATTTATTACAAAATAAAAATGACAATTTATTAATTTAAACGAGCGATTAGCCATTGATTGTGATGCGAGACAAGTTGTAGAACTCGAGTTTTAATATGTTCATAGGCGGAGTCATCGGAAGGACTGAGAAGAAGGGTGGATAGTTTTTGTTCGAGAGACATTAATTCACGATGAGTTTCGTTCGATTGCAATTGATTTTGTAGAGTATTGAATTGAGTTTGTAAAGTTTCAAGTTCGATCTGTGTGATATGTTTTCGTTGAGAAATTGTGCTTTTCTCGATTTGTAATTGTTGTTTTCGACGATCGGCTTGCCGTTTAATGTTATCGAGATTATTGAATTTAGTGATATCGTCTTGCATTTGTTGATATTGAGTGTTGAGCTTTGATAATTCATCGAGTAGATTTTGATGAATTGTTTCGAGTTGTCGGAGATGTTGTTTTAGTTTGATGTAATTATCTTGAGGTAAGAATTGACTGATTTGAGTAAGTAAATTGAAATTGTTCTGTTGAAGATTTTGAATTTCATCGGTGATTATTTGTTCGAATTCGCAGATTTCATCGATGAGAATTAAAGCTTGCTGATGAACGGATGAATTAGAAAGTTCTTCACGAAGTTCAATTAAACGATAAGTTAAATATTCAGGAGTTGACTCGAGTTGATCAATACGTTCTTCTCTTCTGCAATGATTTTTTTAATTAAACAAAATAGATTTTTGTTTGTTCTACTTTTGTTTTTCAATGTACAATTGTTCAATCGATGTTTGTAATAATTGATTATCAGCATGTAAATCATCGATTTCTTTTTTCAATTCATTGACATCACCTATATTCATACCGGTGAATAATCATTTGTAGATAATTATGAAACCGTTGTCTTACGAAATTCATTCATTCGAGCCATATTATAATCTTCTAATTCATTTCGTAGATCTTTAACACTACGACATATTTCAATTAAAAGAGATGGAAATGAACTATAATAATTCTATATCTTACATTTGATTTAATTCAGTATGATATTGTCTTTGTTGAATTTCACATTTTAATCGTTGAATTTCAGTTGTTAAATCGACAATTCTCGACTTACAATCGTCAATCGAGCACATTGGAATGATTTGACACAGTCAAAATTCTTTTTCTTTACTCGTTGTCTTAGTGATCAACTAGCAGATGTCGTTATTCGCAAATCGATTTTATTTATGAAAAAACCCACGATATTTCTTCTAAATACTGCTGACTTCTGTAATTCCATCCGTACCAATTAACTATTCATTTATAAATGAAATCAAGTTTCGAATGCAAACATGTTTTTTCTTCTTCTCGCAACAACAACTTAGTGGACCATCAGCAATACAAACAGGACCCTGTAGAGTAAGAATATGATTATCATTTGCGTCTTTTAAGGCAAATATCACGCGACAACAGGCTTGTCTGAAGAGAAAAATCAGATTTGCTTTTGACTTTATTAAATTCGTTGAAGTTTTCTGTTGAGAAACCGTTCCGATGAGAGTGCCCTGCGGCAATTCGACGAGAATCTCTTGGCTACAACCTAGACAGTTCGCACAGCAAGTAAAACCCGAAAAACAATTTCAGTTCTCGTTTCAATTGAATTATTTCCTATAAAACGCGAAAGAAAAACAAATCTCTTTCACTTTCAATTGCGTGAAATAGTTGTTGATTTTATTCGTTAAATATATCGAATTTCGCTTTCGATGCTATTCCACAGATAACTTCAAAAATACAAACTGTATCTACTCTTAATAATTGAAAATTTTCTTTTTTAATATCTGTACGAAAATTGCATGGTATCTTTCTTTTTGATGATTGTTTTTTATTGACAAAAAGCATTCAATATCCGGTCGATAAGAGACTAAACAAAATTGACATGTATAAGTTAATAATCTACATAGACGCTCATTACTATTGAGATTAAAGAGAAGAGAAAAAAAAATATTTTATTTCATTAGCAGAAAAAAAAAGAAAATAGTACTATCCCTCTCGAGAGCATATATAAACAACAAAAGAAAAAGTTGGGTTTTGTTTTACAATGAGCAAATCAATTTGCTTTTTTTTGAATGAGAAACTACATTTTGCATATAGATAATACGCATTTACATGAAGAGAAATTAGATATTGTCTTCTTTGTTCGTTGAATGAGCAACAAGAAACTCATTGTAATGTTGTTTTCGTTTGAATTCGAATTGTTTTCTTCGTTCTATTACAGAAAGAGAACATACATAGACGAATATTTCGAAAGAAAATAAGTAACAAATGCGAACCTTGTTCTTCGGGTGAAAGAGTTGGATCATCAACGGCAACTTGAACGTGATGATCATGTTGACGAGATGATGAGTGATCGTGAACTAAGATCGGTTTAATCGAATCATTCGAACTGAAATGAATATATGACAAAAAAAATTCGAGTAAAATATTAGTTTTACGTTTCTTCTTGTTCGAGAGCTCGTAATTCATCTTCGATTTCTTTCTTATGCAATTGAGCCATTTCAAATTCGTTATAATGTCGTTTTCGATGAGTTTCAAATTGTTTACGATGTTCTGTAGAGACAAAAAAAATGAAGAAAATCAATAATAGTAGATCGACATTCGAGAGATTTTACCTTCAGTCTCAGGTGTACCAAGTACAGTTTCATCGATTGATCGACGTGAAATATGAAATGACCCGGATGTTTCAAATAATCTATTGATAATTACGAAAATAAATGATTGAAAAGTTAGTGTTTCGAAGAAATCAAACTTTTGAGCGAGTGCATCGGGATCAACGCCTGGTGCTGTCGTTTCATCGGTGTCCATTTCTTCTTCAATATTTCCTTCAGCTGCATAGGGAGTTTTAGGTTCATCAATTTTCATATGTCCATAATCTTTATCAATTGGATGATAAGTTGCAATAATATTCATTTCATCGAAATGTGGAATCTTTTGACTTAAAGAATAAATATATGTCGATAGAGATTTGTTTGTTTTCGAATTTTGTTTTTCCTACCTTTTACTTTCAGATCTGGATATTCCACTGATTTCCTCATTGCTATCGAGATGACTATGATCGAGACTTTTCGATGATTTTAAAATACTTCGAACCGGCCGTGTAGGTAATTTGGCAGCAGAAATACTTTCTTCATTATGAATACTTGACGCCATCGTTTCTTTTTTTTTCTATTTTACATCTGAAATGGCAAAACGAGAAAGAAAGAAATATAAAGTTTTCTTTTCTTTCTCCATTGATAAAGTTAAATAACGAATGAAGAATAAGAGTAGACAATTAAAGAACTAAGCACAAGCCAAGTTTTTTTTCCTCCTTTCTTTCTCCTTCATTAACCAAAATAGACAATACTCCATCGTTTTTTCTTCTTTTCTTCAAGATATAAAACGAGAAGAGACGGCGAGCTCGGGCGCTCGCGCGCGCGCGGGATAGACAGAGAGAAATAGGCAACCCGAATACATATACACACATGAACGCATTCCTTCACAGATTAATTACTATTATTTACTTCCGGTGATATTTTGTTTTTCAAAAAGAACGAACACTCTCGTCAATTGTCGTCGTTTCGAAATCATTCGGATAGATACACGTCTGATATTCATGATGGAATGTTGCATGTACATGAAGTTGATGATTGCATGTTTCACCATGAAATAGAATGTGAATAACTTGAATTCGATGAATAAGAGTTAGATAATCTGCCAGTAATGAACGATGACAGAATTCAGGATTATTTTCTGAGCACATTAAAACAAGTGCCGATGATGATGATAAATTCGAAATTAATTGACTAATTATCTGTTGAAATTCGATCGTTTGCATATGATCAGCATAACTACGAGCATCGGGATCAACTAGAGCATTATTGAGTTGATCAAATGATTGACGTCGTCGTCGACGTGCACCTAGGATATCGCCGTAGAATGAATAATTGAAAGACGATCTCGCTAAACATTCGGATTCGATTTGTTCTCGATTGAAATGAGGAAAACGAGATGAACGTGGCGAACGACGAATATCGATTATATCGGTGATATTATATCGTTTTAAATGAGAAAAAAATGTTTCAATATCATGCGATGAATGTCCGATTGTATAGATAAATTGAACCATTTATAGGCAAAAGAATCAAATTACATTTACAACTAACTAACTAACTATCAAGTTTAGCAACTACTATCGCTACGATCTATTCAAGAAATCCTATGATTACTAGCGACATTTATCGTCAAGATAAAACTAAAGAGGATAGACGAATGAATTTCATTTGTTAATGACGAATAGCCGATTAAAAATATCATCATCAACAAATCAGTAAACATGAGAAAGAGAGAAAGAAGAAGAAATATACGAATGTCATTACTGATATATGTATCCTGCGATTTCTTTTGCCATAGGAGACTTGGGAATGTTAACCTTTTCATTAATCTAAAAAAAGATGTGATCATTGTTTGTTTGTTTTTTATCTCAGTTATAACCTTGCATCAGATTTTTATTTATTTATTTAGATACAACAAAAATGCGTATTCCATTAGAACTTGAAAATGAAATTGAACGTTTCTGTAATAATGTTAAACAATCAACATATACTCGAACAATTGATTTAGCATTGGCAACAATATTAATCTTGAAAAAACTTATCGGTGAATCGAAATGGTCGAATGCAAATGAACTTATTAATTTAATACGTTCACAAGCACATCGTTTGAATGATGGACAACCAATAGATAGTATTATTTTTAATATTATTCGACGAATATTAAAATTAATTCGTGAAGTATCTGTTCGAATAATTCACGGTAAAAACGAAGGCAGTGATGTTTCATTAACACTTCAAGCTGTGCTTACCGATCGAGCAACAACATCGACACTACCCGACGAAGAAAACGAGAATGCTGACAGGAATCCATTGGCAAAAAAATTTCCATCAGCTAGTATTGTCGAAGCTTTACCGTTGAATAATATCGAAGGTAGTGTGTCTGTTCAACAACTTCGACCTGAACTCATGGATGATCTCAGTTGGTATGCAAGTGAAATCGAATTAAGTGTGAGTAATCTTGCTCAACAAGCACTCGCACATATTCATGCCAATGAAATTATTCTCACACTTGGCTATTCACATACTGTCGAGCAATTCTTCAGATATGCTGCCAGTAAAAAACGACAATTTCACGTGTTTATTCTCGAACATGCGCCATTTTATACCGGTCATAAAATGGCCATAAATCTATCTCAAGATCCAAAATACCCGGTTCCGGTGACAGTTGTAACTGATTCAGCTGTTTTTGCAATCATGGCACGTGTAAATAAGATCGTTATTGGTACACGTAGTCTTCTTGCTAACGGTGGTTTAACAGCTAAAACAGGAACATATAATCTTGCATTGGCAGCCAAAAATTACAATGTCCCATTGCTTGTCTGTGCACCACCGTATAAATTTTCTCCAACATATCTTCCATCGTTCGATCCAGTCATGTGCAATAGTTTTCCATCGCCGGAAAATATTCTTTCATACGAATCGATCTTTCAATCGTCGTTAGATATTGTCGTACCTATGCATGATTATGTGCCACCAGAATTAGTAACATTGATTATCGGCAGTGGTATGGGCAATGCTGCATCGTATGTCTATCGAATTGTGAGCGAATTATACAGTGCTGAAGATAATGATCTCGAACGGTTACAAAAGAAAGCTTCGACATAAGAAAAAAAAATCGTGTTTTTTTTTTATTAAGTTTATTTTTTGTTTGTTTGTTCGTTTGAATAAAACCAAACATCGTTATTCTAGATAGAATGAAAACATGGCCAAATCTTTAGAAATCAAAACAAAATCCATCGAAACAACACTCGTGCCATTAGTCACACAGATTTCGACATTAGTTAATTTCAAAGAACGAACACGAACAACAAATGAAAAAACTCTACAGGCAATCAATCGTGTCGGAGAAGCGGTACACATAGCTGTTGAACGATTCGTTTCAGTTGGTAAGAGCAATAATCCGTAGAAAAAGAAAGCTATATTGCTTTTTCCTTATTTCAAAAGGCGAGTCAATTGCAAATGAAAATGCCGAAATCAAAGCAGATTTAACTGATGCATGTCGAGAGGCACGCTCAGCAGGCGAAGCAATTAAACGTATAACATGTGTCGAACACGATGCGTCAGGTAAACCTGTATGTGTAACCGATCGACAGAGTATGGTTCAAGCTGCACGAGGTCTACTAAGTGCTGTGACTCGTGTTCTCCTATTAGCTGATATGGTTGTTGTCAAACAAATCGTTCATATAAAGAAAAAAGTCATGTCAACATTGAATCGTTTGGAAACTGTGACATCATTTTCAGAATTTGTTAAATTATTCAGTGTTTATGGAAGTCAAATGGTTGAATTAGCACATCTAACGGGTGATCGACAAAATGTAATAGGACATTTTCAAATCGAAATAGATGATTTTTGATTGTTGTTTTTTTTTCAAGGATCTCAAAGATGAACGACGTCGATCACAATTATCAGCATCTCGAACTATTCTCGAGAAGTCAACTATGCTCATTCTAACATCGTCGAAAGCCTATCTTCGACATACTGAATCAATTCACGCACGTCAATGTCGAGATCTTGTCTACGATCAAGTTCGTCGAGCACTTGATATGACAGGTTTAATTGTCTATGATTCGGGCTCAACATCACAATCGAATACCCCAACATTGACACTTTTATTAACGAAAGATGAAATTAATTTTGTTAAATCCATTCGTCAATTCGAAGTAGGACAAATCAAAATCTATTTTCAATCTATTCTGTTGTTTTTTTTCTTAGCATGCTGTTGAAATGTTAAACGTTTCGAATACATCATCGAGCAAAGAACAATTAGAACAATTATGCACGAAAATTATTGATAATAGTCAAGATTTCACAGATTCGATTTATATCAGTCTCGAGGATCGAGAAAAACTTCTTGATTATCATCGAAAATTACAAGAACAATTAGCTGAAATTCTTCAGATTATTTCAACGAATCAAGACATTGGCCTTTCATTAACAATTCAAGCGATTCAACAAGTCACACGAGACTTTCGAAAACAAGTAAATTCTATTGATTTAAGAAAATGCATATGATTTAATTGCTTTTGTCTTCTTCAGTTGGAACAAATGGCCATGTTGCGTTCGTCGGAATTCTTTCGAACACATGACGAAAGTGTTCTACTCAACGAATTGAAAACCTATGCACTTACCAATCGGTTAGATCTTTTGCAAGAAGCAATTGATCGTTTTCGCGAACAAGCTGATATTGCTGTTGAATTGAGTAAATTTTTGAAACATATCAGTTCATGTGATCAATTACAAGTGTCAAGTGAATATCATGATACAGTTTTTCAAAATCTTTCGAATATGGTAATTTAAACGAATGTTTTATTTTTAATTATTATTTTCTTTTAAATAAATAGATTATTGCATCGACACAATCAGTGGCGTCATATCCCGATAGTCGAGTAATGAAAGAAAATCTCGATGTTCTCTGTCGTTGTTGGGAACAGCAGATCAATGATTTTTCGATACTTGTCAAAGAAATTCAAGAGTTTACTGATGGACGAGGCGAGAAAACGGTTTATCTCTCATTGCCAAGACCTGGTAAACATGGAACAACAACGAAAGGTACTCATTCGTATTTAATTTCTTGATTCTTATTGATTTTTTGTTTTGTTTGTTTTAGCGAGTTTTAAACCGACAAAACTCGATTCGGATGAACAAGCGAAAATTGCTAAAGCTGGCTTGGAAATGAAATTAGTTACATCGGAAATGGATGCCGAAGCTGAGAAATGGGATGAACCACAAAATGAAATTGCTAAACGAGCAAAAAATATGTCATCAATGGCATTTTCCATGTATTTGTTCACACGAGGCGAAGGAACATTACGAACAACGCAAGATCTTTTTACACAAGCGTACTATTTCGTTGAAGAAGGCACACGTCTATCAGCAGTCATTCATGAATTTGCTAATCAAGTAGAAATTCGATATACGAGAAAATCAATACTAGTCTTTCGGTTATTTAGATTCCAAATAAATCTGCAAGACAAGATATTCTAGTTCAATTAGAACGAGTACCATTGATGTGTCATCAATTGAAATTAAAATTAAAAACTCCAGCATTAGGAAAAACATCAACATTTACCAAAGTAGAAATCATTCATTTCTTTTTTTTTTCTTAAATAAAATACTCAAATCATGAATTGTTTAAGGTCGATACAGTTATTTGTGAAGCACGAGATTTAATGAATGCTGTTGCACGTTTATGTACAAATGTTTTCGTTTGTCAAGCAAAAGTAAAAGCTCGATTTTTTTATTCTGCATCATTCCAAAAGATCAAGGTCATTTCTTTTTCTAGTATAATATGATTGATTATCGTTCAACAAATAATTATCCTCGAATGCCTCTATCATCTAGTAAATGGCAGCGAACGCCATCAATCGAACGCAACGATCGCGAGCGCAGTACACGTTCGGCTTCATTACAACGTCCTACGAATTATCTGCCCGCGTTCGATCGCATTTAGAAAACAAAAAAAACAAATTAAATGCACACCTTTTAGTTTATTTTTTATCGTGATCAAATTCTTTGTGTGATTGATCCTTCTCTTTACATGTGTATGTGTGTGTGTGTGTGTAAATCTGGGTGTATTATTATCATCGTTTACTAATATTAGTCAATATTAATATCTCAGAACTGTATATTTTGTTTTCTCTCTCTCTCTTTTTTTGTATAGCAAGTGTTTTCTTCAATATAATAATAGAATAAATGCTACTGATTAAAGAAAGAATGATACGAGCGCTCTCTAAAGGAAAATGAAATGATTGGTCGAATGTGATCTAATATCGTAGAAGGGTGGGTGGAGTGTGTGTGTGTTAGGTGTTAGTCTTGCATTTTTATTTTTTATTTATTGATAAACATAAATAAATTCGAATAACGATGTCTGATGTTACATGGGAAGAACTTCGAAATCTACAAAAAGATTTTTTAAATTTACAATTAACAACAACAGCGAATAAGTAATGACGCAAGATAGGAGAGAAAAATGAGTCAATGTGACAAAGCAAAACATTTCATTTAGATTATCGGAGAGAAATTGTGTTGAATTAATTGGTTTGTTAGTTAAAGAAGGTTTACTCAATGTTATTTATACGACTGATGGCAAGGATATTATAACTGAACAGCGATTAATTCGAGAGATGCTCGATGAAATCTATGCGAATGATGGCCGAATCAATATTGTTGATTTAGCACAACATTTAAAAATTGATTTAAGTTATATTGAAAGTAAAGTCGGAGAGGTTTGTAAAGAAGATCAAACATTACAATTTACACTTGGACAATTTATTTCTGCGTAAATTTGAAAAACATCTTTTTGTTTTAATTAAAAAAAAAAACTTTTCATTTAGTGATTATACAAATCGTTTAGTCGAAGAAATCAATGACATGTTAGTCGAACGTGGTTTAATTTCATTTAGTGAATTAATCCGACAATTTGATCTGCCAACTGAATATCTAACGTCGATTGTTAACACTCGAGTTGTTGGTTCATCAGCGAATGGTATTAAATATGAATCAGGAACTTTATATACAGAAAATTATGTTCGATTACAACAGAATATTGTTATTGGTTATCTTCAAGCTGCACTTTTACCCATTAAAGTCAGTGAAGTTATTAAAAATACACGTATCAATGAGAATCTTATTCAAAGTTCGATATTTCAATTGAATTGTTTAATGAAAAGAAAAAGAAAACGATTGTTTTGTTTTGTTTAGGCTTAATCGTTAATTTAATTCGTGATAATCGACTGCACGGCAATCTAATTGGTACGACGAAAGAAAACTCGATTTTCTATCCGAAAGTTTATACCGATGCACAATCCGAATATATCAAATCATTTTTCAATCAAAATGGTTACATCGAATATTCACTTGTTCGAAATCTCGGTGTGACTGATCCCGAAGGACAAACGAAACTTGTGCTCAAAGATCGTCAACATATACTCTTTCTCATATCGGGTTGCATTGATCTATTGAAATATCTTCCTCAATTAGAAATTAATATCGAACAAAGTTTACTTTCGAGCGATTATGTTGATTTAACAACGATACTTCCGAATAGTTTCAATGAAGATGATATTGATAAATTATTTAAAACTGAAACATCGATTAAAGATCTTATTCAAACATCAGGTGGTGAATTACTATCGAATACATTCGTTCTTAGTAAAAATTTACAAGATAAAATCGATCAACAATTAACAAAACTATGCGAAGAATATGCAGAAAAAGTAAATCAAGATAAACATCAACCTTTTAGTCTTAGTCCTTGTCCTAGGAATCTATAAAATGTACTCCGCAAATGTATGCAGCCGTTCTTCAAGGTAATGTAACCTTAACTAAAAGTCAACCGATTAAAAAATCAACAGCAACGACAAGTAAACGAAAAGGTGCATCGAAAAATACGACTGATGATAGTAATACAAATCAAGAAACCATACCATTTATGAGTAAAGATGAACTTAAAACACATATTCGAGCAATTAATGATGAATTACCCGATGAAATTCTCGAATTATTAAGCGAGAATTTATACAGGTAGATTAGTTTTTTTTTGTATTATTCCAAAATTTATTTATTTATTTAATAGTCAAAAATCTCGATTATATCTTGATTTATTTATCAAACGTGTTAAAGAAAGTTTTGTTGCCAAAGATAACGATGCAAGTTCAGACACGACACGAAAAAGTGAAATGAAAAATATTCAAGATACAATCAAGCAACTACATGGAAATATTTGTATATTTTCACGTGCAATCGAATTTCTTACTGCTGAGAATGAGACTAATCTTGGTAGATAATCTTCTACGTATGATTATTCTTTTTTTTAATCATTATTTATTCATTTTATAGTTGAAACTTTACAACGACATTTAATTCGTTCACTTTGTTCGGATATGTGTGATTTAATTATTCGAGAAATTGACGCATCAGCAAGTGCCAAAACTGGTCCATTGAGTATCGAAGAACGAAATAAAATCATACAAAAAATGTCCGAACCAAATCGAAGTCAACTAGCTAAAGTCAATGAATCACTCAATGGCAAAGTAAAATTTACTAAAGAATAGAAAAATAAAATTAATCAATTTTTTTATTAGAATATCGAAACAACATTAACACGTCTTGAAGATGCAGTTAGTGAACTACTTCAAATTTCTTTAAAACGACCGAATAAAAAATCCGAAAAGTTCGTCTTTCGAAATTATTTGTTTTCACTTGCAAATACTTATGATTATTTTCTTTCTTTCAGAGATATTACAATTGAAATTCGAGAAAAACTCAAAGCGAAACTCAATGATGAACGTGAACCTGCTATGATCTTGCATGTAACTGTTACTCTTCTATTCTATGCTGTACATTCAGGTCGATTGGTACATGCACCGGGCAAAGCTGTACCAAATTTGATCAAATATCTTGCTAAAAACCTTCCAACGAATGTCAATCAACATTTACAAGAAATGCAAGGTTAGTCGATGGAAAAAAAAACTAATCTATTAATCACAAAGATTCTTTATTTTTATCCTAGATTTTGTTATTCAACAATCGACCGGCGCGAGTACAACAGAATTTTCATCGGACAAACTTGATTTTATTAAAAAATTAGGCTTAAATGCCAAAGAAAACATGTCATTTGCTTCATTTTCGAATGAAACACAATAAAGAAAAATTCAGAAACAGTCTATTTTAATCATGAATCATTCATCATGCGTTTTCAGATGGAAATCGATGAATATCTTAAACGTATCGAAGTCGAACAGCCAAAGAATGGCGCAACAAAAGAATATCTAAATCAGTTACATATCGGTCATTTAACTCATATACCTTTCGAAACATTCGATCTAATCGATTTAAAACAATTGAACATTTCAATTGATCATGTATTCGAACGAATTGTTCGACAAAATCGAGGCGGAGTTTGCTATCAAATGAATGGCCTATTTGCGTATATTCTCGGTAAATTAGGTTATCATGTTCAATATGTTCCATGTGGCGTTTATATGCTCGATAAGAAAATCTATCATAGCATACATAGTCATGTATCTCTATGTATTACATTAGAAAATGATGAGAAAATGTTATGTGATGTTGGATTTTCGAGAGATTACCTCACGCCTCTGTATTTCCGTACGGATTGCGTACAATTTGCATTGGATGGATTTTTTCGTTTGATTAAAAGTGAAGATGGCAAATTTTATCATCTTGAAAGAGGCTTTTTAGAAACAAATCAATCAATTTCACTTCCATCACCATCAACTCGTTCGACACATATTGTTGATATTGATCCTGAGAAGATTAAATGGGTGGGTTCCTATCGATTTCCGATTAATTTCGACGAACTGAACTTAAAATTAGAAGATTTTGAAAGTGCATGTTCATCTACACTTCATTCGCCTGATGTTCGACTTAATCATCTTACGATCTGTCGTATTGAAGTCTTCGAACCATTTATTGGTGCTCGTGGTATCATCGGCAAAACTTATAGCGAATGGACACTTGAGAATGGTATTGAAACACGTACGGACATGCAACTATCGGATGATAATCAAGATGAATTGAAGAAGATTTTAAAAGAAAAATTTCATCTCGATATCGATCGGACGATTCATTTGGTTGAATGAAAAAAATCTTTATCAGCATAGATTTTTATTTATTAACCTTGCATTTGAATACATCTGTTTTTTTCTTTCGTTAATCATTCGATTATCAGAGATTGATAACCTTGATACGATATTAGGATTGATCTTTCTGTCTTCTCTTTTTTTTTCGAAAGTGTTGAAATTCTTGTCGAAGTTAATCTTCATTAATTTATACTTAATCAAAACTAAGACGCAAATAAAATGTCTCATTTGTTTTCCATATGATTAAGATTAAAACGATACTGTTTAAGGTCTTTATCCTTAAAGCTTTCATCAACATTTATATTATTCACTCGACATCGATACACAAGAATCCATCTGATCTTCATTTGCTTGAAGAATCTCGATTATCTCTGATCAGTTAGCGATTTTGACATAAACAATAGAATGTAACTAGACTGGAAGAAATAGACAAAACGTCAATATTTATCAATTCCATCGAAATCGTTCACCTTATCAAGGTGACACATATGTCGATTGAAATCTAAGCTTATTGATGGATGACAATATTAACCTTGCCGATCATTTGTCCGTCTATTAATCATTCACGTTTAACAAGTTATCCATTTCTTTTTTCAAACAAAAAAAAGAAAGGAATCCCATTTGATTAGCTTAAGGCATTTTGATTGAAAGAACTTGTTACAATATACTCGATAACAAACAAGGATCTGGAATCATTGTATTTCACTCATGCTGTTTTTCTCCTTCATGCATCTTCTACAATTGCAAATAACAATAATAATCATAATACATCGTACAATCACAACAACAAGATACTTGTTCGATATTTTTCTATTCGTAGATCCTATGGACATGAGAGTATATTCATTGAAAATAAACCTCAACATATTATTTTCATATAAGGATCGATTTGAATGTCTCCTTGATGGTTTAATAATTACTTTTAGCGAGAAAAAATTAACACCTGTAGTACGATGTTCTCCTCTCATCGCCGTCGAAAATTTTCGGAATACAAAAAAAACCGCCGTTTTTTTTTATCCTTCAAAGCAATCTATCGTTTTCAGAATCAATACATAGACATGTATAGAGAAGAGAAAAACCGACAGCAAGTATACCCTATTTTTTTTCTCTTTTGTAGGTATTTCTTTTTTTTTTTATTATATTTTTCTCTTTCTCGCTCTCTTATTCTCTCTTCTCTCTGCTCTCTCTTTTGATCTCATACAAATTGTCTTGTTGTTTTCTTATTCTATATCATAACAGAGTTCTTTACGGTGACTGAGAGATGATTCGATTACTTACATTCACATGCATTCATATTGTCCTATTGAATCCGATTGCTTGTCGATATGCTGACTGGGAAGAAGTCAAACCTTATTGCGGCGCACGACCTCAACCACAATGTTGTTTCAGTCGTGATGATAATTGTTACATGCCCTATTATGATTCTCGATGCTATTGCGATACATTCTGTTTTCGTGGTATTGATAATCATGATTGTTGTCCGGATCATGATGCAATTTGTCAAGGCGTCTCACCGAATACATCAACGACAACACCACCGCCACCGTCAAATCAATGTTATGATCCTAAAACGGGCAGACGTTTAACAGTTGGCGAAACGATTCAACATGATTGTAATCTTTGTCGTTGTGTTACACTTGGTCGTGAAACAACATTATCATGCGAAGAAGATTTATGTGTAAATAATGATGAACTCATATCGTATCTCAATAATCAACAACCTTATTTGAATTTTCATACGCAAAAATATGATAAATTCAATGGTTTGAAAGTGAAAGATGCATTGAAATATTATCTTGGCACAATACAAGATCGAAGTTTACGAACTATGGTTGACAATGCACCGGATAATCCAACAGATTATTATAGCGTACAGAATTTAGACAGTTATGATATTCGACGAAGTGAATTGAATACAGGCAAAATTCGTGGCATTCGTGATCAAGGTAAATGCGGTATCTCATGGGCATTATCAACAGTCGATGTTGCTGCTGATCGTTTATCACTTGTACAAAATATCAAATGGCCCGATGAACCATTGAGTGTACAAAACATTCTTTCATGTACTGACCGAGCAGCGAAAGAAAATTGTCAAGGTGGCCGAGTTGCATATGCATGGGGTTTCATTAAAGATCGTGGTGTTGTTACAGAAAATTGTTATCCATATGAAAGCGGTCGAACAGGTAATATAACACAATGTCAATTACATTTAAGTGATAATGATTTACAAACGATTGCTCAACATCGAAAAGTAACCAATATTAAATGTCCATCGGGTGTTCCCAATGGTGAACATTTTAATTTTGGTCCTGCTTATCGTGTTCGTAATGAAAAAGATTCGATTAAATATGAATTACGTTTTCGTGGACCTGTTCAAGCGACAATGCATGTTACACCGGAATTTTTCTTATATAAAACCGGTATTTATAGTTGTTCAAATTCGAAATTTGCAAATCAAAATCCACGTTATGCAAATTTGGAAGCTTATCATTCAATTCGTTTACTTGGTTGGGGCTCAGAAAAGAATAAACATACAGGAGCCGAAGAAAGCTATTGGATTGCAGCTAATTCATGGGGTACAGAATGGGGCCAAAATGGCTATTTTTATATTAAATTCGGTGAATGCGAAATTGAAGACACAGTTATTGCCACTTATGGTAAATCAACTGATGTTTTGAAGAAAAAGAAAAGTCGTCAATAATAAATCAAAATGAACAGTCAAACCTCTTGAGTGTGTGTTGTGTCCCAGATTATAATATATCTTTTTTTTTCTCTCTCTCTCTCTTTCTCTTTCTCGCTCTCTTTTCTTATTTTTCCTCTTAGTTTTTTGGAACATATATAAATATATAAATATAAACAGATTTGATTGTCTTTATCAATTGATATGATACATGTTTGTCAATTCTGACGTCGATAAACGAGTAGGAGGCGAAGAAAAATATGAATGATCAGATTTTCTTGTCGAAGATCAAAATAATAATGTCAAAAAAATGACTTGCTTTTTGCTGTTGCTGTTGTTGTTGTTGTTGTTGTTCGATATGCCAATATATAGATTTCTCTTTTTTTTATATATTTGATTGACCTTGTTAGAATTGCCATCCTCGTCTTTTGTGTTAATCTAACTTCGCTTATTTGACACGCACAGCGAAAAAAAAGAAAAAATATCGACAAGTCTGAGTTTCTCTCGCTCGTTTTCATACTCTCAATGACAAATTGACTGATTAACGTTGGATATCAAGAGAGAAAAAAATGACTTCTGTACGAGTTTGATTCAAGGCAAACAGAATCGTATTTTTTTTTTTGTTTGTTTCACATACACTCGTCTTATATTAAAAAACGAATTAAGAAAAGAAAAGTAACGCGAAAGAGAAGAAGAAAAAAAACTTCATGGAGATTGAATTTTTATTTGTATTTAAACAATATACGTATAATCATAAAATTATTCTGAGGATGTTCGTTAGCTTGATTATGCCAGTGTTTGTTTGTTTTTTTTTCTTTCAACCAACCTGAGCCCATGATGGTTGTTTATTGTTAAATGCTACGGCACGTTTTCCAACAGCTGCCCAACTTGGCCGTTTACTTCTTGTACGAGCAAATTCTAAACTTTTTGCTTGTCGAAATAATGTTGGATACAATTGTGCAACTTCAGCTGATTCACTTGGATTCGTTAGAATATCGAGATAGTCATTATCATTGAGTTCATTTAAGTTAACAGCTGCATCCGTAGTAGTGACTTCACATGGACATGAATTTTTTGCTAATATCATTGAAACGAGAGCGAATAAGCAAATAAGAGTTAGACGAAACATTTTGTTGTTTGGTATTGTCGAAGGAATGGAAATGAACACGACTTAAATATTTTTCTAAATGACAGAGAATTTACTCGATGTTAAGAGAATGCAGAAGACTTGAGAAAGAGAAAAGTAGGCGAAGAAATGATCTGTTCAATACATGTTAACTATTCATTCGAAACGCATGATAATAAAGAAAAGAGGTCTATCTTGAAGAAAATGAGTTCGATTAATATTCTCATCATTTGAATAATTTCAATTTAAAGATAAGCCAGATACATCATCTTGTTTATTTCAAATTCAATTATCTCATGCTACTAATCGAGTCTGTTAGTAAAGAGTTAGTAAGTAGAAATACAGAAGAAGAAGAAGAAAAACAAAACACGTTTAAATCTTTAAGATAATTTTTTCAAACATTCATCAGCGAGTTCATTAGCCATCGTGACTTGTAATTTAAATTCTTGGTTCATCGCACGTTGAACTGTTTGTCGAGCATTTTCATTGCCTGACCACGATCGACGGCTCACACCATTAATAACATCCCAGTACAACATTTCTCGAATGGTCTCATCTGTTTTCGAACTACCATCGAGAAACAATCCGAAACCACCATTCATTACTTCACCAAATCCAACACCACCGCCATTATGTAAAGAGACCCATGTTGCGCCTCGAAATGCATCGCCAATCACATTTTGAACGGACATATCAGCACAAAATGCTGAACCATCAGTAATATTCGCTGTTTCACGATAGGGTGAGTCCGTTCCCGAGACATCGTGATGATCACGCGAAAGAATCACTGGTCCTTTCAATTGACCTGTTCGAATGGCTTGATTGAATGCTAAACCAATACGTATTCGACCGATTTGATCCGAATATAAGATTCTCGCTTGCGAACCGACAACTAATTTCGCATTTTCAGCTTCTTCAATCCATTTCAAATTGGCATCGTATTGTTCGAGAACATTTTTCGGTGCTAATTTGAAACAAAAGAAAAATTACGTTTCACATTTTTTTCTTCTCGAATTTCTATTTACTATCTTTTTCTAACATTAATTGTTTAATAATTTCTTGTGCAATTCGATCAGTCTGTTGTAAATCACTTTCAGCACCCGACGCACAAACCCATCGAAATGGACCAAAACCAAGCGAGAATATATCGCCCATGATATCTTGAACATAGGACGGATATTTAAATCGAATACAACACTGGTCATCAGTGCCACCGACAGGCGCACCAGCTCGTTTAGCTGTTAGAAGAAAAGCATTGCCATAATCGAAGAAATACATTCCACGTTCATGTAATTGATCGATAGCAGCAATTTGTCGTCGAATACTGAACAGAAAAGAAAATGAAGAAGAGTGAAAAACAAAAAAAAAAGGAAAACAACCTTTCATGAACGAGTTCTTTGAATTTTTCAGGCTCGTCTTTCATACATTGTCGAGCTTGATCATAGGTTAACTATATAAGCAGATAGATAGATAGACAAATATTGTACGTATATCGAATTGATTCAATTACTTGAACTGGATAATAGCCACCATTATATGGATAATGACATGATGTTTGATCCGAACCCAGATCAACTAAAAGTTCCTTTTCTTTTGCTAATCGTTCCCTTGAAAAAAATCAAATTCCAATTCATTTATTGAAATGCAAATAAACATCTCTTTTTCTCTTACCAAACGTGAACTACATTTCCAACATAACCAATTGATGTTCCAATTTTCTTCTCTCGACATTCACGTATGCGTTCAATCAATTGATTCATATCATAGATTAATTCTTTACACCAACCTTGATTGTATCGTTTCTTTGCAGCTTCTTCACTTACTTCAGCAACGACACCAACACAACCAAGTAATTGACAAGCTTTCGTCTGTGCACCTGACATTCCACCCATGCCTGATGAAAGGAAAACTCTGCCACGAAGATCAGTCGTTTGAAATTTCTTTCGACCAGCATTCATAATCGTTATCTAACAAACAAACGGCAAACCTTATTTTTATCATTGAAAATTCAACTTACAAACGTTCCATGAACAATTCCCTGTGGACCAATGTAACAATAGGAACCAGCTGTCATTTGACCATATCTAGAAAAATTCTTTCTCAAATTGACAATCGATTATTTGCCTTTTTCAAGATCTTACATCGTACAACCGAGTGCAAACATACGTTCATAATCGACGTTCGATGAATAATTTGGAACGACCTATTCAATTTCATAGAATATAAAAATTTTCTTTTTTTTCAATTCAACTTACTAAACCATTAGTAATCACCATTCGTGGTGAAAATCCTGTTCGTGTTGGAAATAAACCCAATGGATGTCCCGAATACATAATTAAGATTTGATCGTCAGTCATTACGCTCAAATAATTCATTACTAACAAAAACTAAGAATGCAAATAAAAACTTAGTTTCTTTTCTCGTCGAACTCATATTTAATAAATCAACGACTCACTTGAACCCAATTCGAAAATACTTGTCCATTACCTCCGTATGTAACTAACTCATCCGGAAATTGTGCAACTCGTTTATCCAAATTATTCATAATCATTAACATAATTGCGCCAGCTGCTTTACATTTGCATGGATATTCATCGATTGGATATGCACGCATTTCAATATCAGGTTGAAATCGGTACATATAAATATGTCCGTAAGTTTCCAATTCAAATGTAAACTCATCAAGTAATTCAACTTGAACTTGAGGTGGAAAATAACGAAGTGCATTTCGAATTGCTAGCTAAAAATATTTTTGAATTTGTGTTTGTTTTTCTTCTTCATTCGATTGAAATCGTTTACTTTTCGTTCGTTTTCAGTCAATACCGGCTTCCTATCAGGTGCATGTGGTACGTCATCGTGACGAGATGTTTTTCGTGGTGGTAACGGATTTAATGGCAAACCTGAGCAAAGCTTTCGAAGCATCTCATTCGCCATTTGTCTATAGAGCAAATGATATGATAAATAAGGACATTTACCTTATCACGAGTTAATCGATCACACCTTCAACCTCCATTTTATTGATGTACTTATTGGTTGATATAAACAGATAAAGCATTGAAGCATATCCAAGTTGCAATAAACTAGAGAACGATCAAATTCATAGAGACAAACAATGAAATCGATAATCAAGATTTTATTTCTCTTTTGAAAATTTTAAGAATAAGTATTTCCTCAGAATTTGAGATGGGTGAGGGTGAGAGTGAGGGTGAAGTTATGAACACTTTGATTTGTTCTGAATGGAAAATATTCGTTGTAGCATGTATTCCTAAAAAACTAAACATGACACTAAGCAATAGCTTAACTAATCGCAAATCATATTTTTATTTGTTTTAATAAAAAAAAGATTCATTCTTGTTTTGAATTCACAATACTTTCTAATTTTCGTAACATACAAGCTTGAATAAGTTCATTATTTGTCAAGTTATTAGTTGAGAAATAGCGTTGAAACAAAAAGTATGCAACTATTGGTGATGTAATACTGAAAAATATCGTGAAATAACAATTTGAACTATTATTTGTTTTTATTTGTTGTACTTCGTCAAAATATTTCGAAAAATTCCAAAGAAATACTAAAGCACCGATTCCAATTGTAGATAAGAATGTTTTCGCCGTATTCGATAGTTTTGTTTCTTTATACAGAGCAAGATATTTTTCTTTTGATTTTATTAATAATATTGCATATGATTGTTGAAAATATTGCTGATTGTGAAAAATTGATAACCATTATGTAATGGAACGATTGAATTTGTTATTTGATTTTGTAATTGATTTGGCAAATCATTAAATTCCGGCAGATTGTCGAGATCTTCGAATTTTAATATCTGTTGCAATATGATTCCATGTATTTTTAAAATCTTCTCTATCAAAATAACCTCTCAATTGTCGTGTTTGATTATTCTCCATTTATATGAATGAAATCGAAATTCTATCAGCTGAAATGACAAATGTACAAAAGTAAAATATATTTTATTTGACTATTTATTTGTTCACTTGCAGTCTATATAAGCAGGAGGAAAAAACCAAACCGACTTTATTTATGATTTTGTAGATGGCGTCATATATTTTATCTTCTCCTGAATATACGTAATAGAAAAATTAAAGATTTTAACGATCACATCGAATAGTTTTTATTATCAGAATCAATCAAAATATACGAGCAAGGAAAAAAAACTGCAATGAATAGATATTAAGTTTTGAAATTCTTTACAAACAGGTAACGCTCACTGTGGGAAAATGAATGTGAAGATCTTGTGAAAAAACCTTTTTGACTAATATATATTCTTTCTCAGATATACAAGCATGTTTATTCACATGGTTGACTAATCTACACGTATATATTTACTCATTGGTAGTCGATCTCGAATATAAATACTGCTTAATGGATTTATGAGCTTCTTATCTTTTTTTACAATCGAATTAAAGAATACTTTCTTCATATCATGGATATATTAATTGATATGTCAAGTATGGATGATGGGAGAGAAATTTATCAAGATATTAGGGATAATATCATAGTCAGAAGATTTAACTATCCCGACGATATTCCAGAATTTCCATATTTACCAACGAAAATACAGCAGCCAATAAAAATATTAACATTAAACAAAGGGCCAAATTTCGACTATGTAACATTACGTGATTCAGGTTACTTTTATAGCACAAATTATGTCGTGGTGATTCGTAAAGAAGAATACGTAAATTGGATAGGATGGTTTACATACCGCCGACCTGCTATTATAGAAATATTTCAATATTTCATTGGTTCCAGTGATGATGTACACAATTCGTTAATTGCAAGTGCTATTTTGAGAAAATTGACACATGTATCTATATGCTAATTCGTAATAATAAACATATTCGAGAAAAAAAGGGCGCTTATGTATATTACTAGTGCACATTTGACAAATGAATGAATCAATCAATAGTATTCATACATATCTATTCGATATTTTAGCGTTTTTTTCCAATTATTCATCGAATTTAATTAGTGACTATTGTCAAGAAAAACAAAACGTATGTTGAGAGAGAAAAGTAAAGAAAATTTTTCTTGAAAATTGATTTAGTGGCAAGCTATTCAACGTTTTATTAACGATGAAAATACTCATGTTTTGCCAATTTTCTTCTGTGATGCTCATGAAAGAAGTCGATTTAGTAAACGATCAACAATAAGTAAAATTTCATGAGAAGAAAATCAATGTAAAAAGTGATTTATTTGTATAGCTCTACCGCAATTCAATCGAACGGAGAAACCTGATGATAACTGTCTTGCAGTAGGACTTTGTTTCGATGGATAATTTGTCAAAAAACAAAAGAATCTATTCAGATTGGTATTGATAAATCATTGGAAGATGGTGGTGTTATTTTTCTCAAACCAAATTCTTTGAAATTAAATGAGAAAAACTATAAAAATGTATGTTGAATTGAATTGAAAACGGGTTTTTACTATTCGATTGAATAGGAATTAGTTATTTATTCGATGAATTTCATTGGCAAAGATGTTGATTTGATGCTTAATCTTGAAACATGTTTGTACAGTTACTTATCATCAATACAGAACGCCAATGAATGGAAAAAACTTCATTTCGTTCGATTAAAATCTCATTTAACCTATCAAATTGAGCAAACTCTCGATTTTTTTCATTCGATTCATATGTCTCTCAGTCAAGGCATTCAATTACACAATGTACCCATTCGTCTTCGACATGATTCACAGGAAATCATCGATCCTAATTCATTATTACGTTTCGTTCAAGATCAAGAACTCGTCGAACAAGCTGAAGAGACAATGGTCAATTGGATAAAAGATATCGATGCTGTTTGTTTTTGATTTCTATAAATTGAAAAAAAAACAACGAGAAAAATTCAATTTTTGCAGTTCTATCAAAAAAGTACATTGGTTCGACAGATAGCATCCGATGCAGGTCCATTAAACGAAATGAAATATTGGCGAAATCAAGTCGTTCAATTACATTCGATCATGAATCAACTTCGATTATCTCGAAATCGAGCTGTGATTTACTTATTGAACATTGCTGCGAGTCCTTGTTCAATCGTTTGTTTTAAATACAAAAGAAAATCCTTGTTTTTTCCTTATTGAATTTTTTTAAGGAATGGAAAGAAATCGATAAGAAATTAACACAAAGTATAAACGAAGCACGTGATCATTATAAATTCTTGATGATTGTTGGTAAACATCTCGGGCCACTCTATCGAAATGATCCGGTAGAATATAAAACTAATAACAACGAAATTATCGATTTATTTCGATTCTCTTTTAGCTTGAAATTCAAGAAAATCTCAGTACACTTCTCAATACAATCGTTCTCATCAATTCTTGTTCGGAATTCTATTCAAAACCCGAGAAAATCTCGGCTCTACTCGTTGCAATCATCAATCAAATTGTCATTAGTTGTCAAAATTATCTCACAGATAATCATACGATCGATATTCGATCATTGGAACGAACTGAATGTTTAAAACGTCTTGATGTCATTCGAAATTTGTATGAAATTTGTCGAGATCGAATGAGAAAAATTCAACACAAAATCGAATCACATCATCACGATCAACTCTCCGAACGATTTATTCTAGGAAAATTCGATTTACTTCATTCTCGTCTGACGAAAGTAACTTTATAAAAAAAAAAAAAAATAAACAATTCATCGTTTTTGTGCGGATTAGTTCAGAGAGATTATTCAATCATTGGAAATCTACTCTCATCTATCACAATCAAGAATCGATGGTCTCGAACAGGTCATTCAGATTTCTACGAAAAATCATAATGATTTTATGAAATTAAAATTCGATTTATTCGATTTCAATGATCAACAATTCGAAAACTTCTATAATCAATTAAGTGAAACTCTTTCTGACATCGATGTACACAGATAATATAAATCTTTTTTGAATTTTTCTTCACGATTTATTATTTAGCAAAAGTTGTATCAAATTTTTGATAAAGATCTCTATCGAATTCTTCACTCTCCTTCACACAATTCCTACAATGCTTTAAAACTTCTCTCTCGTTATGAAAATCTGCAGATTCTATTCTTTGATTCGAAAGAATTTCTTGTTGACATCATCGATTGGTATGACAAATATGAACTTCAAGTAAACGCAATTAAGATAAAATTCGAGTTCATCCAATCGATTATTTAGAAAATGAAAAATATTTATAATCAATGTCGAAATATGCCTAATATCGAACGAGATCATCCGACAATCGTAGGTCGAATTCTTTGGGCACGGCGAATGTATCGACGTTTGCAAATTCCTTATCTCGAATTTCTCAAACGTAAAGAATTACAAAGCAACTCTCGAATGAAAAAAATCACGAATGATTTTCTAATCGTGGCAAATGGGCTGGCTATCTACGAACTAGTCTATCATCGACATTGGTTTGTTCGTTTTCTTTTTATGTTCGACTGAATTGACATTTTGTTACTTAGGTATAACACTCTGCCGAATGTTGTCAATGTTTTATGCAGTCCGTTATTGATTCGACCGAATGTTCGTCGACAACTAGAGATCAATTATGATCCATCGATTGATGTCATTCTTCGTGAATGTGAATTATTAACTCGATATTCGATAACAATACCTGATTTGGGATATAAATTATTGCTCGTTAGAAATCGAATTCGATTCGATTACGAACGATTAAAAGTAGAAAAAATAAATAAATTGAATTTATTGTTTTTTGAGGTTCGAAAATACATTTCTAGATGTTGTTGAAAGATTTTTCAAGACTATTAGCTAAAGCACATCCAGCATGTTATGAACTAGTTGAGAAAGTCATGAGTCAAGTGAACTGATAATTAAATGCTGATCAATTCAAATGTTTTTCTTCTTCTTCAAAGGTTGATGATACACTTTCAATTGGTTTAACTCGATTAAATTGGTTATCTCAGAATACTGATGAGTTATTCCTTCCAGCCGAAGAAAAAATTCGTTTAATGTCGGATTTTCTCGATCAAATTTCTTCGTTGATCGTTAATCGTATCGAAGAACCGATCAATGAATTAACTCGTTTCGAAATTCTCGAATTTCCTGATGAATCAATCGATTTTAAAAAATTTGTCAACGAAATTCGCGAGCAAATGATATTGAAATCAAAGAAATTAAATTCACTTTCCATGCAAATTGAATCCGCTGTTTTACATGTCATTCAAATGTTTTTCGATAAACTCGGCTATCAAACGAAACCATTCGAACCGAAAATGGCCGATATTGGTTTGAACTATTCTAAGAATCATAAAACAAATCCAAAACTGTTTTGTTTTTCATTGTAGATCTCATGCAACTTTCATCGATACAAAAATTAGCCGTACAAATGTTTACTGAGCATACAGATAAATTGAAAAATCTCGATCAATTATCGAGTCAACCATTGAATGAATGGGAGCGTTTCAATGAGCTTTGCAATGATTTTCTTAGTGCGTATGAAACGCGTTTTATCGAAGCATTGACAATCTGTGCGAAGAATACATTTGAAATGATCAAAGCTCGTGTCAATCCGCCATTGTAAAAACGACATTTCTTTGAAAATCAAAGTCTGCATCGGACTTCTTTAGAATGCAAATGAAAACTCGTTCGAAAAAACTTCGTCTCTATTCTCTCGATACACTCGATGCCAATCTCGATGAAATCGATCTACCTAAACAACCTCTTATTCTCACCAATGTCGGACTACAATCTTCAATCATCGTTCTCAATCCAAGTATCGACGAAATTCAACAGCTCATGCATCAATTTGTCAATTATGTTCTCAATATTTTTCATGGCCTACGAAAATGGGGCGAAGTTCGACATGTTGACTGTCATTTAATACATGATTATCCCATGCAAGACTTTTCTGATTTGTTAACGGCAGATGAAAATATTACTGAAAATATCAAACCATTTCAACAGGCAAAAACTTACTACAACACAATTGTGAATAATAAAGAACTGATTAAATTATATCAAAATGTTGGCAATTTTTTTCTTGAAAATAGTAATCGGTAAAGAAGAATATTTGACGTTCACAAAAAGAAAGATCTGTGATTTAGTTTCGAAAGAGAACTAGAAGAATACTATCAATTTCGTGATCTTTGGGAAATAAACAAGACAAATCAAGCAAAAAAATTCATTCTCTCGAATCCGAATTATGCATCGATTCGATCGATCTTTTCGGATTTCGATGATACACGCGAGTCAATCAAACATATAGCTCATCAGAAAGATGTCGAACCATTTCGATATTTAACTAAACAATTACAAATTCAACTTGTCGAACATGTCAGACAATTGGAATTACTCTTTGCGAAATATATTCGTTTGCATTATCGAACGAAATTTCTTAGTATCAATGATTTTTTGAAGAAGAATGAACCGAGATTGAATCGACAATTGAGAGATTTAGATGATGTGAAATTTGTGATTAATACATTGGATACATTGAAAGAAAATTTCGTTGATATTGATCAAACAATCGAACCTCTCGAAGTAAGACGAACAGACAGTTCAGTTACTCGAACTAAAGAAAATTCTATAGGAAGTCTATAATCTTTTCAAACGTTATTCAATTGATATACCTCAAGAAGAACAATTGACAATTGAAATGCTCCGAAATACTCATGAACGTTTGTTAAAACGTGCTAAAACTGTAACACATGAACTTGTTAATAGTCAACAAGCATTTCTTGATCGATTTCTATCCGATCAAAGCAATCACAGCTGCACAAATGTTTGGTATACTCGATGTCGCTACAAATGATTGGACTGATGGTATTTTTTCTACACTCTGGCGTCGAACATTGAAAGCTTATGAAATTTCCTCAAAAGCTGGCATACGTATATGTTCTTTGTTTTTGTTTTCAATCTATTTATTCAATGTCACATTTCAGAAGAAGCATGGTGGATCATTCTCGATGGTCCTGTCGATGCTATCTGGATTGAAAATCTCAATTCAGTTCTTGATGATAATAAACTACTAACACTAGCCAATGGTGATCGTATACCAATGGCACCCAATGTCAAACTTATCTTCGAAGTACATAATATTGATAATGCATCACCTGCAACTGTTTCACGTTGTGGAATGATTTTCATGTCTTTAACTGTTCTACCATGGCGACCGATATTTCAAGCATGGATAAATAAACAAACAAAAAATCTTGGATCTATCATTTTCGATATACTTGAAAAACATTTCGATGAACTATTCAAAATTTTAATAACAAAATGTTCACCAAAAATGAAAGTTTATGAATGTAATTATATTAAACAAATTATTGATTTATTCGATGGTTTATTAAATAAAGAAATTGATTACAAAAAAGTTCATCTCGAACGATTAACAATTTTTGCATTGATGTGGAGGTATGCATTTTAAAAACAAAGTTATTCTTTCTGTTTGATAGTTTCAATATTCTGTTGAATACGCTGAATAGTAGGATGATCCGACGGTAGAGAATCTTGACAACTATTCAAAACAGTTTCATAATAGTTAAGTGCTTTAGAATGTTGATCTAATCGAAAATAGATATCACCAAGGACAAGATGGATATTTACTAGATCAGAATGATTTGTTGGAAGAATTTTTTGATAAATTTCATAGGCTTTTTCATAATATGAAAGTGCATTTGTGAGATCACCTAGTTGCACATGTATATTGCCAATGAAAACGTAAGATGTTGCTAGATTTTGATGATCTGCAGGAAGATTTTTTTGCAAAATTTCATTGGCTTTTTCATAGTAATCGAGTGCTTTTGTGTAATCACCTAGATATGTATATATAGTACCCAATTGAGTGTAGGATATTTCGAGATCAGGATGATCATGAGTAAATTTATTTTCTCGTATTTTCAATGCCTTCTCAGCATATGTAAATGCTTTCGTAAAATCACTTAATCGAACGTATACATAACCAATATTCGTATTCGAATTGGCAATACTCGGGTGATCTTCGGGAAGAGTTTTTTGATAGATTTCAAGGCATTGTTCATAGTACGAAAGTGCTTTTTCGCAATTACCCATCTGTACATAAAAGTTACCGATACAACCATAGGAAGTTGCTAGATCGGGATGATCAGGTGGAAGAGTTTTCTGTAACACTTTATTCGCTTTTTCATGATATTCAAGGGCTTTTGTAGGATCACTTAAGGCTGTATAAACATTTCCGATTTGTCCATACATCGTACCCAGACTTGGATGATTCGATGGAAGAGTTTTTTCATAGATTTCAAGTGCTTTTTCGAAATATGTTAA
>ERZ778027.1509-NODE-1509-length-37955-cov-11.267546_pt1 | contig 37955 bp, 28 predicted proteins | sample MGYA00375757_ERZ778027 | MGnify/ENA primary metagenome ERZ778027 (study PRJEB29350, sample SAMN05389817) | bioreactor metagenome | isolation source: Ammonium sulfate bioreactor | place: South Africa: University of Cape Town | collected 2014-02-18 ...
GTGACCTCAACAGTTTCAGTCACCTGTTCGGTAGATTTTGTTTCGGTTACTTCTTCAACGATAGGAGTCGTTTCCTCGGGCTTAGTTTCTTCGGTTGTGACCTCAATAGTTTCAGTCACCTGTTCGGCAGGTTTTGTCTCGGTTACCACTTCGATGGTAGTAGTGGTAGTTTCGATGGTTTCCTCTTTCTTTTCATTCGTGACGGGTTTTTCTTCTTGAGGATAAGTCTCGATTACTTCCTCAATGACAGTACTAGTTTCTTCTGGTTTAGTTTCATCGGGTTTAGTTTCTTCGGGTACCTGTTCGATCGATTTTGTTTCCACGATTTCTTCTACGATAGCAATTGTTTCCTGAGGTTTAATTTCTTCCGTTGTGACCTCAACAGTTTCAGTCACTTGTTTGGTAGGTTTTGTCTCGATTACTTCTTCAACAATAGGAGTCGTTTCCTCGGGTTTAGTTTCCTCGGGTACTTGTTCGATAGGTTTCGTTTCGATTATCTCTTCGATCGTAGTAGTGGTAGTAGTTTCAATTATTTCTTCAACGGTAGGAGTTGTCTGTTGCGGTCTAGTTTCTTCGGTTATGACTTCAACAGTTTCAGTCACTTGTTTAATAGGCTTAGTTTCGACTACTTCTTCAGCAGTAGTGGTAGTTTCGGTGATAGTAGTGGTAACATCCGGTTTTTCAGTGTCAACAGTAGCTTGTACAATCGGTTGCTCTTCGGATTTTGTTATTTCTATGACTTGTTGAATTTGTGTAGTTGGAAGGACCTCCTCAGTGATGGTAGTAGTAGTTTGTATCGATTGTTTTTCCGGTTGCATTTCAACTACTTTGTCAACAGTGGTCGTAGTTTGCACTGTTTGTTCGGGTTGAAATTCATGAGAGATTATCTCAACAGTTTTAGTCGATTCCTCAGTAGTAGTACTAATGTCTGTCGGTCGTTCATTCGATTGAGGCACCTCGGAAGTGACATTTACTGTTTTGAGCGATTCGTTAGATTCAGTGTCAATCGTAATCGATGGCTAAAAATACGGTACGCGCAAGTGTATATTCGTATTGAAAACATGCTCATATCAAGGTAGAAAATAGGTTTTTAGTTTTGTTGCAAAACATACTTGTTCGATAGGCGAACTGATTGTTTCGGTAGTGACAATTGGCTAGAATATATATTTGTTGTTGTATATACGCGGTATTTCGATATTGTGTCACAGCAAACAAAAGAAAAAAAATGAATTTAACTGACCTGTTGTTGTTGTTGTTGTTTGCCGTCGATTTGTGCTGTTGGTGCTTGAACTTGTTCGACTCGTTGTTTAGGTAGAATATTAATAAATGGCGTATCCAAAATCAAATATTTACTCTCAAGTGAATAAACACCTTCATCATTTGGTTTCAAATCTTTGATAATCAATGTAAATGTTTCATTTTTCTGTTTAACAATAATTCGTGAATCATTCAATAAAATCGATCCATCTTTTGTCCAAACAAATTCCGTGTCCGGTTTCGAATCGAATTTACATTCAATCGTCAATGTTTCACCTTCAGTAAATGTATCTTGTGGTAGATTCATGATTTGTCGTTGAATCGGTTTTTCTCGTACGATTAATTGCATAATCGGTTGAGTTTGATCACGAATTTGAAGTGAATAATAACCTTGATCAACTAATTCAACAGGTGAAAATTTCATATCAATAATTGTCGGTGATGTCGATTGAATTTGAATATTCTTCGTTGGATATAATGGTTGATGATTCTTAAGAATTTTAATATCAGATAAATTCACTGTCGCTGGTTTTTCGACAGTTAAATGCATCATATCACCTTCGGTGACTTCATGAACAGGCGTTGGTTCTTCAACTGGTTTAACAATCTTATTCATATCAATTGTAACCGTCGATTGTCGTCGAACTTCTTGTTCTTCAGGTTGAATTTGCTTGGGAATGATTTTAATTTCCGGTGTTTTAACAATCAGACTCGATGTTTTCATTTGATATGTGCCCGTATCTTCCGGTTGTAGATTATCAATTTGAAATGTATATGTACGATTGGCATGATCAACAGTTTGTTGATGTCGTGGACTGGTACCAATTGGTATGAGCATTTCATTTCGATACCATTTCGGTGTTTCATTGATTGGTTCATCTTTATCGAAATCAATTTTCAATAGAATCGATTCGCCAACATTGAATGTCGTTTGCGGTATATCGATGAGTTTTTCTTTGATTTGTTTTGGTTCAACATAGAGTGTAACTAAATGTTTCGGTGTTGGTGCTTCTTCAATTTGATATTCGTATCGACCTGCATCGGATACACGAAGATTGAGCAATGAAACTTCGTATGTACCCGGTGAGATACGATCGACAACAACCGATGAACGTTTCTTTCTATCGATGATTTGACCATCTTGAATTAAACGAATTTGACTCGGTTGAACATCGAGTGTACTAATCACTTTCAATTTAACTGAATCACCTTCGCGAACATGTTGAATGTTTTCAGTTGATGTTGGTTGAAATGAAATCTTTTCTTGATTAATAATTTCTTCGATAATAACAGTACTCAATCGTCGTTGGCCAGGTTGTTGTTGTTGTTGTTGTTCTTCTACTCGTGGAACAACGCGTATCAATGGTGTTCGAACAATTAAACCTCGAACTCGTAATTCATATTGACCGGTATCTTCAGGTTTTAAATGATCGATAATTAACGAATGTTTTCGACCGTTATTTTCTTCGATTAAACGAAGATTGGGTGTCGATTGCAATGGTTTATTATCTTTGAACCATTGTGGTTTTTCACCTTTAGGTACTTGAGGAAATTCACATTCGAGTTCAAGACGTTCGTTCGTATAGAAAACATCTTTTGGTAAGTCCATATTTTGTACGACAACAGGTCGTGGTTCGACAATAAGTTCAGCTAATGGCACAGATTGATCTTGAACAATAGCTGTGAATAGACCTTGATCGGACATTTTAATATCTTCGATTTGTACAGTAATTGAATTGGTTTTATAATCTTTTTTCAAATGAACATAAGGCTCATGTGTAATCGGAGTTTGTTCGTGAAATAATTCGATTTTATTCAAAGGTACATCGAAATTGGGTGTCAATTCAAATGTAACTGTATCACCTTCATGAACAAGTTTCGATGAGACTTGTGGTCGAATTTCTTCGACTTGTGGTTGTTGTGCAGGTAAAATCTTAATCGGTGGTGTTCGTAAGATCATATGAGGATTTTTCAATTCATAAACTCCGGCATCATTTAAATTCAAATTATGAATAACAAGTGAATCATGAACGGAATCTTTTTTAATTTCAATACGATTATTTGGTTGCAATGGTTGATTATCTTTGTACCATTTATAATCTTGATTGAGATTCGGTTGTGGAAATTGACAATCGATTTTCAATGTTTCATTTTCATTGAATGTATCCTGTGGTAGATCGATCATTTGTACTTGAATTTCACGTGGTTGTACATCGAGTATGATAATTGGTTGCATATTTCCATTAATAAATGCACTATATTCACCTGAATCAGATAAACGTGCATCGGTTATACTCAATCGAACATCTTTATCATCGGATTGTTCGAGATGAAAATGTTTTTGTGTTTCAAAATCATTTGGCAATGGTTGATTGTTTTTAAATAATTGAACATCTCGATTTGTAATTGGTACTTGCGATGAAATCTTCAATGTCACATTGTCACCTTCTTTAATCGTACAAACTTTCGTATCAACGATCGGTTGTGGTGGATTGGGTGTAATTGTGTAGGTGACCGTTTCATCGACGACTTCAGTGATATCTTGTGGTCGTTCGATGATTTTAATAAATGGTGTTCGAACAATTAACGGGCCACTTTGAACTTCATAGATACCGGCATCGTCTAAACGTAAATCTCGAACGATTAATGTCACACGATTGCCAACGGTTTCAATTGAAACTCGTTGATCATTTCGAAGTTGAATATTATCTTTTGACCAACGTGGTTGTTCAGTTGGTTCATTGGTAAATTCTAAATCCAATGTCACTGTATCACCGACAAAGAATGTGTCTTGTTCAAGTTGCATCTCTTGAATTTCTGGTTGTCGTGATTCGACTCGAATTTGTGCTAATGGATGAACATCATTCTGAATTTGAACACTATATAAAGCTGAATCATCGAGTGATAAAGTTTGTAGAACAATGCGAAGTTTATCATCTTCACGTTTAATCAAAGCTTTCGGTTTCAATGTCGGTCGACCATTTTTCAACAATTGAATATCTTGTGGTTGAACATGTGTTTGTAAACCTTCGACTGAAAGCGTAACCGTATCACCTTCACGAACATTTTGTACTGGAGTATCCGATTGAATATGTTGTTGTTGTTGTTGTTGTTTTGGTATGACACTAATGATGGGCGTTCGTGCAATGACTGAACCAATTCGAACTTCATAAACACCTGAATCTTGAGGTTTAGCATTTCGTATGATAATCGTTAATGTATTATTTCCATCGAGAATTTGGATGTTTTCATTTGGTTGAAGTAATTTACCATCTTTAAACCAACTGGAAATAGGTCCTGGTCGTTGTGGAAACGTGCAAGCTAAACGAATTGTTTCGCCTTCGTCGAATGTTGTTCGATCAAGATCGAGTAGGAAAACTTCCGGTTGTCGTTGTTGAACATCAAGCAAACAAATCGGTGTTCGTTGTCCTTGAATATCAATTTCATAGAGACCACGATCATTTAAATCTAAATTCTTCAATTCTAATTTAAAATCTTTGCCGTCGAACCATTTCGCAATTTCTGGTTTATTTAAAATCGGTCGATTATCTTTCAAAACTGTAATTTGATCGATCAAATTCGGTTGATATTCATTTTGTTCGATATTAACATCGACTTGTAAACTATCACCTTCAGTTACTGTTCGTAATGGTGGACTTTGATAGGGTCTTTCAATGACACGTATCAACGGTGTTTCAACAATAAGATAATCACTACGTAATTCATAAATGCCTTCATCGGCAAAATCAACATTTTTGATTGTTAAAGAATATTTTGTTGGTCCATCGGCATATTGACTTTCAACATTAATCAATTGTCGATTACTCGGTTGTAATGGTCGACCATTTTTAAACCAAGTCGGTTGAAGACGTTTACTTCGAATTGGTTTTTCGAATTTACATTCTAAAGTTATTGTTTCATTGACATAGAATTGATCTTTAGGTAGAGTAATTAATTGTCGTTGAACGGGTCGTTTTTTCACGATTAAATCAAGTAAATCTTGTCGAATTTGATTATTAATTTCAATTGAATAAACACCTGAATCATTTAAATCAACATCGTTGAAACGTATTAACCAATGATTTGTATCGTCCCGTTCGAAACGAATATTTGCTGTGTCGGAAACAGGTCGATTATTTTTCAATAAACGAAATTGATTCATTTGAATATTTGTATCTGGTGAAACATCAATAGTTAATGAATCACCTTCGGTAACTTCTTGTCGTTGTAAAGTATTAATCGGTTGTAAAAGTCGATCGGATGTTTCATCATCCGTTGTCGACACACCACCATCCTCAACAACTTCTAAATGACACGCCCGATAAACTGAACCCAATGAAATTACATATTTATTCGAATCATCTTTTTGTACATCATGAATGAGTAAACATTGAATTGTTCCTTCGGAGATAATTTCATATTTATCATTTAAATTCGGTTGAATTTCTTGATTATCTCGAAACCATTTGACAGGTACGTTCGGTTTATTCAATGTACAACTAATCGTTGCCACAGGACCGTCTTCTTTTCGTCGCCAAACAAGATACGATTGAGGTCCATCGGTGAATTGTGCGACCGATTCTTGAACACGAACATCAGAAACTGTTATCAAACGATCTTCTAATCGACATGTATAAATTCCTGCATCGAATTTATTCATACGATTCACAATCAATGTACATGTTTCATCGGCATTGATGATCATGAGATTTTGATTGGATTCCAAGGGTACATTCGATTGATCCTTAAACCATTGAACTTTTTTCGGTTTACGATTGGTTTCACAGATTAATGTTAATGTATCATTTTCATTTAAACGAATTGTTTTGGGTAATGGTTGAATAAGTTGAAGTTCACGTTCGACAATTTTCACTTGACATTGTGTTGCAACATTATTTGCATCGATGATACAAGTATAAACACCTTCATGATCGAATTTTGTTGCTTTGTCAATAGCTAAACGATGTTCATTCGTTGGTAATGAATCAAGTTTCGATTTCAATGATAGTTTATAACCATTTTTCATCCAACTAACATGTGTTGGTTTGTTTGTACGTGTCACAAGAACAAAATTATCACCTTCTTCACATAGAAAAACTTCTTCAAGTGGCTGAATAAATTCTAATGTCGATGGTGTTTGAAGAACTTGAAGATTAGCTGTGGATGATTGATCACTTTCAGGAAATGCAATTGTATATTGACCTTGATCAGCTAAATCAGCTTGATGAATAATTAATAAATGATGTGTATTATCGGTTGAAATAATTTCATATTTCGATGAATTATCGATTTGACGATTGTTAAAATACCAAATTGGTTTCTTATCCGTTGGAGTTGTTTCACAATCGAATTGAACTTGTTGATCTTGTCCAAGAATACAACGTTGTGGTTCGAGATGTTTAGTTATATTAACATATTTATCTTTGACTTGAATATAACAAGATGTTAAATCAATTGTTGGATTCGATGCTAAACGTAGACTGTAATAAGCTTGATCATGTATCAATTGACAATCATTTATAATCAATGTTTGTTCATTTAATTGTTTGATCAAACGATATTTTGGGTTTGGATAGATTTCTTGTCCATTTTTATACCATTTTACATCGGGTGCATCGCCTTGAAATTGAACATTCAATGTACATGTATCATGAACATAGACATGTTGATCTTGTAATGGTTTTATGATTTGTTGAGAGTTAATATTCGAAAGTAAATTCATTGATACTTGGCATTCACTTGTTGCTTGACCATTGGCAATAACACAACGATAGACACCTTGATCTTCAGGCGAAAGATCATGAATAATAAGTGCAACAACATGATGTTCATTAATGAGTTCGTATTTTCTCGATGGGAATATTTCGAGAGTATTTTTAAACCATTGAATTCGATTTGCTTTTCGATTCAGTGTTGCATCTAGCGTCAATGACGTATCAGTTTGTGGAGTGAATTGTATATTCGATGGTAATGGTTGAATAAAACGATAGTCGGGCTCTCGAACAGTGATACGACATGTTGTTTCGAGATGATCGGCAACAACACATCGATATTGACCTGAATGTTCGGGTTGTGCGTGAGACACTTGAAGAACATGTGTACAACCATCGGAAATTGTTTTCAAAATTTGATCATATTGACTGATCTCTCGATTATCTTTAAACCAACGAATTTGATACGTTGGCCGATTGGTTCGACATTCTAACATAAATGGTGAATCAACATGAATATTTCCTGTATTATCATCTTCTAATAATTTAATAAATTTCAATGTTTTATCATCGTCATCAAGTGAAAGATTGGCTGTTGTTATTGTATTATTTAAACAACATGTTATTGTGCCAATGTCTGATTCTTGAACATTATGAATAGTTAATTGTATTTCACGATCGATTAATTTCGTTTGATAACGTTCATTGATTGGCAATGGATGACCATTGAGATACCATTGAACGGTTTTCGGTGGTTTCGAACAGACACATACGAATGTCACTGTATCATCTGATCGAACACGTTGATCTTGAAGTGGTTTTAGAATTAGCAATGGTTCAGGTGTGACATTAACATAGGTTGTCGATTCAAGATCATTGACAATAACTGTATAGAGACCTGAATCTTCGCTACTTGCATCTTTAATAATTAATTTATGTTTTTTATTTTCTGATACGGGTAAGAATTTTTGTGGCGTTCGAATGATTTCATTATCTTTCTTCCAAATAGCTTGAGTATCGAATTTATTCATTTCACATTCGATAATTATATCTCGTCCACCGATAACATCAATCGATTGTGGTAAACGTCGAACAAACTGTAAATCTTCATTGGTTACTTGTACTTGTGCTCGTGTCATGGCATTCTGTATTCGACAAATATATTCGCCTGTATCATCGGCCGTTGCATTCGGTATAATAAGAATATGTCTCGTTCCTTGTGTAATCATATGATATTTGCCGCTTTCATCGAGTTTTTGAGCTTGATTAGGCGATGTTGAATACGCGTCAGTTTTAAACCAAACAGCTTGACTTGCTGGTTGAGAAGTTTCGACAACAAGTCGCAATGGTTTGCCTTGTTCGACACGTGTGTCAACCAAAGGCTGTGTGATATGCACCATTGGTATTGTTTGTGTGACTTGTATACTCGATGTATTGAGATTATACGGTACTTCACCGTGATAGATCGGTGTTTGTTTATCGAATTGTTCGGTATCGATAAATTGTAGACGTTCTTCGGGAATGGATTCTTCTCGGTAAGGTGCGTGTTTTAAATCTCGATGTAATGATGATTGTCGTGCCGGCGAACGACTTGGCGAGAAGGTAACTGATGTTCGATGTTGTCGTTGATCGTCTTGTTCTTCGTAGACCGGCGGCATTTTTGTCGATGGATTGATATTTGCAAAAGTTATGCTGGTTTTACGTGTTGGCGATGGCGACGGTGATTTCGAGCTTCGATCAATATAATGACCGAATTCTTGTAATTGACCAGACGGACGATAGGTCGTCGTTGATGGTGAAAAATGTCGTGGCATTGAAAGACGTTCTCGTTCAGGACTTGTGCCTGACGAATAACCACTACGGATGTAATCACGTTGTGGACTTGGACTTGTACTTGGCCGAAATGTTGCTGTGCTTGTTTTCATGCCTGTTGGTGGCAGACGTTGTTCGCTGGTTTCTTGAATTGTTATTTTTCTTGTTTGTCGAGTTTCTTCGACGCGTGCCGAACGTTGTCGTTCGTCGTCGCTCGTCATGCCTAATGACGGAACATATCGACTCGCACTTGGACTCATACTCGAACGGTAACCACCGAGTTCCGGTGTTCGACTGGTTCGTGGCGATTCGATTCTCATATGTGTACTAAAACGTTCTTCACTTCTCGGCGTTCGTTCGCGCGCTGTTCGAAGTGTTGTCGAGGTCGATTGTCCTTCTCGTGTTACACAAGTATAAACACCTTCGTCTTGTTCATTGAATTGTTTGATGATTAATGTTGCATGTTTATCATCACCAGTCGTACGAAATTTATTACTGGTTGCCATTAATGTTGTACCGTCTTTTAACCATTGAAAATAGGTCGACTCGTATGTTTGACAATTTAGAATTGCATCTTGACCACGAACAATTTCAGCAAATGGTTTCAATGATGAATAGAAAACCGACTGTTGTTGAGCATCTTCAACAATCAATCGACATGTTGTCGATACAGTCGGATGTTGAGCAATGAAACATAGAATTTCACCTTGATCACGTAGTTCTAAATTATCAATATCCAATGTATGTAATGTCGAATTATTAAAATTGCCAATCGTATATTTGTAACTATTCTCGATGATTTTCTTTCCACGATGCATCCAAACAACTTGACATGGATTACTTGTTTCACAAGATAATTTAACTGTTTCACGTGTATGTGCACGTGCGTCCATTAATGGAACGTTGAATAGAGGCATTAATGGTTCGACAGTTAATCGAGCTTGAGAAGTATTTAAGCCTGTTGACGCGGTATATTCGCCTTCGTCGCGTAAATTAACATTTCGAATAGTTAATCGATGGATAAGACCGTTGGCAAATGATTCAATTTGATATTTATCCGATGGAATTAAATGTTGAACATTGGATTTAAACCAAAGCATTTGTTTTAAAGGTTTGTTTAATTCACATTCGAAAACAGCATTGTTCGATATCATCGAAGAACTTTCTTCGACGATTTGAGAACGTAATGGACGTCGAAAGATAATCGGTTGTTCTAAATAAGCAAAAATTGAATTTCGTCTTTTTCGTAGTCGGAAAATGTTTTTTTTACCTTTGACAAATAATTGAGCAGTCGAGGTGTTTTTATTATCGACACGTATCGAATATTCTCCTTCGTCTTTCATTCCAGCTTTGGGAATAATTAATTGATGAATTGTACCACGTGATGCTATTAAATGATGTGATGATGGTAGAATAGCCATTCCACGATGCCACCATTCAACTTGAGCATCTTCTTTCGATAATTGACATTCGAATATCGCTTCATTATTTTCAGTAACTTCAATATTTTCAAGTGGCCGAATAAATTCAGCTGCTGGACCTACAAAATCAAATTCGTGGCTAATCTATTGAAATTTCTGCGGATTTTTCCTTACCTTGAACATTAAGATGAAGTGTTACACGATATTTATCCGCTTGACAAACATAATCGCCTTGATCATCGGTTGAAACATTTTTCACAATCAATTGTCGTTGAACACCATCGTCAATTCGTTTGTATTTACTATTTTCCTCTTGTTGACCAGAGAAAAGAGCTTCTTCACCTTTGTACCAATCGACATTGACATCGGGACGTTTAACTGCAATAGCTAATTTAGCAATTCCATGTTCTTCACTCGACACACGAGTACTCGGTGGAGGTATGAAAACACTTTCACGTTCTAAAAAACAACGAAAATCGATTTCGAATTTTATTCATTTTCAAACAGACGAACCGAGAATTTGTAAATTTGTCTTTGAATTCGCTGTACCATATTGATTTCGAATGGTAATTTCATAAGTTCCCGAATCATTCGGTATAGCATCGGAAATAATCAATGAATAAGTTCCACTTTGATCGTAAAATAACGAATATCGACCACCTGCTTGAATTTCTTGACCATTTTTATACCTAAAATCCGACATTCAAATACAAACAAACGAAAAAAAAACCGACGCAAACTACGAACCAAACAGCAGATGGCATTGGCGTTGCGGTTACAGTACATTTCAATGTAACGATATCGCCTGCTTTCGAAATAATCGGTTGAAGTGATTGAAGAAATATCGGCGCACGACCAACGCTTTGCGTCATTTTATAAGCATCGCCTTGATCGTAACCTGTTTCGATAATACGTAATTCATCTTCATTATCTGTTGTTTCTAAATACAATCAATAGAAATCATTTCGATGTTGAAATCAAAGTCAATTACCTCGTCGATTTTCAGGTGATGAACCTTCTCGAATAATTAAATCATCACGTAATGTTCGTTCATCACTCATTTCTAAATCAATGTGAATAATAATAAAAAAAAACAGAAACGAATTTACTCGAAAAGACAAACCTTCTCGTACGAATAATTTGCAACTACATGTAACTGTTCCAGCATGATTCGAAACTTTAATTGAATAAACTCCACCGTCTTCAACAAAAGCTTCCTAAACGGATGTTTTTTTTGCTATAATTTTTTTGAGAAAAATCTCTTGAGACAAACTTTAATGACTAATTGAAATCGTTTATCTTCTTGTATTTGTCGGCAATCGGGATTATCCTGTAACGGAATATTATTTTTAAACCATGTGGCATGAACTGGCGTTGTACTGATAACAATCGATTCTAATGTGACAAAATCTCCTTCGGTAGCTAAAGTATCGTTTAATTTTTTCAAAAATTTCGGCTTAAAATCATCATTTTCTCCGGCTGTTTGATAACTCGATTCGCTTTCACTTCCAACGGAATAGAAATCCGATGTACCGGACGTTGTTGCATGTCCTGATGTTCGGCCACGTTTTTGTTGTTCAAACGATGTTGATTCTAAAACATCGGTCGTTCGTTTTTTCGTTGGCGAACGTGGTTGTTTCTGTTTGCTTTCATCTTCAGTTTCGATCATTTCGACTTCTTCAACAAAACCTAGATGAGAAAAAAAAACAAAGCAAAATCCAACGAATTCTTTTTCAGTTTCGTTGTTACCAAGAGATTTGAGATTGTCTCTCAACGAACGAACTAAGGACATCTTTGAGAAAGCATTTCGAGCATAGAAAGTAATACGTTCATTATCATTGAATGTAATTTCGAATTTTTTATCATCATCAGGAAAATTTTCTTGAATAAATGTTATTTCATTTGTGTTGTAGGCTTGTTTGAAAGCTAGAGATCTTGGTTCTAATCTACTATCGACACGTTTACGTCGACATAAGACAATCTTATGACGAAATAAATATAAAAATCTTTCACGTAAACGTGAACCCGTTTCATTGACTGAATCAACATCATAATCTGTTGTTTTAACTAAAACAACATCATGACGTCTCAGATCACCTAATTCATCTTGTCGAAATGGTAAATTATCAATAAGTTCAGTTGCATCGCGTTGACGTGCGTCATTCATAACATTACTTATCATTGTATAAGCTTGTTGAAGAACTGAACTATCTTGACGCATACGATTTGTATATTTAATCATTTCCTATGTAAAGAATTTTGCGTTTCCTCGATCGAAAATAATTCAAAATGTTTTTTCTTTACTTGTAAAATTGTTTTGTATTTTTCCAGTCGTTGTATTGGTCGATTAAGTAAACTGTTAAGTGTTAAATCACTTGTTTGTAAACCTAATCGGTGTGTTAATTCATCGAAATAACGTTGAATATTCGGATTTGTTTGTAGTACATGTTCGGATCGTGTTCGATCGTACATATACTGAGAATAGAGATTTAAAAATTGATCTCGTCGACGTAAAAATACATAAGCCAACTCGTTTGGATCATGTTCATTAACATTAGTTAAATCATTTAAGAATAAACTTGATAAAAGAAAAACAAACACGAAATGATTTCTCACGAACATACGTAAAACAATACGTACACTTTATGGAATGCGAATATGTCTTCAATGTTGCTGAAAAGAAGATCTTTTTTTTCTTTGACGAACCACGGACATTCTTGACGAGTTAATTCATAGAGATAAATTTCAATAATACGTTGAAGATCAGCAACATAGGAACGTTCGCTTTCGAGGATGTCAGCGAAGACATATCTAATTAATGAGAAGATTTTTTGTTTTAGATATTTCGAATGATAGTTCAAGGCTAGAAAAAATATGACAATCGTCTTTGAGGCAAATAGACAAAAGAAAAGATAAACTCGACATGTTTATTTTCTAGACATTAATTAAGAGACAAACGGTTGTTTAAAAAGCAAATCATTTTTATTTTTTTATTTTGCTTCAAGAAAAAAGATCAATTTATCCGATGATAATCTAAGACAGCTCAAGGATTTCTATTAAACTGATAATAAATTTTTTTTTTTGAAATAGCAGAAACGCTAATTTTGTCCGGTTTCTATATGTTTAACCTTGATTTATCAATCAAAACAAATATGGAAGTGCAGTGATGTAACTCAGATTAACAGAGTAATGTTTATCTATCCATCGATTTATTAAGCTTAAGAAGAAAAAAAATCGTCCGATTATTAATTGTTTCTTTGTTCTCTCTACTGATCAGGTCAAAAAGGAAACTCAAATGTTTTTTCTAGAGATTAATCCTCGATCTATATCACAGTGTATTTTTCGAGAACAACAAAAAACAAAATAAAACAAAAGATAATTACCTTCGCTTGATGACAGCCTCGTCTTGTCGACTAGTACTTGTAGCACTGGGTACAATTTGATCGCTTAGTTGAACTTCACGCGTGCTGCGTCGATTAATCTGTGATAAACGAGATTGTCGTTCGAATCGATCATGAAAATGATGTGGCTGATAGGATTGGTGTTGTTGTTGTTGTTGTTGATATCGAGACTGAGGCGAATGGGGATAAGTCGAATGTAGTGAGATACCGATACCTGTTGGACTACCTCGACGAAGTTCATCTCGCACCGAATGTGCACTCGAATAGAATTCTTTTCGACCACTCGGGGAAATACTCGATGTCTGTCGTCGACTCATATGATGTCGATAGTATGGTTGACGAAAACGACGACAATTTAAACACGGACAATGTTCACAATAATGTCGATGTTCGCACGGTGACTCAGTTCTTCGATAACTATGATATTCATGTGTCGTTATAAAATGTGTTTCTTCGCTTGCACTACGTCGATGACGTTCTCGATTGAATAGGAATGAAGATATGTCCGTTGGATTCCACGTTGACGACGACATTAGTTAATAATAATATGTATTTATTATTAGACGAAAAGAACTTCCGAATATGGACTGTTTTTCTATTTTGCTTTTTTCTTGTGTCTCTTTAATGTAATTATTTTATCTTTTTCGAAGAACGACAGCGAGTAATATATATATGAAGGAGTAAATGAAACGACAATCTAATAGCTATGCTAACCAACCTCTTCTCCCTAGTCGATGAATACAGATGCTTCTTGCTTGCGCAACCTCACAATGACGGAAACGATAATCGAGCGAGGATATATGTTTTAATACAAGAAAAATCCGTACAGAAGAGAAGAGCGATATGGCAAAAGAGAAAGCTATATCAGGTATAAGAACAACAACATCGACAACGACAGCAGGCGCTTCAATTCGTGGCCCACATCTTTGTCACATCATCGGGCTGCCGCTAACTTGTCTTTATCTCTCGTTTGCTGTATTCCGTCGATCCTAATACGGGCTCGTTCCTTCTTTCTCTCTCTCTCTCTCTTTCTCAACAATTTTTGTTCTCTTGTCCATAGATAGAGAACAGGTTGCTTTTACATCCGGCAATGTACAATCAAAATAGATGCACAAGAGAAGAGAAGGAAAACTCGTCGTTGATTTCCTTGTTTAGTGAATGCCTAAAGAAAATGTCATGTTTCTTTCTTCTCGTTTTCTATTCTGTCTCCACCACTTGTTGTTTATCATCTTATCAAGTCGAAGGAGAAAGATAAATACGTGATGAAACATCCGCGTAGAACTTCGCCCATTGATTCATTATTTGCTAACGCGCACGTACCGCATTATATTTATATATTGCCTGCTAAATATCGACATATATCTCAAAGATGTACTTTGTGTCCAAACAGTTTTTGTTTCTGATTCATTGAATCTCATCGTATCATTAGGATACAGATAAAGTAAAACTATAACAGGATTAACAACAACAACAACAACAACAGCAGCAACAGGAGTGATAAGAGTAAGTAGTAGGAAAAACAAATGAGTAACTAACCTGTCCTATATTAGTCGACTTCTTCTCGAGAAAACATGCGTCGACCCAACCAATTTTAGGCCGTTCATCTTTACGTGGCCGAGTGCGAACAAGATATTGTTCGGGATCATGTGAATCGAGCACATCGACAAGTTGATTCTCAGCAAGTGCAATCCCATCGGCACGCGTTGGGATAAAATCAGAATTAGCAAAATAAACTTCAGCTTCCTAAAAGACAAATCGAATCAAATTTCAAAACCAGTTCATTCTCTTTTATTCTTGACAATTCGCTTTTTTTTTCTCTTTTTCGACATATATATCAACACATAGTTAATTGTCAACTATAGAATTTCTGGTTGGATGTTATCTTCTTCTTTTCTCGCTATGTTCTTTACGCGAGCATATTTTGCTTCGTAATCATAACCGACAACTGACACGACTAAATAGGACCGAGTGTTATTACCCGCCTACGAGATTCTGCGTTGTTTATCTATGTGTTGATATGCTTTTATAGATGATCAATTTGATGACAAACCTCAGTCATTGTTTTTAATTCATCACTACTTGATGATGAATCTTGTTCTTCTTGATTGAGTGGATTATATCGTTTGTCGATATTGCTTGTCACAGCACCGGACTTTTTAGTAAATGTTCGCTTGCTTGGAACAACTAAAACAAGAATTTTATACATTTTATTTCAGTTTTTCAATAATAAAACAAAGAATTTGTTGAGGGTGTATTTTATTTTATTGAAAATCATCTCAATCGTAGGATATAAATGTTGTGCTAATATCATCGATAGATATCGCCACATCGTTGTCGGAAAATAGCATCTGATTCGAATATAGAAACAGAAGATGATGGATGACTATTGCATATGATAAAAAATGAGACTTGTCTTTCATCGATTTCTACGGTCGTTCATTGGCTTTTTAACCTCTTCAGATCTTAATAACGATTGATTGCATCTAACAGCTAACCGATAAGAAAAAAAAACCTTTGCTTCTGTATCTTACGACGAAACTACGTATTTTCAAAAATCACAATCACAAATATTATAATATCGTTTATCATAAAAAAAATGTTGATATTTATAAATAGATTTTTCTTCTCTCAGATGATCCATAATAATTTCAAACAACCTAATTTGCTCGTGATTGTCACCTGCTGTTTTGATTTTGGCTAGAAAGTTGCGGTTATACAATTGCACTCAATGACAATACGAAGAATTTGTCCTTACTGGAACAACCTTTGCGTAGGTGTATCCTTCCATTTGAATCTATCTAACTAATGTAAACGATTAGATTGGCTTTTCTCGTTTGTATAAACCTTGTCAAAATAGAATTGTCAATCAAACTCAATTCGATTAGAACTATTTCTATGAAAATCTAAAAATCTTTCTCTCTCTCTCTCTCTTCTTTTTTTAAAAAAAAAAGCTAATTCATCAGAAAAGTTCTTAGTTGACAGAGCATATTTTCGTAATCAATCTTTCTCCTACGTATTCGCGACAAAATAACAGTTGTTCCATTATGTTTTTCAAGTCAACTAACAGAAAATGATCCAATCTATTTGCTGTCTTTGTACTTTCGACGATTTCTCAATCTCGAATATGATAAAAGTTACCTGTCAATGACGCATTTAATTCTGATTAATGTATAAAAAAAACAGCGGTTATTTGAAAGAGAAAAAAAAATTCGGAGATGAAACGCATTTTTGTTCGTCAGTCTTTGAGAATATGTATTGTTGACACTGATTGTTGTATATCTACATCGAGCTATTTCTATCTGTCTCCTTTGTACTTTTCTATGCTCGCATTCTCAAATAATAACAAATACTTGGAGTTTATTTGGTGTCGTATCATCATCGATTCCCTATTGTGTCATTTCAACTGTGATATTCGTTCGTTTCGTTGTCTTAATAATTATCATTATTGAAAATAAAAACACGAGAAAAAGAAAACTAATAACAATAAAAAAAGATAAATAATTTTTTTTTGACTTTTTTTTGTTACTTTCGAAAATTATATTTATTTACCATCTGTACGGAAGCGATAGGACTTACCCTTTGATTATCTGCTTATCCGTAAACGGAAGACAAGAAAAAAAACAGAAGAATAGGTTGATCGAACGAGAAGAAGACGATACAGATATTTGACTGTGTGGTTTTCCTTCGTAGGCTTTTCAGCGTTCGTCAAACAGACAAAAAAAAGCCAACAGCACACGAACTCAATTATCGAAAGCAACGTCGGCTGGGAGTTCGACGGACAGCAGCAATGCAACAACAATAAGATATCCGTCAATTTATAAGGATTAGAGACTGTTTCTGCTTTCTGTTCCTATCTTTGATGAAGAGCACACACACAGATATATACACACAAAAAAAAGAAAGAAACAAACGTTAGATATCGACAGCCATTTTCTTATGGATCTGTACGTACATTTTCTTTTCTTTTTTTTTTCTCCTTCTTATATTACATATACATACGTATACATATATATGTATATATGCATCGATACATATTCATACGAACTATACGGGAAGTAACAAACATAAACGAGACCAATGACTAATTTCTCTTTTTCTCTTCATACACATCAATGATTGTAATGGGTTTATATGGAAATAACAACAACAACAACAAGAACGGCCAGTACGATAAATGCTGCCAGCGTGGATACCGAGGTTAAACGAGAGTGAGAGAGAAAAGCAAGAAAGCGGCACTAATATCTCGTTTTCTTTTTCTTTTTTTTTTCTTTCTTTTCCATATGCATCGACATATGATGAGCATTTTCTTTCGATTTCCTACTGGGAAAAACGAATGAGTGGGTGGGTCAAGATAGATATACGTCTATACATCTTCAGACTCATGTTTTTGCTGCTATTTTTCTATTTATCATATTAGATAGATCGTAGGACATCATCAATTTCCAATATTCATTCTCATTCGAGCATTGATATGTCTACACAAAAAGCACATAGACAGACAAAAAATTTGCATTGGATTCTTAATCAAACTTAACTTTGTATCAAATACAATGAAATCATATTTCAGTAAGATAATACGCCGCGAAAAAACAACTAATCTCTTGATTTTCCAGTTGGCATTATTAAGAACAACAAAACAAAAAAGAACGAAGAAAAACAAGAAGAAAATATTTGTTTCTCAAAATAGATATCAGATAGACTAGAAAGAAATGCTTTCGATAAAACCAGTTCGCAAGGGAATGATGATTAGGACTATTACAACATTGATACTTATATTAACTTACACGATTGAATAGCATCGACATTGGTCAGATCAGTTATAGTTGGACTTGCATCAAAATCTGGAAGCATTTCAAGATAATCAGGAGGAACGTAACAGATCTATTCAAATTCAATAATGTTGTTCGAATTGTCTTTTCATTATAAGAAGAAAAAAAAACACAAACTTGATTTAAGTTTTTCTTGTTTCGAACAAGCCATTTATCTTTTTTATCAATATCGACGATTTCGACCATGTCACCTTTGTTCATAAATACATCTCGAGCTTCATCGCGAAAATCATCTTTTAAAATGAAATCCGAGAAGAAATATTCCTAAACCAAACGATATCGTAAAATCTTTTCTTTGTACATTTGGAAAATCGAATTTACCACATCCGATTGATCGGATAATTTCAATTGACGATGTTGTCGAACGTGTTTATCAATTAATTGCGTAGCTATTGATTGAGGAAAATCTTCGATCTAAACAGTAAATCAGAGATTTTTTTTATCTGTTAACATCAATATAAATTAACTGTTAATCATTATGAATTAGAGGACGTGTGCAAAACGAAGCACACAGAAACTAATGTAACTCTCTTATCTATCAAAGATAGTGACACAAGAAAAAAACAGACATCGAAATACATACAGTATTCATATCAACATCGGATACATTTGCCGAACGTTCTTCCATTTCGGAACCTGTTGATTCCGGTTCAGTCATAGCTAAAATATAACAATTCATTCGTTGATTATCAGTCAAGATATTTTTGTCATTTACCTTCAACACAGATTGTAAAATTACTATAAACTGCACCCATCATATTCGTAGCTATACACGAATATTCTCCAGCATCCAAAATTGATATTTTCGGTATTTCAAGATAATTTTCTCCATTGCGATCATATATTCGATGGTAACCATCGTCTTCAAGTGGTTTACCGAAAGCAGCCCAAACAACTTGTGGACCAGGATTACCTTTTCAAATATTGAAAAGAAAAAAATCAAAATCAATCATTGAAATAAACGGTTTACCAATAACTTTAGCAAATATTTGGAATTGTTCACCTTCGTGAACCGTACGATTCGCTGGTTTAATAAGAAATTCCGGTGCTTTGTACGTTTGTTGACTGAAAATATATATCGTTTTGTTTTTCTTTTCGTCAAATAAATGAAAATTCAATCATGGAATTACCGTGCACCATACGCATATAATCCTTCGACTTTTAATCGTTTAACTTTATCAAGATTTTCTTTAATTTCAATTCGACATTGTGCAGTAACTTGTCCCAATGAATTTTCAGCATGTATCGTATAAAGACCTTGATCAGCTAGTAAAACTTCACTGATTTCAAGATGATGTGTACCACGATCAGAATAAATATCAATACGATGATCTTCTCGAATGTCAATATTGTCTTTCGTCCAACGTATCACCGGGTCAGGAATGCCTAGTTTTGGCTTTCGAATAGAAAATGTCGAGTTCAAAAATCAATCTTCGTACCTGTAATTGAACAGCTAACATCGAGATCTTCACCTTCATTGATTCGTACAGTTGATGGTAGTTCTGTAATAATCGTGGGCTTTTGTTGTTCCTAATTTATAAAAAGAAAAAATTAAATTCAACAATTGAGTCAATTCTCACAAGTTCATTTTGATCATCCGATTGATCGATCGGATTAAAAGAACCAAATCGTTTCAATGGTACAAAATCTGAGTTTTCCATAAGATTAACACAAAAAAAAACCTAGTTTTGCTTTTCTTCTATCAACTTCACAGAAAATAACGTAATAAACACAATAACAATAGAGAGATTCATAAAATATCTATCCTAAGGTGTCTAGAAAATAGTTGCAGCAACGACAGAAATCTTGAAACTGGCAGATAAATAGCTTATGATATCATATTGTTTGTACTAAAGCTATTATCGACTGTTGTTTAAATAAATACAATAGCGAAGATAATCAAGAAGGTGGATGTGTGCCACTTTAAATGACAATGATTGTGTAAGAAATGAAGAATGCATGGTCTTCTTCTCATCTCATCCTGTTTATTATTTTACTGTTTTTCTTTCTTTCTCTCCTCTATGACATTCCATCTGTAGTTAATCAGCTTCATCAAAAAACACGATAAGAAAACAACACCCGTCAAATCAATCGCGTCGGTGTCAATAATAAAGATCTTATGCATGCGATGGTCTATTTGCATTTGTCGATTTCTTTTTTTCGAGCGAAACAAGTCGGTCTATCAATCAATCAGAAGAAAACGTTCGAACAACCCGAAAGGTAAGACTAAACACCTGAGTATTTTCGATATCTGTTTAACAAAAAATAAATAAATAAATCTATAATGACATTGGCAAATGATTTTTAAAAAAAAACAAAGATAGCATTTGATTTTTTTTTCATATTTGGATAATTAAAGATATGTTTTATTCGATCAATCTTGATTTATTTAAGCATAAAATCAAGGTCGATCGATGCTGTGCTTCTCTTTTTTCTATTTACTGGTTATCTAACCAAGACGCTTGAGAATACGTCTAACATCTTTAATTCACTATCAACAGAGCATGAATGTTCGGCGACATTGTACTCGAGGGTAAGAAGACAAGATAATTTTATTCTTCACGGTCAATAGATGAACAGAAAATACTGATTAACTACAAAATAATAACTTACTGGAATTGTTATGGTTTCCATTTTGTTATCATCTTCTACTGTTGCTTCTGTTGTTGTTGTTGTTGTTGTTGTTGTTGTTGTTGTTGTGACAGGTGTTGGAATCTGAGGGAGAACAATAGACGTTTCTGTTTCTATTGATTCCATAGGTGTGGAAATATCATGTTGTTGTTTTTCAAGCGTTGTTGCAACTTCATCGGGTTCAACGACTATTATTTTCATAGATTCTGCTTGTGGAACGACTGCAGATGTGTCTTCTTCTTCTTCTTCGTTTTCTTCATGAACGATGGGAGCAGTTGGATGAATAAGACTTTCAAGTTCTTCTGTAACTCGGGCCAATTTCGATACAGGTAAATTAATATATCGTAAAGGTGACACACTTCGATCACGAGCTCGATTATTTGAAGGACTTAACGATCGATTTGGACTAGCATTACGAGTAGGCGATGGTGATTGAGATTGAGATCGTTTTCTTTCTGAAAAAAAAACGAATTCAATTGATTTTCTATCATAAAAATTCAAACGAAATTTACTTAAAACTGCAAGAAATCCAGTAGTAATTGACGAACCATATTTATTCGTTGCTACACATCGATATGCACCTTCATCATCGAGTGTTATATGCCGTATTGTTAACAAACAGATACCAGTTTTGGCATTTTCATCAATGGAATATTTTTCATTATTCGATTCGATTTGTTTGTCATTGAAAAACCACGATATTGAATATGATTCATCGTCATCGGCTGTATCAGCATTTTGTACTGTACAGGTAAAAGTCACAGTCTCGTTCTCAAATGCATCTTGAGAAGTAAGTCGACGAACAATTTCCGGTGCAGCTAAATAATCATTTAAATCCATATTTTAAATGACAATAACAAAAAAAAAGAGAATGTATACTAATAGTGATAGGTAATTCTCTTTTTTTTCTCGAAATAATAATAATAATAATAAAAGTTAGGAATTAATAATTGTAATACTAGCAAACTATGCTAGATAACGATAGGGAACGAGACCGTATATCGTGTTGTCTGTACGCATATTTGAAGACAATAATCCATGTGGTTTTTCTATGTTTTCTTTCTCATTTATTATACGTATAGATCAGGAAAGAAAAAGAGGACGAACACGCTGCACATACTCAGTCATCCAGTCGCATGATTTCCGGTGTCATGCGCTGAATAATGTCGAGGAATTATATATGCCTTTATATTCTTGATGAGACACAAAGAAAACGATAAGGAGAGCAGAAAAAGAGAGAAAACCGAAGAACGCGATAGATACGTGAGCGAAGAATATTTAGCTTCCCTTCAGGAGGGATATAATAGAACGAAGATATTGAGATAGAAAGTCAAACTCTATTCCTATATGCCTTGATATCGACTTTCTTCTTCTTTTTGTTCGTAGTCTAATCAACCCAACAGCTTTAGCCATATTTTTATGATATTTATTTCCCATAAATAAACTTTTGGGAGAAATGAATCGCTTTATTATTATGATCAATTAATCAAGACTTAATATACAAGTGAGTAGAACTTTCATCGATTTCTATTTCCATTTATCATTATCAATGAATATATGACTCGTTTCTCGAAACGAATAGCTTTCTTCGAATTATCAATAACTCCTTATTTGTTGTTATTTGTATTCAATGATAACAACAGTCGAAAACAAAAGATAATCAATCTAAAAACACTATCATTACAATCAGGAATGAAATCAATCATAAAATTTGCTTGTATCGCCTCGAGCATTCGTCTTAACATCGTGTTTATTATGTCTGAATTTAACATGACACCTGTTCCTATCGATCGTTCTCCTATTCGATGCACTTTTTCATAATTTAGACATAAAAAAAATATTTTTTCAATCAACAGTCAGTAGTCAAACATATGTTCTATTCGGTTATTCATTGTTGTTTAAAGGTAGCGAGAAAAAAAATCGATATTGATTCACTATGAATAAAAGGGTAAACATTTTCTCTTTTTTAATAGAAATTCAAATGAAATAAATCGATACGTCATGTAAATAAATATTCGATGAATAACTCGTTTTTATTTCTCTCGACTAAACTCTATATAAAAACTGATTACATGTAACGAAATAACGTATCATAAAAAAAACGCCGAATGTCGTTAGTCAACACTCGAACTATCGGTCTTCTACTTTTACTTCCATCGTTGATATTATCGCGTGGAACAGGCAGCAGTTTTGTTTCTCCAAGTAAATACGATAAAACAAAACCTGTGGGTTGATAATTACCGAAGATCTATTTAGATATGGACACACTATGCGGCCAAACAATAACACTCAATGGTAATACATTTCCTGGCACGTATTTTAGTTTAACAACTAATTCTTATAAAAACGATTTCGATTGTATATTAACAATCAAAGGACAAACAGTAAGTCAACGAATGATCGTTGTTCTGGATAAATTGGATATTGATTGTAATGGTGATAAATTATTAATTTACGATGGAAGTTTAAGTCAACAAACGTTATTAAATACTGACGTAGCAACACAATGTGGAACAAAAAAATTTTATCTTCGAGTAAAAAATAACGAATTTGAAATAATTCGATGGATGAATTAATTGTTTGTTTGTTTATTCAGACGGGAAGTAGTAATACAGTTATTCTTCGATTTATTTCGAATGGTGATAAAAAAGTTGGTTTCGGTTTTACAGTGAATTTTGCAATTAATTTTCGTAAGTTGAAAATTTGTAGAGAGGAAAAAAAGATAATTCGTTTTTTTTCTGCTTCTGTTTAGCTGTGACAACTTGTTCACAAGCGGATAATCTCTATCGATGTCGAAATCAATATTGCATATCGAATCTATTCAATTGCGACGATCGAAATTGGTGCGGTGATAATACTCAACAATACGTTTGTCGTTAAATGCGACTGATCTGTTTTTTTCCTCTCGTCATATCTCACTCTCTCTAACGTTCAACTGAGGAAAAAAAAAGAAAAATAATAAATTCATCGTAACTTACGTTTATCATCATCTAATAATAATTGTAGTTTTTTTCGTGTAATTTCACTATTATCAGCCATAAATCGAAAGTAATAAATTGGTTATATGTATTTGATTTTGAATAAAGAATATCGAATATAGATAATGACCTTATTAGACAATACTATTGTTACGTATTCTTCTTCTATATATATCTTTTGGACATATGAGAAAGATTCTTTCGTTGGCATAACATGATTATCATCATATCTTCAAGTGTAATTATAGCAGTATAGCGGTAGCAATGAGAGAGAGAGAAAAGTTAGAACATTGTTTTACTGACGAGTCAAGCTGCATGTAGGCGTACGAACAACAACAGAAAATGTTTTTGCACGCGACCAATATCGACGCTAAACTAGCTCGATAGACATATATAGCTACTGAGTCGTAGATATTTCTTGGATCGCATGTATTTGTGCCATTTGCCTTCTCGTTTATTAGTTCTGTATCGTTCTTTTTCTTTTTTTCTTCTTCTTCTTTCTGTTTTATATATATACACACGTATGAAATGTTAGCGAATGCTGCTACCATCGATCTCAATCAAATGCGTGTGTGTGTGTATATGCCAGTGGCGAGCAAAAGAACAGAATTGACCATCGAACATCAACGTTTTCTCCTTTTTTCTCCTCTGTTGTTTCATCTGTTTTGAGTAAAGATAATTGAAATAGTTTACATGTTATTAAACACATAAAAAGAAAACGAAAAATTCATTGAAATTGTTTATGATTCACCCTAAAAGAAAAAGAAGAAATTTGTAATTTGATTTCGACTGAATTTGAAATCAATTTACCGTAGCTAATTTTCGTTTCAATTCCATCATACGTAAAAGATCTCGCCAATATTTCATTTGTTTTGTACCATCGATTTGAACATCTTTGGTAACTTTTTGTTTTTCTCGATTAGCTTTGATACGAGCTTCAGCATCGTTGATTTGTTTATTAAGTTGTTCTCTAGAATAATAAAATCGTTATCGGTTGATTTAGTTAGTTAACTGTTTTTGTATACCGATGGGATTTAGTTGCTTTGTCTTTTGATATGTACGAACTTGTTTCGTCATTAGCTCGTTTTAAGAGAACAGCATTGAGTAACATTTGTGCTTTGAGTGTATGAAAACGAGCTTCTTGAGCGTGTTGTTCTTCGTAGAAACTTCGAACTTCCTGAAAATGAGATGAAATATGAACAAAAAAACATCGTTAGACTATCAAGTGACTACGTACGCCTTCGAGTGTTGCTCGACTACTTTCAAAATTAGCATTTAATGCATCGTACTTCGATTTTTTTGATTGATATTCACTTTGTAGTTCCTAAGAAATCGAAAGAAATGAAATTGAAATCGATTAAACAATGATCAAACTTGAATTTTTTGTCTCAATGGTTTAACTTCTTTGAGTAAAGGATCGAGTTCGGCTTTTTTCGATGAAATTCGATTATTTAATGTTTTAATTAAACCTGTAATTTCGTCTAAACTCTTTCCTTTCAATTCATCTTGTTCCATTTTCATTGTTGACAATTCTTCGAGACGTTCTTGTGTTGAAAAATAACCTTCAATACCTTGTTTTCGTTCCTCCATACTCTACATTTCATTGAAATTATCAAAATCGATTACTATTTGTTCAGTTTATTACCATTTTCGATTTAATTTGTTCAACTTGATCTTTAAGAATTTCTTCTGTTCGTTTGAGTAATTGTAATTCAGCAGTCATATCATTGATCTCTTGACGTTTACGTTTATATGCGTTACTTTTACTACGTAACATATTCACATAACGTTGAAACTAAAAATTTGAAAAATGATTACGAAATACAGAAAAATATCGACATACTTCTTCTCCTTGCGGGATATGATGACTATTTTTAGCCATTGCCGATGAACCAGTTGGTCCTTTGGATGAACTAACACCGAATTGTTTTTCGAGTGTATCATTTTCCGAACGTAGTTGAGTTAAACGTTCAGCTGTTTGTTCTTTTCGTCGTGCAACAATAAGTGCTTGTTGACGAAAAACAGCTAAATTATCTGCGGTTGGATCTTTCGCTAGAACCCGTCTTTCATGTAATTTATTAATCACACCATTTAATTCGCTTATCTACAAGATTTTGAGTTTAATTTCAACAGAATTGACATTCGAATGATTACTTTAGCTCGATAATTTCCTAATTCTGTTTGACCTAAAGCTTTGTTAGTTGCAACTTCTTCGTAATATTTCAATTTGGTTTTCATTTGATTGATTTGCTTAGGAAATTTATCCGAAACGAGATAACTGTTAACTTGATTGTCTTCTTCCATTCGTTTCATAATCGCTGAAAAAAAAACGTTGATGATTTGTCTCTTTTTATTGAAGAAAATGGAAATCGAAATGAACCTTGTGGCGATTGATCGATCGATGATGAACGTTGATCGGAGATTTGTTTTTCGAGACGTTGAATCTTCTGTTCGAGTTGATAGATTGTATTATTCAAATCTTGTTTCATTGTATTTAATTTCTCTTCTTTTTCGACTTCTTGTCGATAGTTTTTTGCCAATTCAATTTGCGATGCCGGTACTTTTTGAATACGAGTTTTCTGTTTTTCAAGACGTTTTTGTAATGTTTCTTTTTCATCTTCGAGTTGTTTGATATCACGTCGAAGATCATCGATTGTATGCGGTGTTGATGTTGTTTCTTTATAAGCACGATGAATTTCTTTGAATTCTTCGATTAATTCATCATACTGAAATTCAAATTTCTCGAATTTGAAACAAAAAACTTCTCATTTTTTACTCGTTCATATTGTTCAGCTATATCTGCGTCACTGAGAAATTCCGTTGGAATATCTATTTTCGATAGATATCGACCTAAATATGCACGTTCTTTGTGCTCAGGAATTTTCTCTAACAACCATTGAAGAATTGGAAAAAGAACGCTTTTATCACCGCTAACTAAATTTTGCCTGAAAGTGTTTCTATTAATAAAGCAAAACGACAAATTAGAATAAACAAAAATAATAGGAAAACATCAAACATACACATCTGTATCGAGTTTAGGCCGATAACCAAGCATTTTCAATGTATTCATATGCCGAGCAGCAGTTTTTTCTGGTTCTTCATCTCGAATTTGGATTTTATGCTAAATAATCATCGAACAGTTGATTTTTATCGAATGTTTTTTGCTCTTACTGATTCATCATACGGATCGATAACACTGAAAACATCAGTTAAAACTTGTAATAGCTGATTATTTGTTAGATTATCAAACGTAAGAATCGTAAAATCTTTTCGATTGAATGGTGGACGTTTTAATTGTTCAACAATAAATTTTAATTGTTCAACCATTTCTTCTTATTCAAATGAAAGAGAATTATTCACATATCAATCTGCCATCGGACTATTGAATTACTTAGTGAAGCTTCTCACGCTCCTCCGATATGTCGTTTTTAGTAGATGGCGTTCTTGTTTATTGAAGAATCAAATCACAAAAAAAGAGAGAGAAAAAGAAAAAAAGTCTGTTTAAGCAGGTTTAACTGCAACAAAATAGACGCAATCGTATTCATAATGAAGCATTGATCGATCGTTTTTTATGTAACCAGCTCGAATCGGATGTTTTTCTGTCTAGAAGTTTAAAAAAAACCAAAGAGTAAGATATCATTTTGTTTCGATTAGCTGTTACTTCGATTTGAAAACCAGTATTAAGAATAACTGAACGTAAATCTGCATAACTGATTTCAAATGATGTTTCATTTGGAATATCTTCGAAATGATAAAGTAATGGACCTGAATTAGACAGAATTCAATAGAAAAATATTGATTTAAAACTTGAATTCAAACCGAAATTAATCCAAACACCACCGGGCTTCAAAATTTTCCATAAACGTTCGACATATTCAATTATATTATGAGCTGTATCAATAAAAAAACACGTTGCAACACAATGCCAGTCATCTGGATCATCGTAAACTTGAAGAAAATCTCCTGCCGACATACTAAATCGAGCATTCGGTGGCAAAGACGCGGTGTTCACATCAGGAAATTGAACAGCACGCAGCTGATCTTCATTTGTCATGTTATTACAAAAGTTTAAGATCCATGGATAGATTGTATGACAATTGATTTGTGAACATTTATTTAATATAAAATGCGAAGCAATAAGCATGTATAAACTAACTTCATTGCCTTGACATGCGTAACCAAGTCGAGCAAATTCCCAGCTAAGTCGACCGAGACCAGCACCGGGAACGAGAATTTGAATTGGTTCGTTTTGATCAACAATTGGAAAACGTTTTTGAACTTCGTCGATTATTGGCGTATAACAAATCAATCGTTCTTGTTGACCATCTTGACTCCAGTCACGAACAAATTGTTTAATCGTTGTTTTCACTTTATCCATGTCCATTGATGTTACGCCCGGTGGCGGTGGTGCTGGTAATGATGCCTGGTCACTTGACTGGAAGAAGACTAAGTGTACACATCAGTCAGTAATCAACAGAGTTTGCTTGACGATATCAACTTACCATTGAAAATAAATCTGCGCTCATCGAAGACATTGTGAAATTGTTGAATAAATGTTCACAACCATGAAGAATCTGTCGAATCAATTGATCACTAGAAACCACCGAGTTTTGTTTGTTTGAAAAATGATTTATTTTACTTTTGATCAATGCATTTTAAGATTTGACCTAAATGACTTTCATAGTTGGGAACGAGACGTTTATGTGCTTCGGGCAATTGACCATATGAAAAAAATGCACGACGAACACGATTTCGTCCTAATGTTCTATATTAATTCAATGAAATGACTTCAGTTAAATGGAAATATTTACCGATAATAAAGAAATGCTCCAACAATTTTTCGGAAATGTTTTTCTTCTTCATCTTCATCGAACGCTGGTGGTCGTTGCTTCTCACTATCTTTTGTCTCAGCCATAGCTGTAATTCTGTTAACAATTAAATAACTAACTGCAGAGTGAGTGAGTGAGTGAAAGATTGGATATGTCATATGTCGAATCGTACATAGATTTCGATAGATGGTAGTACTGACGCCGGGGCTAAGGAAAATATTGTCCCCCTCCTCCAAATCTTTTTTTTATATTACTAAACTGCCCAGGTCGAATTAGCACGACCGTAAACAGTCGTATTGTACCGCCACGGCGACCGTATTGATCGCCCTGGGCCAAACCGAAAGCCCATGAATCGACATTGCTAGTCAGTGCAGCACAGGCTCCAGCTAACGTTCTTGAATCTTTTCCAACGTTTTTACCTAAACTGGTGTCAACTACATTATCAAAAAAGATTTAGAATTTCACAATTACCTTATGAACATCCACGTGTCAAAGTATGTGCATTACGGGAATTATTCAAGAAGAATAGCCAAATCCAACAAACGAAAACAAACCGATGTTCTCAGGGTGAACAAAATTCTGTAGAAACACATCTTGAAAAATTTATCTTATTTTTTTTGTAACTTAATTCCAGTTCTCCTGCTTCTTTACTCTCTCTTGTGATACCAACAGTATTGACTGTCGTAAATAATAAAACACCAATAGACCAAAGAATGACTCATTTCTTGTACATAGTTATTTGTTACAGTTATTTTTATGATAAAATTACTCGAAATAGCATCGCTATTTATAGGCGATTTACAAAATTTGAATGCATAATTTAAATGACGTTTTCATTCATGCATAATATTTATTTGTCATAGATACATGACCGACAATGACTCAACAACATGTTGTCACAAAAATGCGTTTTCATTTCGAGCATTACTAATCAGTTAATGGAATAACTGAGGGAGATAAAAACTACAATACACACATTATTGTATTAATAAGAAAAGGGAAAAAGTTATTGAGATTCATCCAGTTGCGCAGGTAACCGATGATGGAAACTTGCATGTTCCTGATATATAATCAAAATCCGTGCCTGTAGTACAGACGTAATTAATCCGTACATAGTTTACACATCTAAAGTATTGGTGGCAATCGCAAGTATTAGGATATAGAGTAGGATCTGGACTAATACTACATGGTGGTTGACCACATGCATTTACTGTAGTCGTAGTAGCTGATGTAGCAGCTATAGTTGTTCCTATCGTGGTCGTATCAGTAGTAGCTGATGTAGCAGCTATAGTGGTTCCTATCGTGGTCGTATCAGTAGTAGCTGATGTAGCAGCTATAGTGGTTCCTATCGTGGTCGTATCAGTAGTAGCTGATGTAACAGCTATAGTGGTTGCTATTGTGGTCGTAACAGTAGTAGTTGCAATGGCAGTCGTTCCAGTAGCAGTAGTAGATGTTATAGTTGTTGCAGTCGTCGCCATAGTTGCAGTAGTTATTGTGGTAAAAGTGGCCCTTGTTGTAGCGATGGTTGAACTTTTTAACGCAATCATTGCTTAACAAATTATATGAAAAATCTATATTTTACACTGATTTTGTAAACATACTAATGATGCTGTATGTAAGGATGCCTATAAGAAGCAAAGTAAGCATACATAGAAGTGGACACATGAAAATCCATAGAGCCGGACATCTTCTTCTTCTTCTGCGCTTTTCATTATTTTTATCACGTTTGGTTCTAAAAATCATTCGTGTTTGCGTTTAGAAAAAAGATGCTTATGCTTCTCACTTACGTGGTTATATTCATAAACATTGGACTTATTTTATTGATACTCGGTAATGTCGTCGTAGAAGATGCTGGCATTCGACACATAGTAGCATGTGAATAAGTATCATAATCTACATCCCTTTTCTTCCGACGCTCAGATTTTATCTATACAGACAGAACAAAATGTTTATCTTGTTTCATTTGTAGATCACAGAGCAGAAATACCTGATTTCTCGCTTTGAATAGATTTCTTTTTCGAATAGAGATTCTTCGAACAGAGATTCGTCGAATATTTCGATACATATTCTTTATAAATATTTATTCGAAAAATCGTATGTGTTTTATCATAGAATAACACACGTCGAGTGGAATTGAATTATGCTCGTGATGAATGACTGCAAAGAAACAAAAAAATCACAGAACCTTATTTATGCTAAAACGTCATCAACTTGATTGTTTTTTTTCTATTATTATTGTAATATGTTCAGTACCTTTATTGATGATTAATTATTCTTGAGGGGCCCCCCTTCAGAAAAAAATTTCTCATTTTCAAAGAGTCTTTTTAACTGAAACATTTCAGGATGAATGGTACCTGTGAGAAACTTTACCAGTGAAAAATTCAGATCGATCTAGTGAACCCTCTTGGAGTTATGAACCTTGCAAGTATGATTTTAGTATGTTTTATAACTGCACTATTAAGACCGGTAAAATTTTCGTGGTTGTTCTAAAGTGTAGCGATTATGTATATGCAGTTTTTGCCCGAACTGAATTTTTAAATTCTTTTCCATTTGATTTCTGTAAGAGATGATTTAATATTAGGGTCTAAATGGGGTCAGAAACATCGACTTTGCGACAGTAAACTTTGATTTTTTCTATCCAGAGAATAGATATAAAATATCGGTTCGGAGAAAAATTAATGCTATCTTACGTAATAAACGAGTTATTTCATTTTTTTGCAAAATTGGATAGTTTCGAGAAAAACAAAAAAAAACTTTTCGAGTGTTTTTTCATCAAACGTGTGAAAACGTAGAAAAGTTCGGTGGAAAGGAGATTGCAAAATTTACGAGTAAATATTGTTAATTCGTCGCGTTGCTGCCAAGTCTGACCAGCAGTATTTCGATACTGCGGTCATTTAAACCTTCAAAAAATTCGAAAAGATGAAAATTTTGTTCGAGCAATAAAAAGCATAATAAAATTCTTTTAAAGCTCAATATTTCGTAAGAGTAAATTTGCTCCCCAAATTATACGTGTATCGTACTTTTGCGCAGAATTTTTTTTTTTAATTTTCAACACAATTCTATTTTCTGAGGGGAGCCCTTAAAACAAACAGAAATTTGCATAAAGCCCAAGGAAACAAAAAAAAAGAATAAATAAAAAATTGAGGACAAAGGTATACAAAAAGAAACGTCACATCTCCCTTCTTCACAGTGAAGGCGTATATTTTGAGCAAAAAATGAGATGCTTCTCAATCGAATTAATGTTTCACTATCGACAAAAAGTCATTTTCTTGAAATTCATCTAATATCATATTAAACGGATTGTAAACCTTTAAAAGGCTATCAATCTGTTCATTTTCGTCTTCTTGAATTCGATTTCGAAGTATTTGTAATGTATTCGTTGAATTCAATGATCCATTTGGCGTGCACCGTATTACAGTCGTATTGGACCACGCGTAAACGATCGGATAAGAGTGTATTCAACCAGTTTCGTATCGTCATGATAACCGTATTGATCGACCTGAACATATCAGTTCGAAAATTCTCCTCTATCAAATCTTGGAAGAACAAAGAAAATTGACGAATGAACTAACGAAACTCAATGATAAGCTGACAACTCAAAACAAACAGATGCAAAAGCAGACGAACAAGCTAGTTTCTTCCTTTTAAAAAAGAATTGTAAACCAATGAATAATATTGATTTGGATTTTCTTTTATTTGAGTGTATATATAATGACTAACTCAATTCGCGTAGATCATAGAATTCGTTGAATCTGTCGAATGAGAGTTGTCAATGTTATTTTTTAAAGAAAATTTATTAAAATAAATGAAGAAAATGCGAAATAAAAATAAATTGTTTATTGCTTAATACCAGCGATGGTTAATTCAACTTCTAGTTGTGGCCATTCCCATACAGGTATTTTCGGTTTATAAATAGGCTCTCTCCATCCACACAAAATAAACGGCTTGACTACAAAAAATCGATATCCACCATATGGACAACGCCATATAATGAAATAGACACGACAATTTCGATTAGCTAAACCTTGAAGTCGTGCTAAGTTCGCACGTAAGAATTTAGCGAAAAGGTCAGAACATTTAATTATTGGTATGCGGATAATACCATCAAGAACTACTTTACCAGCATCGAATCGATTAATGGCAGTTGATACTACGGTAAGCGAATCAATTTCACCATCAAGTACTTGACGATACTGTTGAACAGTTAATTCTAGTTCTCCTGTTTCTTTACTCTCTCTTGTGATACTAACAGTATTGACTGTTGTAAATAATAAAACACCAATAGACCAAAGAATGAATGATTTCTTGTACATAATTATTTATTACAGTTATTTTTATGATAAAATTACTCAAAATAGCATTGCTATTTATAGGGGATTTGCAAAATTTGAATGCATAATTTAAATGACGTTTTCATTCATGCGTAGTATTTATTTGTCATAGATACATGACCGACAATGACTCAAGAATATGAAAATGTCGTGACAAAAAAATGCGTTTTTGATTTCGAGCATTACTAATCAGTCACTAGAGTAATTGAGAGAGGTAAAAACTACAATACACACATTATTGTATTAAAAAGTAAAGGGAAAAAGTTATAGTCTTTGAAATTCATCCAGTTGCACAGGTAACCGATGCTGGCCAAGTGCATATTCGTAATATAGAATCAAAATTCATGCCTGCAGAGCAGCTGACAATAGACGATACATAGTTTGAACAGCTGAAGTATTGGTGGCAATCACAAGTATTAGGATAGAGAGTACTATCTGGACTAAAACTACATGCTGGTTGACCACATGTATTTCCTGTAGTTGTAGCAACTGATGTAGCACCTATAGTTGTTGCTATTGTGGTCGTAATAATAGTAGTTGCAATGACAGTCGTTCCAGTAGCAATAGTGGATGTTATAGTTGTTGCAGTCAGAGATGATTTCGTAGTTATGGTTGAATGTTTTAACGCATTCATTGCTTAACAAATCATATAAGAAATCTATATTTTTCACTGATTTTGTAAACATACCAATGATGCTATATGTAAGGATGCCTATGAGAAGCAAAGTAAGCATACATAGGAGTGGACACATGAAAATCCATAGAGCTGGACATCTTCTTTTTCTCTTTTCATTATTTTTATTACGTTTGGTTCTAAAAATCATTCGTGTTTGTGTTTAGAAAAAAGATGCTTATGCTTCTCACTTACGTGGTTATATTCATAAACATTGGACTTATTTTATTGATACTCGGTAATGTCGTCGTAGAAGATGCTGGCATTCGACACATAGTAGCATGTGAATAAGTATCATAATCTACATCCCTTTTCTTCCGACGCTCAGATTTTATCTATACAAACAAAACAAAAAGTTTATCTTGTTTCATTTGTAGATCGCAGAGTAGACATACCTGATTTCTCGCTTTGAATAGATCACCTTTTGCAATAGAGACTTTTCGAATATTTCGATGCATATTCTTTATAAATATTTATTCGACAAATCGTATGTGTTTTGTCACAGAATGACTGCAAATAAACGAAAAAGAGCACAAAACCGTATTTATGCTAATACATCATCAGGTTAATTGCTTTTCTCGATTAGTATTGTAATATTTTCAGTGACTTTACTGAAGATTCATTATTCTTAAAATAAATAAAATTTAAATTCAAAAACTTTGTATCAGATCATAAGGACACCGTGAGCATATTCTTAGTATAACTCGCGTAAATTTAAATCCGTTTTGGAAAATCAGTGTATATTCTCAAAGAGTATTTCGAGGCGCATCTTCTTATGAAAAAAAATTTCAATTTTTCGAAAGAATCTACTTTTCTGAAGGGGGGGGGGCCTTTAAAATGAAACGTTACCGTAAATACTTTTTTTATAAATCAAAGAATCCCTAAATAGTTTGTCTTTTTTCATGCGATAAAATAAATCATTCAAATTTTAGTATTTGCAGTATTAAAATGTTTGTTCTATTATGTAGAAGTAACGATGCATGCGAATCTTAAAATTAAAATTCTGGTGACGCTTTTGTTTCACCTTGCCTCTGAATCGCGCCGCCTATGGATAAATTAGTCTTTTATTTAGAAAAGAAAAAGTAATATATTTGTTTGTCAGAGATACATGACCGAGAATGACTCAAGAGCATGTCGTCACAAAAATGCGTTTTTCATTTCGAGCATTACTACACAGTCACTAGAGTAATTGAGAGAGGTAAAAACTACAATACACACATTATTGTATTAATAAGAAAAGGGAAGAAGTTATTGAGATTCATCCAGTTGCACAGGTAACCGATGCTGGCCAATTGCATATTTGTAATATAGGATCAAAATTCGTGCCTCCAGGACAGTTGAAAATAGACCATACATAGTTTGAACATATGAAGAATTGGGTGCAATCACAAGTATTAGGATATCGAGTATTATCTGGACTGAAACTACATATTGGTTGACCACATGTATTCACTGTAGTCATAGTAGTTGATGTAGCAGCTATCGTAGTTGCTATGGTGGTCGTAATAGTAGTAGTTGCAATGACAGTCGTTCCAGTAGCAGTAGTGGATGTTATAGTTATAGTGGTTACAGTTGTTGCAGTCGTCGCCGTAGTTGTAGTAGTTGTTGTCGTAACAGTGGTTGTTGTAGTTATAGTTGTTGAAGTTGTCGTCGTAGTTGTACTAGTTATCGTGGTCAAAGTGGTTGTTGTTGTAGTGATGGTTGAACGCTTTAACAAATTCATTGCTGAACAAATCATTTGAAAAAATCTATATTTTACACTGATTTTGTAAACATACCAATGATGCTATATGTAAGGATGCCTATGAGAAGCAAAGTAAGCATACATAGGAGTGGACACATGAAAATCCATAGAGCTGGACATCTTCTTTTTCTCTTTTCATTATTTTTATTACGTTTGGTTCTAAAAATCATTCGTGTTTGTGTTTAGAAAAAAGATGCTTATGCTTCTCACTTACGTGGTTATATTCATAAACATTGGACTTATTTTATTGATACTCGGTAATGTCGTCGTAGAAGATGCTGGCATTCGACACATAGTAGCATGTGAATAAGTATCATAATCTACATCCCTTTTCTTCCGACGCTCAGATTTTATCTATACAAACAAAACAAAAAGTTTATCTTGTTTTATTTGTAGATCACAGAGCAGAAATACCTGATTTCTCGCTTTGAGTAGATCTGTTTTTCGAATAGAGATTCTTCGAATATTTCGATACATATTCCTTATAAATATTTATTAGCAAAATCGTATGTGTTTTGTCATAGAATAACACAGGTCGAATGGAATTGAATTATGCTCTTGATGAATGACTGCAAATAAACAAAAAAGATCACGAAACCTTATTTACGCTAAAATATCATCAGCTTAATTGCTTTTTTTCTATTATTATTGTAATATTTTCAGAAACTTTATTGACAATTAATTATTCTTAAAACAAACAGAAGTTTACATAAAAGCTAAAGAAACAAAAAAAGGATCAATCAATGATTGAGGACAAAGGTATAGAAAAAGAAACGACACGTCTCCCTTTCTTCACAGTGAAGGTGTATATTTTGGGCAAACGTGTAAAAACCTATCGATCTGTATATTTATGAATTCAAAAAATTTACGAATTCAATTTGATATTTTTTATTTTTCATAACAATTAAACATCAGAAAACAGATTTTGCTTTTACATCCTTCTTTCGTCATTAAAATAGAACTGTTCATTATTTTCTTCTTCTCGAATTCGATTTCGAAGTATTTGTAATGTATTCGTTGTTGTTGTTGTCGACGAACAAGAACGTTTCGATTGAATCATCGTCGGAGATTCTAACGAACGTTTTTCTGTTTGCGGAACTTCGACTTTGATAGTATCTTTTAATTTTTGAACATATTGAATACGATTTCAAACTGATTTTCGTATTCTAAACATACCCCGTTTTATATCGATTAAGTAATTTCGGATAAAAATCATGTAACTAGTTATATAAGTGCATGTACAAATCATAAGAAGAATAACCACGAGTAAACATTGAAAGTTAAATAACGCAAGCTAAAAATAATACAATTAGAAGTATTCAGTAAGAAAGATCATAAGAGGTGTATCTAAGCATGGTTTAATCTAGTATTGATATATTCTCTTCTAACATCTTTCATCAACTAAACTAAAACAGAATTGGTTCGAAGTCAATTCTTGTCTTGGTATATATTTTATTTGTTTATTCCTTTGTTTTCGTTCTCGTTTTTGTTTTTTCTTCCAAAGGAAAGCAATCTTTGAACCAGTATTTGTCGATATAAAAATAATCATGGAAAGAGAGGTTTATATCCGAATTTGAGGAATTTTCGATCTATTATATAGACGAAGTAAATGACACGAGACTTCAAATACCACGCTACTATGTACATGTTCGAGTGCTTGGAAATGGTGCTCAAGATCTTGTTTATGATACTTTAAACTTGGTTACACAAAGAAATGTCTCTATTAGGGAATGATCAAAATCACTTCGAAGTATTAGACATGCTAAAAGCGCTATTAGAAAATATTCAACCACAAAATTATTTAATTTTTAATAAAGCGTCTTTCGCTTATTTTTTTCTAGAATGAAATGTCGATAATTAGACGAGCTAGTAAATCAAGTCGAAATAAACCATCTCTTCTTCCGTGTTTATCGAATCAACAAGCCGATGAATCGACATTCCTTACCAGTACCAGTGCAACACAAGCTAAAGCTCTTGAATCTCTTCCCATGCCCAAACTAGTACGAACTACCATGGATGATGCTTCTTCAACGGATTTAAAGTTCTCAAAGCCACTTCTTTCGTCAACGACGTTGTCAGAAAAAGGCTCTAATCACCAATTCACGTTCAAACCGTCGACCGCATCGACATACATCGACGAAAACAGAACGCAATCACCAAGCCAAAAACGTCGTCGAATTTCACAATTACCCTATGAACGTCCACGTGTTAAAGTATGTCCATTACAGAAAGTTGAATAGACAGGCTGCTCTACGAGATAGACGCAAATATAGAACGAGATAAAAAAAAAAGCAAAATTGATTAATTGAATGACCATTTTTATGCGCATCGACCAATG
>ERZ778027.1513-NODE-1513-length-37895-cov-12.663584_pt1 | contig 37895 bp, 43 predicted proteins | sample MGYA00375757_ERZ778027 | MGnify/ENA primary metagenome ERZ778027 (study PRJEB29350, sample SAMN05389817) | bioreactor metagenome | isolation source: Ammonium sulfate bioreactor | place: South Africa: University of Cape Town | collected 2014-02-18 ...
AGATTAATCATTTCTTTTCGATTGCTTACAAGTGCTTCATTATTTTCATGCAAATAAAACAAACTCATAGTCAAAAGAAAAATAATCCACTTCTTTCGATGATGTATTTTTTTCAAAAACAAAGGTCGTTTTTATAATTATCAAATTTCAACACAGAAAAATCATCACCATCGATTCACCGGATAGATCGTTTTCTTTTTCTTCCATTTCGGATCGAATTGTGTCACAAAAGGATCCTTCGAAATCGCGTCAATCAATTCTTGATCCGTATGAATCGTCAACGATCGAGCATGTAACATGATCCTATGCGGTTTATAATCAATCGGTTGCGTATACAGATAATCGCCAATAATCGGATGACCCAAATATTTCATATGCAAACGAATTTGATGTCGTTTGCCTGTCAAAATTCTCACTAAAACTTTCGATGCCGGTTGTCCATCGTATTCGCCATGTTCGAGCACATCGACATGCGATTGTGCACCTTTAGGATTCGTACAATAGGGATGATCATTCGTACACATAATTCGTCCGTAACAAGACGCATCTTCTCCGATGGGCACATCGACAAAGATCGGATAAGGAGCATGAACATGACCGTGAACAAGTGCAAGATAATATTTCAACACACGTTTATCGATAAATGCTTTATAGGCAAGAAAACTTGACGCAGCCGAACGAGCGTAACACATACAGCCACTTGTCCCTTCAAATAGAGAGAATTAATGTTTTACATTCGAAAGAAAATAATTCGAACCTAAATCGAGTCGATGACAATATCGAATGTCTTCGACTTTCTGTGCTAAACTCTGACTCCATTGTTCGGTTTGTTCGTCAGTTGCGGGTGGATCTTGTTTGATAAACTTCTCGGTTTCTTTTTTCTGAAACCATTTTTTCACTTGTTGAGTCACATTGACTTGTGTCGGTGCTTCGAAGGCATCGATCGGTATGAGATCATCTTTATTCACAACAATGTAATTCTTCGTTTCGTAAACAACTTGAATATCATCGGACGATGACGGATATCGGTAATGATCGGATCGTTGCTGACGATACCATTGCAATATAACCGAATACCAAGGCGCACCGAAATAACAAAGACGAGAGAATGTTGCGCACGTTCCACTCACGTCAATACCGAGAAGATTCATTTTCTCTGAAAAAGTTTTATGTTTTGTTTTTTATTATTAAAATTAATTCAAACAAAAACGAAAGATTATTGTCTATGGATTAGGAGTAGTCAGATAACTGTCATATTGTCGTGCAGGTTTCATTGGGAGATAGTCAATATCCGAATAGGATTGATTGATAACAGTTGGTACTTGTGGACTGACAACAAGTTCACTGATTGTCGATGTTGATTTGCCTTTTTCCATCGGTTTTTTCGATGGCAGACATTTATGTATGAGCGCCAGCATAACTATTAATAGGAAATGACTTAACGATCCTGCTGATTGATGATGAATCATCGAACAATTGGATTCGAGATTTTCGAAAAAATATTTTTTCTTTTCGAATTCAATTTTTAAAATCATCAAAATAATATTTTCAATGAAAATCTTTCATAATTCGATGTTGTTTATCCGACGATAGATGTCGGTAGATGTTTCTTGTTTGTTTACGTGTATTCATCGAAAAGAAAATCAGTCGCTAGAAGAAACAATTGTTTTTTAAGTACCAAAAAAAAACAACACGAAGAATGTTGACTAAAATCGCACGTCCATTGATCACCAACAGTTCGTTGATCTTTCGACCGTTATCATTTTCGAGTATTCATCATCAAAATACTCCAGCGAAAACGAATGAAAAACTTCCTCGTGTCGAAGATTCATTAAAAGATCTCTCGTCCGTTCAATGGCGTACTGAATTCAATGGCAAACGTTTATGGCCTCATGATCAATGGCCCGAACGTGATTTAGTCAACTATCCACCCTACAAACTCAACGAAGCGCCAAGTCCAGTTCGTTGGTATTGCGTACCGGAATCGTGGTTCAAGTTCTTCTACGAAAAAACCGGTGTCACCGGCCCATATATGTTCTTCTACGGTTTACTCGTCTACGGATTCAGTAAAGAATTGATTGTTTTATGGTATGATTTTACTGAATACATCATTTTGGCTGCGGCTGTCATTACTGTTGTTAAAAAAGTCGGACCATTTATTGGCGATGTTTTTCGTGGTTGGCAACAAGAAGAAGTCGATCGTTACACATCAGTTGTTAATAATTCCAAAGCTATGGCTGGCAAAGCTCTTCATAGTTATGAAGATTCATTAGCTCGTGCCAAAGGCATCGGACAATTGGCCGATGCTCGTAAAGAAATTGTTAATATGGCGTTAGAAAGTGCCTATCGAGAACGATTGAAACAAATGTATGACGCCGTTAAACGTCGTTTAGATTATCAAGTTGCATTACAAAATGCACGTAAAGATTTCGAACGTACGAACATGATTAATTGGATAACCAGCGAAGTTAAACAATCGATTTCAGCTAAACAAGAACAAGAAGCTTTACAAGCTTGTCTTAATCAACTTCGACAAATCGCTTCGCAATCACATTAGAAGAACTGTCGTAGACAAATTTATCCAACACATTAATAAACTCTTCTTTTTTGTCCTTTAAGTTTCCTTTTGTCCGAAGTTTAGAAACAAATAAAAAACACCTTTTCATTTTTTTTTCTGCTTTCAATAAATGATATTATCGTTGCTGTTGAGAGACACCTACAATACACAATCCATGATGAGAGACAAACAACCTTGAGTATCCGTCGAATCATTGATTGATATGAATATAGAAGAAGAAGGAAAAAACACGCGTACACATAGACACTCTTCGTGCAATTTTTTTACTATTTCGATTGGTGTATCTTTTATTCGAACTCGAAAGGCATCAAACGTTTTTTTTTTCCTGTTCTGTCAGTTCGTTAGTGTATCACGAGTATGTACGTTTGCAATTCGACTATAAACAACGAGCATAGTACACTCTGTTGTTGTTTTTCTCCTCGTGGTGAATAGTTCGAATAGTTATCTCATCGACTTCTTGTTTGATTGTTTTTGTAGAGTTATGTCTTTTGATACAATAAAACGATTTACTTCGATCGTTTTGAGACGATTACTGATCTATTCGATATCGATTTTGTTCGTTCACATCCCGAATTTAACTCGTGCACTAACCACTGGACATGAGGATGAGAACAAGAAATTACAAAGACGTATTCGAGCTAAACAAATCGATCCGACCGATCCGTTTTCTCCTTATCGTGCCGTCGAAGTACTTGATAATCTACGAACGACACCTGATGAATTCATTCATACATTAGCTGATATTCCGGATTATTGTGTCGAACGATATTCGGACAAAGAAACATTGGGTGTACGAGAAATTCTCGGCGTTGAAGATGAAAAACAATCGAATGGAAAAATATTCAAAAAGGTTTGTTTTTTTTTTTGTTTTTCTTTCGACTAATTTTTTTGAAAATTTTTGTTAGTTTATTTTGGGCGAATATCAATTCACGACCTATCGAGAAGCTCATGCTCGTATTGAAAATATCGGCCGAGGTTTACTAACAATCGGCGTGAATCCAGGCGATCGAATTTTAATCTTCGCTGAAACGCGTCCTGAGTGGTTGCTCAGTGCATTTGCTGCTTTTCGACATAGTTTAACTGTTGTTACACTCTATGCGACATTGGGCGAAGAAGCTGTCAAACATGGAATTAATGAATCTCAAGTTTCGATTATTCTCACGTCAAGCGATCTTCTATCTAAACTTGAAGTAGAAGAACGAGAAAAGAAAAGAAAAACAAAACAATTGAATTTTGTGTTTATAGAAAATCTTAGATTCGACATCGAATATTCATCATGTCGTCTATTTTCCGCCGGTATTAAAATCGCAAACAGTTAAAATTCCCAAGACCAAAAACGAGATTCAATTTCTCGAACTCAAACAATTAGAAGAGAATGGCAAAAGTGCACAATTAGGTCTCTCCTCTTCATCGTTTTTTTTCTCGTTTTTTTCGAAAATATCTTCCTTCAGATGAGAATCTACTCAAACAACGACCGACAGCCACCGATACCGCTGTGATTATGTACACAAGTGGCAGTACTGGCACACCGAAAGGTTTCGTTCATTTTCATTTTCATGCATATTTTTTATTCTTTGTTTTTTTCTGCGAAGGTGTTCTAATCAAACACGAAAATATCGTCGCTGCTATGACTGGAGAAATCGAACGAGTTTTTCCATTGATGAATGTCGATACAGATGTTTACATTGCTTATTTGCCATTAGCACATATCCTTGAATTGAGTTGTGGTACGTCGGAATCGATTAGCTTTGACTAGGATTGATATTTTGTTTCTCTTTTCGATTGAAAAGAACTGCTCGTTTATTATTTGGGTATAAAATGCGGATATTCATCGCCGCAGACGCTCACTGATCAGTCAACTGCGATTAAACACGGTGAAAAAGGCGATCTGCAAGTTCTTCGACCGCACATCATGTGCTGTGTGCCCGTATGTTCAAGGAAAACTTTCGAATTTTGACTTTCATTCTCTCTCTACAGACAATTCTCGATCGTGTTCATCGAGCTGTCAATGAAAAACTAGCGAAATCCAATATCTTCCGTCGTTTACTCTTCAAATTAACCTATCTGATTAAAGTCAAACGGCTCGAAGCGGGTCTTGATAGTCCAATTTTGAACAAATTAATCTTCACACGTATGAATGAAATGATTCTCGGCGGACGAGTCACGACAATGCTGTGCGGCGGCGCCGTTCTCAGCGAGCAAACTCAACGTTTTGTGCAAGCAGCTTTATGCGTCACACTTTTTCAAGGCTACGGTTTGACTGAAACTTGTGCAGCTGCGACGATTGCCGATCGTTAGTCAATAGAAAACGAACCGAGTGCGAAAAATTCGTCTTTCTTTTGTTTTTTAGAATACGATTCGACTGTCGGTCGAGCCGGTTATCCGTTGGTTTCTTGTGAAATTCGGTTAGACAATTGGGACGAAGGTCAATACAAAAATACCGACGAGCCGAATCCTCGTGGAGAAATTCTCATCGGCGGCAAAGTCGTTGCCAACGGGTATTTCTCAGCTCTACCTCAGGATAACGCCAATTTCAAAGAAATCAACGGTACGAACTACTTTTGTACCGGTGATATCGGCGAAATCTATCCCGATGGAACATTGAAAATCATCGATCGAAAGAAAGATCTCGTTAAATTACGCGGCGGTGAATACGTTTCACTAGCCAAAGTCGAAATGGCGATAAGTAAATTTCTTATCGTCGAAAATTGTTGTTTATGCGCGTCATCATCAGCTGAATTTACTGTTCTTCTCATTTCACCGAATCCCAAACAATTAACCGTAAGAGAAATTCGAAAAACAAATCAACGAAAAATTATTGTTTTTTGTTTTTCAAGAATTACGTTCAGAAACATTTCGACGAGACCAATTGGCAGAATATTGCCAATGAACCTGAATTTCACGAGCAACTTATTAAAGATATTCACGAAGTTTGTCGAAAAGGAGACATCGAACGTTTCGAAATGCCGCAACGCGTCAAAATAGTAAAAGAAATGTGGACGCCCGAGACCGGTCTCGTTACAGACGCGTTGAAATTGAAACGTAAAGCAATCGAACAAAAATACCGACGTTTCATCGCCGAACTCTATTCGGACAAACAATCGGCCAGTTCATCAGGAAAGAAAATCAAGAAACCATCAACTCAAGGATCTGAACATTCAACTGATAATACTAATCTTCTGAAAAAAGATCAGTGATCAAAAACAATTCTCACAAGCTTCTGTTTTGCACACCGTTTCATTCTCACTAATATCACACCGTTTTTTTTTTTCTTCTTTTCTACAATAAATAGTTTTCATTAGTCTATAGAATAGTTTTCAGTATTCGATGACCTCTATTTTCGCTCGATCTGAACGGATACGTACGTATATACAAACACAAAGAGAACAGAGAAGAAAACGCCGTACGGCCTTGATTCATTTCGAAATCGATTTTCTTGGAAGAGAAGACTAATGCTTTTCTCCTCGTTTTTTTTTTTGTTGTGTTCTCTTTTTCTCCGAGATGATGTGACCGGAGAAAAAAAAATGACGACGGAGAAGAGGGCAAACGGACAAGCCGAACAGGAAGAGAGAATGAAAGAAAGAAAGAAACAAACGAGAACGAACAAGAATCGTCTTCATTCTAGATGAACAACATTTTTTGATAGCATGTCTTCAGCAGCTACACTCGAAAGTCCGTCGAAATCATCGACACACAACGATTCAACGACTCATTCGAACGGCAACGGTGTTACAGCCGTTGTCGTCACGAATCCACTCGCATCGTCGTCGTTCTCATCGACAACATCTCGTTATCAATCATCAGTCATGAACAAATACAAAAATCTTGCCACGCCAGATCTCACACATCCATTGTCAAGTCTCAAACAAATGACGCACGTTCTCACCAACAGCAATGGCAACGGGTCAGCACTCGATCCACATGCCTATCTCGCGTCGAAATACGTAAGCGATCTTTATCTTTGACAGATGAGAACATTTGTTGTTGACTTGCATTCAATCGTCTAATTAAAACCAAAGATCAAATGTAAAGTTAAACACAAAAGATTGTTCAATGTTAATCCGTTGTCGTTGTGCTCGTAATTAGTACATTCGTTCGTTCGATCGATCGATCATGAGCATTCACATTGAATAGACAACTCGACATATCTTGATATTTAATTACATATTATCGACTAGTATAAACAAAGCTAATGGATAAGACATATCCATCTGGGAAGAAAATTGGAAAAATATCGGGGGCATGTTCATTAGAGAAAGAGAGATGAGAGCTTAAGTCAACAAGGACCAATGCCTTAAAGATGTTTTTTTTTGTTTCAAATTTAGCGTCGTGCCGATCCGTATCAACGTTCGACACCGAATTCAACTCCTACGAAATCGACATCTAACGAACCACCACCACCACCGACAACAGCTGTCGATGGTCCACCACCAGTAGCACCGCCTCCTCCACCACCGCCTTCGACTCGAACAGGTCTCGATGAACTTCATCAATCGCCGATACTTCCAAGTACAACAACTCATAGTCATACATCGAATGGCGAGTATCGTTCGACGCTCTATCCAACAATTGCTAATAATCCGACATCGACACCGATACCATCGCCTCCGCATGGTTACAACAGTTCATCGACAATATCGAAATTAGTTCGTTCGAGACAAGAATCCGAAACGAATTCGGTGGTTAAAGAACAGCCGAAAATTCGAGAAATTAGTTCGAATGTCGGGTTCGTTTCGTTGCCCGATCAAGTTCATCGACGAGCAGTGAAAAAAGGATTCGAATTCAATCTCTTGGTTGTCGGTACGTGTCTCTCTCTCTCTCTTTTCGATTTCTCATGTTCAATTTGTAAATTCAGGTCAATCTGGTCTCGGCAAATCGACATTTATCAACACGTTATTTCAAACAGAACTCTACGGTCAAGATTTTCCATCGACAATCCATCGAAAGAAGAAAACTCTCTCGATCGATTCATCGACTGTTTTTCTCAAGGAAAAAGGCGTTCAATTACGTTTAACCATCGTTGACACGCCTGGTTTTGGCGATGCTGTCGATAATTCCAATTGGTTCGACAAAATAATTCCAAATTGTCTTTTTTCCTAATCTCGATTTTCTCTTCTAGTTGGCAGCCAATTCTCGATTACATCGATAGCAAATACGAAGAATATCTCAATGCCGAGTCTCGTGTTGTTCGAAAGCCTCACATCATCGACAATCGTGTTCACTGTTGTCTCTATTTCATCACGCCATCGGGCCACAGGTTAGTCGTTCATTTCCCAATTCACTTCATTCGTTTTGTTTGATTAGTCTGCAAGCGTTGGACATTGAATTTATGAAACGTCTTCATGATCGTGTGAATATCATTCCTGTCATAGCCAAAGCCGATACACTTACATCGGATGAATTACGTTTGTTTAAAAAAGCGATTATGCAAGATATTGTCAATGAAAAAATGAAAATCTACGAATTTCCTGAGTGTGATGATGATGACGAGAATAAATTAACGAAAATCTACAAAGATAAAGTTCCGTTTGCGGTTGTTGGAAGTAATTCGATTATTGAGAAAGGTACAAAACGTACACGAGTTCGACAATATGCTTGGGGAACGGTTGATGGTATGTGCACAATGCGCTTTTCTCTCTCTCTCTCACTCGAATTGTTTTTTTGACCTTTCAGTCGAAGATGAAGTTCATAGTGATTTCATTGCTTTACGAAGTATGTTAATTCGTACCAATCTCAATGATCTACGTGATGTAACACATAATATTCATTATGAAAACTATCGATATAAGAAATTGAGTGCATTCAATGGTAATGATACGAAATTGGGCAAGACTTTACAGGGCAATTCGGTGAATAAGTAATGATGACAAATCATTTGCTTGGTTACAAATTTTAATTTTTTTTTTATTTAGAAATTTTCTCTCGCAATTAGAAGACGAACGTACTGAAACGGAAACCCGTTTGGAGAAAATGTCGAAGGATATGGAAGGTGTTTATCAAGCTAAAGTAGCGGAAAAATTACAGAAACTCGACGAAAGCAAACAAAATGTAAATGAGAAGAAAAAAAGAAATGAATTGAATTTATTTAACTGTTTTTTGTTCTTCGAAGGTTTTGAAAACTCAAGAGACTTATCGATTAAGTATTCAACAAGAAGAAGAACGTTTACAACAGAAACGCGATGAATTCGAACGTTCGAAACGAGAATGGGAAGAAGGTGTAACGAAGACAGGTTTTGCTGATCAAATTGGTTCATTAACGTAAGACAAAATAAATTCTCAAAATTTACAATTATTTCGTTTTTTTTCTTATAGAAAAACGGCGAAAAAAGGTCTTTTTTAAGTCAAATGTAAATTAAATCTTATCTCTAAACTTCTTTGCTTGTGTTCTTTATGGATAATAAAAATTGAATGAATATTGAATTTATTTCTTTTTTTTTATTATACGCTGTCATAGTTGCCGTTGAGTTTCTCATCAGTTTTCTTAATCGATAGTATCATTTTTGTTCAACACAAAGAAAGTTTGATTGTGCTGACGAGATTTTATACTCTTGACTTATGTTTCACGACCGAAAAACGAAATAGAGATAATTTTACCGAGAATTTTCTCTATAACAAAAAAATGATTCGTTCTATTCAAAGGACTGAATCGTACTGATCTCTTTTAATTTTCGTTCGAATACACTCCGTATAGTGTGAATGGAGTCTTTGTTGTATCAGACTAAAATTTCGGGCCGATAGAACAATAAACAAAGAATTCGTCGGTCAAATTGTCTATTCTCTTTTCCTATATATACAGAAAAATACAGTGTATGATCAATAACAACACGACATAGCTTAATAGATGGTTGATATTGTTTCGTCAGAAATCGATGTATGAAGAAGTTATTCCTAAGAATAAAAATGATCTGATTCGTTTTAGTGCACCGCCAACCGTAACAAACAAGAACCAACTGTAATTTTAACTGGATTAAAGACTCATCTGCAATCTCTTGTCGATGAAATCGATAATTTTCGATATACATCTGAAAATGAGAAAATGAAACGGGCGGAACTTGAAAAAAAAAACACAACAATTGGGAATAGAAAATGAAAAATTAGCTACTACAACCGAAAATGAGAAAATGAAACAGGCGGAACTTGAAAAAAAAACACAACGATTGGAGAAAGAAAATGCTAAATTAATCAAAACAACGGAGGACATTTTGAAATATTTAGAAGAACTGAACGACAAATTTCTGGTGCTTATGAAGACACTTAACAAACTCGAAGAACGTAACGTAGAATTAGTCGAAGAGAATAAGATACTATCCGCAGAAAAGGAGGGTGTTGGTAAAGTCGAAAAATTTACTCAAACTGAAAATCTTTCAAAAGACATACAAGTCCACGAAACTGCTCAAAGCTTAGTAAAAAACAGTCACAAGATGTTTGTGGTCACGATTTTCGCTGGTTGTGGCATTTGCTTGTTTCTCGCGGCAAAGAAATGATTTTTTTCTAATGGTTTTTATTTTTTGTAATGACAAAAATAATTGTTTTTTTTTATGAATAAAAATAAAATGAATATTGAAAAACGTCTCATCTATTCATTGCTTTCATCATCCGAAGAAACATAATTACATTTTTCTTCTTCGAACAGTTCGAAAGCATGTTGAACTTCTCGAGAGAAATTTATCGCTTGTTCGAATGTATCACATCGATAAGTCGACAATTTCGAATTGAACATTATCTGAATGGATGCTTGATTCTGTTCATCTTCAACAGGAAGAAGAGTAAACGTCGTATGAAAATCATAACTATTGATAATATTGAATTTATCTGCATCGGTTTCGTAGACAACTACTCGTTGTGTTGTGATCATTGCCTTATAACGAGAAAGTGTTAAACGAGAAATATATCGTTCATTAGCATTGATTTTATTTAATCTCGAAAGTAGCTCATGTCCTTGAGCATCGAATAGCGAATAAGATTGCAAAAGACCGGCTGTATTACACGGACATCGAGTTAATCGAATTTGATTATTTAAACTTGTGTTCGATGATGATCGTGCGCCTTCTTTAATCGCACTTGCTACATCATTAGTAAAGTCTAATATGCCAACCATTGGCTTGCTTACTGTCCCAACAATACCTTTAGCAAAACCTTTGACTAAACCCGGAACACCTTGTTCGACAACGCCTTTATACGGTTGTTTGATCATCGATGTCAAACCACCATAGAAACCAGCTGCTAGACCAGCAGTTCCATGTCGAATAGCATGACTAATCGACGATGGATTTCGACTATGATCTGAACTCATTCGTCGTTCATTCTGCGACGTAAGTTTACCAATACTATGAGAAAGTGAACCAGTTACTTTCGATGTCGAATCAGCGACACCATGTGCAACATTCTTAACTAAACCACTGACACTTCGTTGTTCGACTAGACACGAAAGACCATCACTAACATCATGAATTAATCCAAGTGGATTGCCGAGAAAATCAACTGTGCCAAGTATTTTAAATGCTTGTTTCGTACAAACATTAACATAATGTGTCATAATTGATAGAAGAAAGAAATCGTAGGTATTGGAAATATGTGTTTGTTCGAAAGATTTCAAATGAATTTGTGCATTTTCAAATGGAACAAGTGGAAATGGTGCTTGTCGTTTAATCGACAGGATATGTGGTGAAAGTTCACGTTTTGAATGAATACAATAGACGCTGAGATCGAGATCAATCGATGAGATCGATAGCCGATTGAAATAGAATCTCTGAGCACGAGTTGATGTTAATAACGAAAGAATTCGTTCGGTTTCGTAGTCATTTAAATTCCAATCGATTCGTCGATCGATTGCTGAACTATTCGAAAAGCCAATTGACGAGAAAACTAATGCTGAAAGAGAAGAAATTTCAATCTCGAAGAAATCTATGAATTTCCAAAGAAGAACTTCATCGAGTTGAATAACAATCGAATTCATATTCAATTCAAGCGAATGAATAATATGAATCAGACTGAATTGATTGTTAAATCGTTGCCAAGTGATTTTGAGATGAATCGAGTTTGTATCGAGAAAACAAGGTTTACTTGCTGATTGCAATTGATTCGAAATCTAAATAAAACGAAAATAATTGAAAACGAAAAGCGAAAAAATCTAACAGTGAGATTCTCGATTGTGCCTTCGATTGATTGTTCGTTGTTTTTATCTTGATAAATAATATGAAGATTGTGAACGAGAGCGTAGATTAATTCTTCCGATTCATAACCAATCGAACCGATAAGAGACAAGCCAACAGCAGCAGGAAAATGCAAATCAAGATGATAGACTGAATTTGTTGACAAAGAATTCGATGACGTATTGAGAGAATCATTGGCATTTTTATGATCGATTTCAAGAACATTCGTAGGACCATCGGCGAGCACACGAACCGATAGAATACCATTGCCTTCGTATTGCTGTTGAGCACAGATGTACATCGTTGCTATCGGTGTGAGTAGTAGATCATGTTCATTGGAAATCGGTCCAAGAACAACATCATTCGTTTCTTTTAATTCGCCAAAAACTTGAGCACATAGTTGTTGATGATTATTAAGTAAAATGAGATAACCTCGATCTGATAATTGCCAAGTTTGAGTCAACGATCGCTTGGGATCGTGTTTCCGAACAGTTAACAGACTAAATCGATTTTGTAAATTATAATTATTCGTTGTTAACTCTTCAACATCTAAAACCATCGTTGTTTCAGCATGAACAAGCAAATTATTGTTCGTCAAAAGCCACATTTGTGAGCGTTTATTTTCTTGATAAGTTCCTAATAGAACTCGATTGTTGACAAATTCAATCACAAGTCGATCTGATGTTTCAGGAAACATAAGATGTAAATAATTTGGATAAGTTAAATCCTCGCCACGACCTAATTTAAGTAGATCATAAGTTCCTTTCGAACCTTCAGCAACTGAACAAGTGATCAATGGTTTTAATCTTGGCTCATCTAAAGCGTAATCAATCGATTGACCCGGTTGAACACAAGTCAATTGCTCACAAACATCTGTTTGACAGAATTGAATCGGCAGACTCGATCGATTGACAATTCGAAACGGTGCTGGCATCGATTTCGAGTCCATAAATATCACAAAAAACGTTCCATGTCGTTCGATAATCTGCACTCGCAAAAGAAAACATTGTTTCCTCTCATTTCTCATATTAACATGAAACACATCGACATCATCAATCGAAAAACCTCCCGACCAATTCACCGATTGTTCGTCGATTAATATTCGAACACAAAGTAATTGTTCGATGTCTGTCCGTGGCCAATGATAACCCGCAGTCGCCTGTTTCGAAATACGAATACAAGTCGAACTATTTTCTTTCAAAGCTCGTTGTGTCACTTGTAAATCAAACGAACATTGATTACAAATGATGTATCTCGCACTGAGAAAGATGAAATTCACGTTTTTCAAATGACCATTACCCGGTCGAATGTCGATTCCGATCGAATAGTTGTAATCGACTGTTTGTCGAACAGTTAATTGCCGATAAGTCGAACCATGTTGTAAATCGAATCGTTGTGACCATTGCGGACGGCCGTTGTGTAAACCCGTGCCTACACGCATGACACAAGTATTACTGGAGAAAAGCAACGGTCGGTGATTGATCATCGATTCGTCATCGATGGTTTGACCGGCAGCTTCGAGTTTCGAGTTGTTGTCCTTGAAAATCAACGGAATGCCGGTCTTATTCAACAGAATATACGGAACAGAGATCGAGATTTTCAATCGATAATTGTCGATACAATCGATATTAACATCGACTAATAATTCTCGTTGTAATTGATCGTAAAAACAGACTTTTTGTTGAAGAGATTTTAATTTTGTTAGTTCGGATAAAGGTGGCAATTGCAAAGATCGATTCATTCGATAGATATCCGTTGTAAAACGAAGATCGAACAATTCGAGAATGTTCAATGCATGTTCGCGATGTGTTTCATAGGGATTGAGCTGTAATTTTTGCGGGTAAAGTGGCATTTCGAGATCTAATGAACAGGGAAGGAGATTACTGATGATTAGAGGTGAAAGAATGGAGAGTTTGTAGATCGAAACCGATTGACGACAAGTTTGTTTCGATTGAAATGTAAAATAATAAACCGCTTCTTTACCGCCGATTGAACAAGAACGAAGAAATGATATTCGATTTTGAGAAGTTTTATCAATATCTGACCAAGATATCGGCTCATCGCAATAATCAAGAGCAAAATTTGCAGGTCGAATATGTAATTCTTTTAAATTCGAACAAAATTGTATTGGTAACGATCGACTTTCATTGGGTTCTAAGATCATTTCATAAATCATCTCCTCATGAGTCTTCAATCGTATTTCGATTGAAGTTAATAGATGATTTTTGATTTCAATCGATGATCGAATCGTAATCGTTCGAATTGTGTTATCTTTCATTGCAATATCGATCATAACAAGCAAAGGTTTGAGTAGATTCGATGATGTTTTTGGTACGGCTAATCGAAAGAATGTTCCAACACGATCGATCGATATTGGTTGTAGATTTTCATATTGATAGCTCAGAGAAATCGACAAACGACGGTCGATTTTAAAGAGAGAAACAGCAATCGAATTCGATCGAGTGGGAAAAGAAAACGAAATCGTTTGATTATTATCGACAAGATTTTCGAATGACGAAAAACACTGTTCATTCGGTGTCCATATTCGAAATTTAACTTGAATACCGAGCAGATTCGTGAAACAATACGGATCTAACGGTTTGACACGACGAAAACTCTCGTTGGTTTTCGTTTGTTGTTGATTCTTTCGAATTGTTTCATACAAACAATACATTGCTTTTGTTAGATTAAGATTAAGCGTATCTTTAGCTGAAATAAACAAAGATTTAATTGACGATGTTTGTGTTAATGTCAATTGAAATCCACATGGTTCGATGAATGGTTCGAAACCGGATTGGAATCTATTGTAATAGGAAATTAGAAGATCAAATTCACATTGATCAGTTCGATGCATCGAATTATTTTCAATAGTTTGCAAAAGAAAAGTTTTTAATTTCAGATTGACTAGAGGTATGTTCACACCGAAACAATCATCGATGAGACAGAGATGAATTTCATCGCAGAGAATTTTCAGAAATTGATTTGGCGATGTGAGAATCGACGAGATCAATGTTTTAACTTGAGATATCTGTTGATTTATCGTTTGGATTAATGAAGAAATCAGTTGAATATCTGAATAGGAAACACGAATATTTAAAATCGAAAAAGTCAATTCACATCGAATGTCATTCGATTGTTGGATATTCAATGAACAATCGGTTGGTTCGATGATGACAACTGCTGTTTCATCGATATTTCCAATTTGACATGTTAGCAATTTCATATCCGTCAGGAGTAATTCGAGTAAATGAGAAGAATGTTGATACTGAAGAAGCATTGAGCTTGAATAGATGAGAGCATTTGCATAGGGATTGATTGTTGATGAAGAGAGAATGAATTCGAATTGATTTAAATGAAATTGAAAATCCATTGTGAAAAATGAAATTCCGAGAGAGATATTCGAAGGAATTGAATTCAAAAAGTCATTCAATGAAATTAACCAATCGATTACGATCAAAAAACGTGTTGAGTCCATTGTAATCGTACAACATTGTCGAGTTCTCTCGAAATGTAGTTCCAATTGATTGATATTCGGTTTCAGTGCTGCTAATGGAATCATCAAATCGACAAATTCATTTCGTATATCGATGATTTTCATTCGGGAACAACTGAGATGAATCGTTTGACTTCGATCAATGATAATCTTCGTATTCGTCAATTGCAAAGAACACAATCGAACTAATTCCAAGCCGATCTGTTCGATTTCCATGGAAATTGCAAACGAAAATCTCGTTTCCATTGATTTCGACGCGTTGAAGAGCTTGAAAAGAAGATTTCGAATGAGCTGATAATGATCGAAATCGAAGAGTAAATCGAAAGATGAGAGATACATTTGAATCGATGAATGATCGAGTCGAATTATCGATTGAAAAGGTCGACGAAGTATTGACATATTCGCGAAGTTTCCATTTTGAATTTGAATAACTGTTGAATTCGAGTGATTTTTAAGGTTAATCGATTCGAATTCGAGAACAAGTTCGGGAATGATGAAAGTGAGATGATTCAAATCGATGTTGATGTTAAATCGATTGACAGGAATTGAGTTTGGCAATGAAAAGAGAAAATCGAGCATAGCTTGTGCGTGAATGTATTGAACTGATGCGATTTGTGAATTGAATTCATAAGGAAATTCGTCGATAATCAAATCGAAATGAACGTCATTCGTACGAAGTCTTTCGTTATGAGATAAATCACGGATTGAGAGCGAATTTAATTGACCTTGGATGGTCTGAAATTGAATTTGACCGTTGAAAGATTGTAAATTCATATCGAGTTGATTTAGAAGAAGACATGAAATGAAATCGATGTGAATGTTGATCGATTGTTCGAGTTTCATCTTTGACAAAATGGTTTTTGTGAGGAAATTAAAATCATTCAATTGAAGATCGACTTTTTCTAATTGAACATCGATTTTCTGTTGATTCTTAGTCAATTTAATCGCTGTAAATTTACCCAAATCTCGAATTCGAAAATTTGGCAGTTGAATAACAAGAGAATCTTTTCTGTAAGACATTTGACATTGATCAATTTGACCTTCATAAATTGTTGATAGATCATCATTCTGAAGAATAAGCGATAGTTCCGATGATTCCAAATCGAAATGCAATTTTGATGCATTTTCGTTTTGAGACCAAGTGTTTAGAATATCTTGAACGAATTGAATTCGTTGCCGACTGAGAAAAACGCGAGGATTCGATGTTAATTTCGAATGAATCGCAATCAATTGATCTTTTATTTGAAAATCGAGTAACAGTTGAATGTTCTCGACAAAATCTTCAAAATTTTCTAAACCGACGGATAATTTGAACTGAAAATCCATTCGATTGACATTCTTTGAAAATAACTGACAAAAGAGATCAGTTAAAATATTTAACTGAGATAGATAAACTGAGTGAAGTTGAATTGATGTTGATGTCAAATGTAATGCTGGTTTATTCGATGTTTGATTGCTGATGCGTAGAGATGTTTGCGATTGTTTGAATATGTGCAATTGATTGAAGATTTGAATGTCGAATGTTAACAATGGATTGCAAGAAAGTTTGAGAGAGAGATCATCGATTTGGAATGATGTTGATTGAATCTCGAGATTTAATCGATGAAAATGTCCGTTGAGTTGATAGTGAATTTGATTGATTCGTTTTTTGAAATTATCGAACAAGATTTCTCGGAAATTGAATAATTTCGAGTTGATATTCAAATCGAATTGATCGGCATTGAGATCGACTGTGAGTTGATATTGTGGAGTAATTCTCAAACGAATAAATCGTTCGTTAGTGTTCATTTTTAAAATCGATTCTTGTTTATCTCGATCGAAAATCGTGACATTTTGTAGAGTGAATATCAAATTCTTCGTTTGATCTTTGTCATTGAATGCTAAATCGAGATTTCGAACGTGCAGATCAAATAGAGAATATATGTTAATTTCATCGAGATGAAGATCAATTCTCGGATAAATAGATAAAAAACTCGATGGCTGTTTGAAATACTCCATCCAAGGATGAATGAAATGAATGATTTCCGTGTTTAGTCGAATGTTTATCTTCGGTATTGATGAAGAAATCTGAGATAATGTCCAGAGATTATTCTGCGGTTGTTTGATTGAGAAATTCACGTTGAATGTTTCGACAATTTGAGATTGATCCAAAGAATCTCCGATTTGTATATCACGAACGATGAGTGAATACGAATTATCTTGTGGAACGATGATGTTTATTGGGTAAACGTTCGTTTCATTTTCTAATTGATAATCATCGGCAACTGGTGAACTATCCGGAGTGAGAAATTCATCATCATCATCATCTGTATCAGTGGTTAAAACCACCGACCCTAAGTCGATTATAAACGAATTTGGAATGATAATTTTCGGTGCACCTATGTCGATTTGAATGTTAACTTTCGTTGTTTCAATACGTCGATGTATTGGAAGTCTCTCCCAAATAGTTGCTAACTTTCTTAATAAATAATTTCGAATTTTCTTCCAATTTTGAAATAAAATGAATGACGAATAGCCGAGAGTTAAAATTTGTAAATCTCGTAGGCGTTTCATCGTTGTTGGACAGCAGACGATCGAAAAGCCGCAACTACGAAGATCGATTGAATAAATCGATGATTTTGATTTCATTTTTTTTTCAAACGAAAGTTCGAACATTGGCATTTGATGTTCACTTTGCTTCGAACAAAGAATTTTTGAAAATAATTCGATCTGTTCATGATCACAAATGTACAAATCATCTAAACTTGCTGAGACAATGGTCGATCGATGACGTAAACGATATTCTGTGTTAACAGAGAGATTTTTTAGATGCAAACTAAAATGAATCTTTTCTTTCGATGATAATAAATCGAGTTCGATCGATTGGAGAGAAAAATTCAATCGAAAAATCAATGAATTTTGATAATTCTCTGCTAAATCATCGTCTTCAAGAGTCTCGGCAATGAAAGTATTGACTTGTTCTTGTAATTTCTGATCATTTTCGCTCGAAACACCGAACATTTTCGTTGTAATCCATTTGGCATAGTTCGAATACCATCGTGTCGATTGTTGTCTTCGATTTGTTTGTTCGTTGATTTTCCGTTGAAATATCGAACGACGAATAATGACGAGATATTTCACATCGAAATCTCGTTCGAGTTCATTCATTTCACGTTGATTTTCAATTGAGAATTGCTCACTTTGGAAGTATTTACTATCGAGATAAAGACGATACAAACGTTGATAAACGGTCAGTTGATGTAAACGATGTACGAACAGCGAACGATTGAACCAATAATTGGTCGAATCGGTTTGAATTCGAAGAACAGCTAAGATTGCGTAGTGCCACCAGGATTTTGCTGATTGTTTCGAAGGTTTTTCTCTCGGTCGACTCGGATCCGAGATTAACATTCGTCGAAGACTTTCACTTTGCATTCGACGAGTTAATTCAACTAAAATCTTCATCTGTTCAATTGAATATTGCATTTTGAGATGATTCAATGAACAAATCAGTTCATAACGATATTCTTTTTGATTGACATAGAAATGATTATGTACGAGATGTATTTCGATTGTACTCGGCGGTGAAAGTACGTATTCATCGATGTTAATATAAACACCAGGATTAACAATTCGACAGACTTCATTCGATATCCGAACAGTTTCGCAAGTAAAACCTAGCGAACAAATGTTCGGTGTGTCGTAACGAATATGTACATCGTTGATTTCGATTTGTGATTTTTCGACAAGAGACACGAACAATCGTTGAATATTCCAACGAGATGATTTCACTTCACCGAAACATTCGAATTCTTTTTCTAAGTTTTGTTCGAAGAGATTGAGTTCATCACGAGATTTGTCGTCGTTTGAATTCGATAATAAATCGTCAGTTTCGAGAGAAATCGATTTAATATGACCGTGAACACCTTGAATTTTAATAATAAACGCTGGTGAAGATGAACGAAAGAAAAATGAACTTAGAATAAATGAAAATTCAATTCGATCGATTTGAAATGATTCAATTTCGAATGGTAATTTCCATTTATGTCGAATATCATTATTTAAAATCTCTTGATTTAATACTAAATTTTCGATAATAATCTGTCGTTTATAAATAAATTGAGTCGATAATTGATCGGCATTTAGATTAAAATATCTTGTTAGATATCGTTTGACGAATAGACTTACAAGAGTTTCAAACATTTATGATGTGTTCTCACGTGCGAGAGAAAGAGAAAAACTAATATTTTATTCTTTCTGTTCTATCACATGGCTGACAGACCTTTTTTTCTTCTTCTTACAAACGACAAACACTGTTGTCATAGTTGAAACTCTATTCAATCATTTTTTTTACTTGCAGTGCAGTTAGCTCAAAAACTATATCTTGAGAATATGTTGCTGTTCGTCTGATGATTTACGTATATATGCTTTAAATAAAAGAATTATTGAAAGTATTGAATTCTTTTTTTTTATTTGATAATAAATTAACTTGTTGTTCGTGGTCATCCGTATGATAGGGTCATATCTAACGCTTTCTGATAAAATGCGTCTTAATCTTGCTCATATTGTAATCTACATGCATCATTAACGGTAGGATCCATAGCAGAACCGTTATCAATACGATTGATTACGACACCAAATGCGTGTTCCATTTTCTCGTACAAACGGATGATAGATAGGATCTAAAATGTGTATTTCAGGCGGCTCACATGGATATTCTTGTGGAATTTGTATTTCAATAAGGAATGAAGCGTGGCAATAAGGATCAGTTTGAGGAAAGATTCGACTTCGTATGAATGGTGAAGAGGTTCTTCGATCATTTTCGATTATTCTGAAACAATCAGTCTCGATTATAAACTTGTTTTTCATTCTTAACTCTCCCAATTTGCTTAGTTCTACAAAAATACGCTTAGCATAACGAAAGTAACATCCTATAAAACATCAACATACTATATGTAGTTTGAAGTTCTCAAAAATATTATACCGCTCACTCCGTAGTAAATCGAATTAGCTGTGGACATATGATACGAAGTCTTTCCATGTCTATTGTTCCTATCATTTCCAAATTAAGAATACGAAGACTCGATGATCCTGTCCGTGCACTATTAAATTCCGGAATTTTGATATCATATACCATGCATTTTTGAAGTTGTGAAAAGCCATCGGAAAATATTGTATCAAATAAATTCTTTTTGCTTTCGCTGCAAAATGGATAGTCTCTACAACCTACAAAACAAAAATTAAGAATAGAGAATAATTTGTATATCATTAATAACCATGAATATGCAGAACTACGTATAAAGGATCGAGATGAAATTTTAAGTATCGTAAATTCGTGAACATTTTTAACACGTGTGCAAATAAAAATCGAATAAGATGGCCTGCTAATGAAATCTTGATTTGGCGTCCATTATGAAAAAGAATATTCAAATCCAATGATACAATTTGATTTCTAAGTTCACCGAATATGCTCTTATTAATGAAGAGAGATACCACACTGTCAATATCAATCTTGTATACATCAAGTCCACTTAGATTAGGATATTTTGCGGTACGGGCAACACGCATTCGAAACATGTTGATTCAACATTCAACCATTCGATTTTATGACGGATTGCTGGCAAAATTTTTAAACAGAATCGATCGATGATTGAATCAGACAATGATTTAATATAATAATTGGATGTCACTTTAGTCTAGGCAATAATTATTTTCAGGGCCTTTTCTAGTTTATAGAAAAACCATATAATGCAAGAGACAATCAATGGCTTCTCTTTTTTAATTATTTACGTACATATTCTTTCGTTTTGTCTTCAATTTCATCTCGTTTTTCAACAATGACAAAAAAAGCTTCTTTCAATTTGTCCTTCGTTAGGTTCTTTGACTTTTTTTCTGTCATGATTCTATGCCTCGACTGTCTCTGAACAATTATTATTTTCTATCGATAAAATATCTTCGATTTGGTCGTATAACAAACTTTCTATTTCATAATGGTCAATTTGATCCAATTCCATCTAATTGTTGATCAATGTCGATAAAATTAGTTCTATTTCTCGTGAAGAAGGATTCTCTTCTCGATGCATTCAGTATTACAAAGAAAATATTTACTTTACTCATATATTATTTTTCTTCTTATCTACGTTTCACATTGGATAAATAAAACTTCCAACGTGTAACTATATAAGTAAAGAGAAAAAAAATACGAATCTCTATTATATCATTTGAGTCTTTTAAATATGAAAATCACAATTGAAACACTTACTGGAGTAAGTAATGGATATACTTTTGATGTAAGCCCACAGACAACGATAAGACAATTGAAACAACTCTATCTTCAAGCGTCCAAAGATACTGAAAATTTAGAAAGAAAAATTTTAGCAGTCGGAAAAACACCACTTCTTGATAACGAAAAAACTTTAGAAGATTATAATGTGACGAATGATTGCGATTTGGCATTAGTGGAATTAGATATGCAAGGTGGTCGAGGTTTCAACTTCGCTAATTTGTCTAAAGAAGAAGCTTTGAAAGTACAAGATTGGTCTTCAAGTGCTCCATCATGGCGAGTCGCGAAGCCTGGTTTATGTCTTGAAGGATTCTGTCGAAAAACAGGCTGTGCAGCTGCCAATAAACAGGTTGTTATACCAGTTGGTTTTGGAGATTTTGATGTAGGTGATAATGTACATGAGCAAAGTTTGTGCCCGAAATGTGGCAAATATGTTGACCCAATCACATGTGGGTTTAATAATTGTTGGTGGAAATTCGAAGGAAAAAAGAAAAATCCAGCAGAGAGTGGTAGACCTCCATCAAAATGTTCATCTGAATGGGCATTTGCAGATAATAAATATCATTATTTCGATCAAAATATAAGTGGATTCGTTGAATGGACAAAACTAGTCATTTATACTAGAAAAACAAAACCTCATTCTTAATTTGTATTTCAACAATAAAAGCAGTTCTACTGATGTCGTAAAATTCATTAGTTCACTCTTCGAATAAAATCTCCTTTGTTATTTACATCGATATTCTATTTGCATTAAAAAATAAAACACGAGACGTCAGACATTTTTCTTTAATTAAACTCGTATTTTGACGGATGTCATTCATATCTGTTCAAGTCAAAATATTTATCATTGACAAAACTATGTTCTCTTTTGCATTTGAGAATGATGATGTGGTCGCTTCTAGTCGTTATTTGGCTCTGTTCGATTTTGTATATTACTGCGAATACAAATTGCGTAGAAAGCACAGGCACGATTTTGCTGTCACAAGATGAGATAAGATCGGAAAAACTGGATCAATACATGGCTCAACTTGATAGAACATATTCAGGTCAAGCACATATGTGCTATTGCGTCCTAACAATTTTCTTCGACTATGTTCGCGTTGAATTTCTCTCAAGTAATTGGAAACGAGCGATTTTATATGCTCACGAAAAGAGTTTAACTGCAATAACATCAATTGATTATACACGCTCAGATTATACTCAAACTCAATTGATCTACGCATGCGATTTCGATTGGTATTGCAATCGACAATATTATTTTAACTTGATTTCAGGCGAATTATTTTGGTTATTCAAACAAAATTATACGGAACTTCGTACGATTTTAAAACCTTTTGTTTATCAAATAAATAACAATTCGAATGCGCAATTATTATGTTCTCAACAAAATCAAATAAATTCATCGAGCTGTCAAATAAATAATTGTTTTGCTCGACAGATCAATCAAATTAAAAATACAACTTTGATGACATGCGGCATTCCATCATCATATACAATCGATCCCAATGTTGACAACAAAAAAGTTAAAGTTAATCTCGAGACACGTTTATGTTCGGATCAAATGCGATACTCACAATTCTATTACACATGTAACATCAACAATTGCAATAATGAAGATACAATCGAAAGATTAAACGAAATTATTGTTCAACATTACAATATGAGTCAATTGCAATCACATATAAATTATACAAGTTCAACATATTGTGAAATTGATCCAAAAACAACAACAACAACGACAACCACAACGATTAGTAGATCGAGAACGTCGACAACCAGTACGACCAAGAAAACAACAAAAAAACGTACATCGACACAGAGTACAACAAAAGAACGTATATCGATAACTAGTCCGGCAAAGAGCACAACAGAAGAGCGTGAAAGTACATCAACAACTGAAAGAGCAATTTTATCTACTACAGTTGAAAACAGTGCAGTCATTTGTTCGACAAGATTTATTGTATTTCTATGTTTTATGATTTTGATTCTGTATAATTAAATTCGAAGGTATTCTTTTAATAAGCGTTTATTTGTCATAAATAGTTATAAATCTGCAATTTACAAAAAAAAACAAACTATTCAAATGTAAAATGGTGCAATTTTTGTCGTTTTATAGGTGAATTTAACAAAGTAACTGAGATCGTAGCATATTTCCTGATCATTTTACTTGCGTTTTCATTGAAAACAGATCGATTTCGATCGAAATCTAACTTAGCTTGTTGATTCATGACGCAGTAATCATCAATAAGTTCAGGTTGATCAATTCTTAGAACAAGTCGTTCAATAATATGATGAAGAGGCATCGCTGATGACCAACCATTACAACAACATTCTTTACAAAAACTTGGATTTGAACGATCATTACTCACGGCTGGATGATAAATGTATGTTAACAATCGAATATCCGGCGCTGTAAATGGATAATTCTCAGGAATTCGAATTCGAATTTTGTAAGCACCATTTTTGTAAGGTGCATAACGTGGTAATAAATATCCATGGATAACAAATTCGTTCGAATTCTCCATCTGCTCGCAACCTTCATACGCAAAAAACGATCTGACATAATGATCACTGGTAAGAAATAAAAGTTCTTTTAATATTCGTTTACTTACACCGAACGTATCCATAAATGTTATAGAACTTGAAAAGAGACACACGTTTATATATAGTTAGTAAGTGAAGCGTGTTATTGTGAAAGAACAGAATCGAGAATGATTCATCATAAGAAATAACTTCTTACATAAGATCTTGAATGCTAATAGGAGTAGTTAGATATTGCTTCAAAGAATTCGAAAGAGGCAATTGATTGACTCTATCAATTTGAAAATGAAGTTTTGCATGAATTGCTTTTCTGGCAAGAAATTTCAATGTAATCGATGATTGATTCAATCTTGGACACGCATATTTCTCAATTGCTTCGCAGATTTTCTTCTCGCATTGAATCTTATCTTTGAAAAATAATTCTTTCAATTCATAATTGTACATGCAAGCAACATCCCATGATGTTCCACGATCAATCATATCGACAGCACATTCAATAAGAATATGAATCGGATAAGACGGAGACCAGACAAAACTTAAGAATGGAATATAAGCTACACTAGGATGAAAAAGTGGATGCCATAGATAGGTTAAAAGTTCGATCGATGGACAATCCCATGGATATTGTTCCGGAAAACATATTCGAATTTCATACGAACCGGAATTATACGGAGCAGTTCTGGGTAAGAGAAATCCATGCAAATAATATCGATTTAATTCGGAATCGATTTGCAAGCCTCGATATTCAAAATATGATTGAACAGCGTAATTACTGAGTAATTGATTGACATCAAGAAATATTCGTTTCGTTCTTGCCGGTGACATATTTGAGAGTAAACGATTTGTTTTGTTCTTTTCATTTTTACATATTGCGCAATGCTACACAAAAACCTCCGAATAAATAGAGGTCGTTAGTTTGCTTTGCTCTCCTGCTGTGCGCCGTATTTTGTTTTTTCTGTTCGATATTGACTTTACTTTTCTCCAATCGATATGTCCGAGAATATCGAGTTAACCCGTCTGGATTCACTAAATCAAGGTCAAACGAAATTAAATCTACAAAATCTTTCAAAATCAACCATCGTTTGGTTTTTCTCGTTCGTTTCTTTGCTTATTCTTGCTTGTCAATTACCAATTTATATTTCACCTTCATTATCTAATTATAAATCATGGCAAAGTACTTCATTTAATGAGCAACATGCATTCAATTATCTAGTTAATTTAACCAAATTCGGTCCGAGAGTTAGTTCTACATTTGCTAATTTACAAGCGCGTGATTATCTGCTTGCACAAATCAATGAAATCTGTTCGAGTTCATTAATAAAACGTCGATGTGAAATCAATCTTCAAAATTTGAATGAATTCGATCAAAATATTCTCGTTCGAATCTCTGATTTCAATTCGGCAAACTTGTCTAGTCTTCTTTTAGTTGCACATTACGATTCGGTAGAATTCAGTGAAGGAAGTAGTGACGATGGCGTTGGCATTGTCATTCTACTTGAACTTCTATCGAATTTAGTCAATGATAAATTAGTCAAATTTTCGAATTTAAATTTAATTGTTATGTTTACCAATAGTGAAGAACGAGGTCTGTTAGGAGCGAAAGCATTCATTAGTAATCACAGTTGGCATTTGGATGTTCATCGATTTATTAGTATTGATGCAGTTGTATGCAAAGATCGAGCGATTTTAGTCGACATGAAACCATCGAAAGTTAGTTGAGATTGAAATCGAATTGAGTTTATTTGTAATTTTCTTTCTAGTTAGTTCTCGATTATAAATCTGTCCAACGGCCACATGCCAATATTCTCCTACGAAATTTAGCGATTTCAATTCTGAATTTAACCGGTGATTACGGTGTTTTGAGTCGAAATGGTTCGTTATTTGGCTATGAATTCGGTTGTATCTACGATGGTTATCTTTATCATACAGTCTATGATGTACCACATGTCATTGAACGAGGAGTTATTCAAGATCTTGGAGAGAATTTAGGCATTCTAACTCGACATATACTTTCGAATGAGAAGACATCAATTGATGAGAATATTCGATATATTTATTTCGATTTATTCGGTCGATATTTATTTGTTTATCAATTATCAACTTCAATAACTATTCAAATCGTTTTAAGTGTTTTTATTTTAACAATTGGAATCATTCTAATCGTATTAGATCATCGATTTCATACGAAAGACAGTTTCAAATGCAATGATATTCATTGTATTTACTCCCGATTTACCAATCCACTTCGTATACGCCTTTGTTGTATTCTGATTTATTCATTTTCGAATTTTATGTCTCTACTCATCGGATTTCTTTGTCCAATTTTCATTGCTTGGCTCGTTTCTCTTATTCAATCATTACCGTGGTTTTATAATTATACAATTGCTGTGTTCTTATTTCTTCTTTCGAGTTTATTCGGATCGATTTTGATTGTTTATTTAACACGAACAATTCACAGTTGTTTGTTAAAACAATCATTGATTCATATTGATTTTAGTTTCGAACAGAATCTATCGGTTCTCGTCACGTTTTTGATTTTAATGTTCATTTCAATTCAAATTCCAATTGAAGATTTCTATTTAATCTTAGTTTGGTCGATATTTATCTCTCCGATTTATTTGATTTTCATGTCGATTCAAATAATTCGTCATGAAAAACAACGAAAACATTGGTTTTATTTACCATTAATTGCATCTTTCATTCCTTTAACGCACACAGCCGATTTACTCTATCGAATAATACGAACTTTAATTCCAATTATACATCGAAGATTTTATTTCAAAACAGAATTTTTCTACAATGTGATCGTTTGTTGTTATATTGTTACGCCTAATCTATTGTTTTTACTTGTTCTTTTGCCAATTTTTACAAGATTTCGACAGTTATTTCGAATATTAATTCTTGTTTTTATGAGTTTATGTATTCTGATGTGTTTGGCTTATGTGAATAATCCATTTTCATTTGATAGACCTGGACAAATCTTTACTAGACATACATCAGAATCGAATTTTGAAGTCAATCAATTATCAAACATTTCGCTTGTCTCTCAAAAAACAACGATTGATCTTTATTCTTTAAATGGTTTTTCACTTTCCTCAGTTCTCGATCAATTTGAATTCGAAAGTGGTTATCAAATACAAAATAGAGATTGTTCAAGACGAAGAATAGCATTTTGCTCCATCGATGATACATTCAATCGGTCAATTGCCATAAATAACATCCGAATTCTTGATCGAACGATTTTTGTTAATCATAGTTCATCATCGAATATTTATGTTTGGTCGAATTCATCGATTCATTTTGCTGTACGAAATCAGCTCGAGCATCCACGACAAGAAACAATTATTGATCTATTGAATAGTTCGTTGACAATTCCATTTACTATCAACGTTCGAATTCGACGATGTGACTTAAAAGATTCACCTTTTCTGATGACACTCATTTATTCAATGGAAAATATTGCTCTTATTGGTTCTGGTGAATGTCGAACTATTGAAGATACTGCAATACTGTCTTTTGATTTTTAACAAAAATAAAACAATATTTTTTTCTCGACTTTGAAAAAAGAAACTTGTTTGTCTCGTTGATATTCTTTGAATTGTTTCTTATGGCTGCAGTGAGTGTGTCCGTGTCAGGTCAAAAGAACATCGATTTTCGGAAATCAGCAGGTTCATTGCACTAATATATATCTTCCGATAATTGATGAGCATCAAGTTGAATTGATTTGAATGATTCAAAGAAAGAATAGATCATTGGATCGGCGTCTTCTTCTGTAATGAGTATCAAGTTAGGTAACAATTTGAGTCGAAGATTTAATTGTGAGAATGAAACATAGATTTAATTTTCTGTAAAATATTCCATGATTTCCGTGATTAATTCTACGGATAAATCTTCAAATTGCTTCCGTTCAGTACTGACATATATGTTAATCGATAGACAAAGATTCAGTTGTCATGATTTTTTTGTTATTGTTGAGAAACGAGATGAAATCGAAGACAAAACGAAAGAATATATACGTAAATAATTAAAAAGAAAAGTCATTGATTACCTCTTGCATTATATGGCTTTTCGTTAAATAAGAAAATTTACTGAGAGTAATTATTGTCTAGACAATAATGACCTATATTTAATTACATGTAGAAGTTTTCATCTGAATTAATGATGTCTTTCGATAAGAATATAAAATTCGAAGTAATATTCAGAATATTATAGACATGCTTGCGTATTTCTTGATTAGTCTACTTTTTTTGACTCCTATTCAAAGTGCACATTTCCGTGGTGGAACGATATATTGGATACCTGTAGACCCTACGACGACTTCATCTACAGTTGTCGTAACAGTAATTCAAACTTATCTGTGGAGATTATCAGCAGTTCCTTGTGTATACACTGGATTCGCTACTAGTGGATATATTCCTTGTGTTACTGATTGTTCAACAAGCGGAAGTTATACTAGCACAACACTTTCTGCTCAAACGACTTGTATATCGTCAAGTCCATCGATTGATGCAATGACCGGTCAGGGCATAAGAAATATCGCTTTGGATGCTGAGAGTCATTTCACAATTGCTTACCAAGGAAATGCATGGATTAGTTTAGTGAATAGCTATTCTTTGGGTGGTGGTAAATGGTCTATTTCTACTGTGATTGATCTTCGACGAAGAGCAGATGGTATTTTCAATACTCCACCTATGTCCTATGTTCAATCACCACAATATGTAGTTCTCAATCGAACAAAATCTATATCAATTCCAGTTTTGGACGTTAATCAAGGAGATGATGTTCGATGTCGATGGGCGCACTACTCAAGGTGACTGATTTAGTTTTGTAAATAAAAGACTAAAATACATTTAATTTTTGTTTTTTTAGTACAGTTAATGTGACAGATGAATGTAGTGCAGCTTGTTTTTCCAATATATCTTATAATTCAATGACACTAGATGGTTGTGTTCTTACATTTACTGGTAATAAACCAGGAGGATGGTATGCATTGGCAATACAAGTCATCATAAATGAAATCAAAATTAACTTCATTTCATCTCATATTCTTTTATTTAGGTTGAAGATTTTCCGAATAAAAAATCTAATCAATCAATGAGTTCAATTCCTATTCAATTTCTAATTTATGTTCTCTATAATTTATCCTGCTACGATGAACCAGTCATACTTCCATTAACAATGTGTTTAGAAGTTCAAGTTGGTCAATTAGTTAATTTCACATTATATGCAATGAACTTCTGTGATCATAATAAAATTGTGCTTGGTGAAATTTCACTCACAAGATTTATCAATGGACTAAATGCAAGTCAATTATATAATTCGAGTCTAAGCGGATCTCTATCATATCGAACGATCAGTTGGACGCCACAGAGTAATCAAATTGGTTATCAGAATTTTTGTGCTATCGCTTATACAAGGTAATCACAACTCTTCCTTTCACATAGAATTTTAAAAAAAGAAGATGAATAATGTTGTATTCAGTGAAAAACTTCAATCAAACGAGTACTGTGTTACATTTATCGTGAGAAGCCAGAAGGGTTTCTGTCCAAATAGCTTAAGAAATTCATCAGATCTAAATCTACCTTTAATTACTGGCTTATCGCTCCTTGGACTGATAGCAAGCTGTTGCTGTTGTTTATTATGGTGGTTTTATCGCACCTGGTAATCAGTTAAAATATTTCGAAAAACATGTAATGAATTCCTATATTGTTTTTTCGTAGCATAGCGAAGAAAAAATCTGAAGAAACTCAAATAAATCAAGAGAAAATTCCTAAAACTCGTCACAAAAAACAATCGAAAAAAAAACTCGGCAAAGAAAAGAAAAGTAAACAAGAACCTGTTTCGATCTCACGAGTTACTTTAGATCAAAAAGTTCCTGAACACAAACATCGAAAACTATCGAAATCGAAAGTTCATCATTCAAGTGTTGTTGTCCGATCAACTAATCGCATGCAATCGCTATCAAAAAGCCAATTAACTGCATAAACAGACAATCTCTAAAGAAAATGATTTGCAACGAATTCATACTGAGAGAAGCTCGACGCGTTCTGTATACGAAAATAAATTGCTTACTTATTATATATTTTTTAAAGAAAGGAACTAATCATATGTAAGAACGAGAAAAACAATTCTCTCGAGATTACTTATTTATGTTTGCGAGTGTATTTCGTTTAAGACATCCACCAAGATTTCTTAACATTCAGATTCACATACGTAATTTGTTCTGTACATGAAAGAAACTTTATTAAAAAGTGTTCTATATATAAGCAGTACAATCATCTTTGACCTTGATAATATTGTTGATTTCTACGCGATTCGGAAGACCTTGAAAAATGTTGTTTCTGTTCAGCAGGGGGGTATAAAAAATACAAGAAAAAGAATTACTTTTCACTCATTTGATAAACTGAAAGTAAATACTTATTATGGCTGATGGTAATGTTGTTTTCACTAACATCGCACAACATTCATCTCCTCCAAATACGGATAACAGATCGAATCAATATAACGTCAACAGGTGAGTTTCAACGGGAAATACCGCTAATCTTCTAAATCTATTCAATAGAAATGAAGGAAGAAGTTCTACTTCTAAATCAAAAATGAACAAACGTGTCATAATTGGAGTTGCAGCGGTCGTTATCGTGATTATCATCATTCTTTGTATTGTTCTACCAGTGACACTAACACGTCGATCGAATTCAAAAGGTACAAACTCAAATATACATTCGTTTAATCAAGTGAAAATATTTGCTAAATGAATCTAGACACCACGTCTGCTCAAACGATTACAGTGACATTAAGTGCTCGTCAACAATTTCTAACAAAATGTCAATCGAGCAAATCAATTTGTAAGAGAAAAGTTTTCGATATTTGTATAATACGTATGTATGTAATTTATTTGTAAAGCTAAAGAGACTCAAGAGAAAATTCCATATAAAAAAGTGAAAATGCCGGCAGCCCCTGAGCGAGTAGGCAATCGAATTTTAATGAAAAATACTTATCTGGTTGAGTTTGCACGTGATTCAACTGCTAAAAGTCGTTTTCGAACAGTTACTCGAACATTGAAACTGTCAGAAAATATCGAAGCAAACAATATTACCGAACGAAGTAACATCGATTCACCATTGTTCTCTGGCATTTCCTTTACAGTCAATGTTAAACATTCAATTGAATCGATCGAAGCAATCGAAGGCGCGATTGCACTTTATCCCGTTTATATGATTCAACGTCCTAAGCCTGAGAAATCCGACATACCCGTTCAAAGTCTTCGTCAAGATGGTTATGAATACGTTAATTCGTATAATTCGACAGGAATCACTCAAGTTCGTGATATGTTCAATAATTATGGCAAAGGTGTCAGAGTAAGACACGATTATAATTGATATTATTGAAAATGCTCAATTAATATTCGCAGGTTGCCGTGATTGATGATGGTATTTACTATTTACATCCAGCTCTTGGAGGTTGTTTTGGAGCTGGGTGTAAAGTTGCGTTCGGTTATGGTAAGATTTTTCTATTGAAAGATAATAGTTGTCAATCAATTTTGACATAAATAGATATGATTGGTGATGATGCTACAATGTATGATCCTATCATACTGCCTGATAACGATCCTTTGGATACTTGTTCAGATAGTTCGCACGGTTATTTTTCTCTTCAATTATTTTGATAAATCAATATAGGATTTTTCGATGTATAGGTACTCATGTTGCTGGTATTATTGCTGCTAATACGACAGGAATTACTGAAGAGGATTTTACGTCATATATTCCTTTTATTGGAGTTGCACCTCAAGTTACAATCGGTGCATGTAAGATGATTGACATTGTTTTACTTGATTTGTTCGATATATTCATTGAGTAGATCGTGTATTCAGTTGTGCTGGTTTCACTACAACAGGTTCGTGAAAGAAAATTTCGTTTCTTTTTTTCTGTTCAAATGAATTCATGTGATTTTCTAGATGTACTGACTGAAGCTATCTATCGTGCATACAATGATAAAGCAGATATAAGTGTGTGATGATTTTAAGATGAGATTTTGTATTTTTGATTTATTTTCTTTAGTAAACTTGTCTCTTGGTGGACCAGGTCCATACGCAGGTGACAGTGATGCAGTTGCTACTCAACGTGTCGCTGCGGCTGGAGGTGAAAATTACGATTTTCTTCGAAATCTTCAACAAGTGTAGTTTTTTTTAGTATACGTTGTAATTTCTGCTGGAAATAGCGGACGTGGTGGTTTACAAACCACAGGCGCACCAGCAAATGCACAAGGAGTTATGTCGATTGGTTCTATCGACAGTCAATATCTATTTAGTACATCCACATCAATTATTATCGCACCGAATGGAAAGAATATTGTGTATACACCATCAACTTTATATGGTGGATGGAAATCAACTATGAATCTAACTATCGTTGTTAATAGTAAATTCTCTTACGTATTGCTTTTAGAATGAATTATATGTTGATAATATTTAGATCCTAGTGCAACATTAGATGATGGTTGTTCGGGACCATCGAAGTCGATATTAGGAGCTGTCGTGTTGTTTTTATATAATAAAAATGACTCATGCAATACAACAACTCGATGTAATCTTGCAGCACTTCAAGGTGCAGCTGGCTGTCTTCTCTATAATATTTTCAATAAAACAGAAGGTTTCCTTCTAATTTTCGATCTTCAATTCAAAAAATCATCATGTGATTTTATTTAGGTGCAACAAGTATTCCAACTGGTGGTATTAGTTTAGCCGATGGTTTGGATATTATTGCTCAGCTAGCAGCAAATGCTTCGGCTATCTATACTTTTACGAGTTTGGGTGCATCGACTCCATCAGTTAGAAATCAAAATTAAACAATACATTCAATAACGTTTTATATTTTCTTTATTTAGCCAACTGTAGGAACACCTTCATGGTTTACATCGATTGGTTTGACAGGAGATCTTTTTCTAAAACCTCAAATATCCGGTATTGGTGGAAATGTTTACTCAACTATTTCTCCTTATGCTGCTTCATTGAGCGAAATCGGAAAACCTTACAATCTTTATTCAGGCACAAGTATGGCAGCACCATACGTTTCTGGGTCAGTATCTATACTTTCCACTCATTCATTTAATTTTCGAATTTTACAGAATCTTTGCACTTTTTCTTGCGAGTCTTGGCAATCCTTCGCCAAGTACAACGAATGGTGTTTGTCGACCATCATTTTCAACTGCAATGAATATTTTTCAATCAACTGCTCAACCAATAAACATCCACAATCAAACTCTTCTTCTCTCAACAGCTGCAGAACAAGGTGCTGGCTTAGCCAATGCTTATTGTGCTCTTACATCAACAATTCTTATTTCACCAAGTGAACTCTCATTGAATGATACAGTTAGAAAAGAATCTTCATACAAATTCAACGTCACAAATATGGGAAATTCCCTTGCCAACTATAAACTCAGTCATCAAGGTGCTGCATTAGCAACTGGTAAAGCAAGTGGTGATGATCAACTATTAGCAATTCCACAGTATTCAGCTAATTATGCTACAGTTACATTTGATCCAAGTGAATTTGAACTTGGTTCGCAAGAAACACGTGAAATCACTCTGAGATTTACAGAACCAGCAGGAGCTAATTCAAATCTATTACCGATTTATTCTGGTTTTGTTTACGTAACAAATCAGATAAATGGCGAAGCTGTTCATTTGACGTGTAAGTCACGCGGTTACTCGATTTGAATCTAATGAATAATTCGTGTTGTAGATGCTGGTGTTGTTGGTGATTATAAAAATACTCGAATTATTGTTCGAAATACTTCAGCACTTTACAGAACAGGAGTTCTAAGTCAAAGCAGTTACTCTGTGATTACCCAAGACGGAGAAACACTGGATGGCTCGCAAGCGATTTGGATTAGGGTGGTTTTAGCATGGTCAACTCGTCTTTTTATCGGGGAAGTAGTTAGCGCGAATGACAGTACTTCGTAAATAATATTCTTTTTTTTGAAAAACAAAAACAATAATTTCTTTTTATTCTATTTCTTTAAAGTCTTGGTATAGTAGTGACTGCAGCAGGTTTAGGCTATCTCGCAAATGTACCCCGAAATACAGTCGTTCCCACTCAAACATTTACTGAATTTGATACATATTACTGGTATGGTGATGTGTTTATCCTATCGAATAATAATCTTGGCACTGCCGGTAGTTTAGTTCCGCTACCGACTGGTCAATATCGTCTACGATGTTCGGCCTTACTTCATTTTGGTAATGTTTCGAATCCGAATGACTTTGACCGTTATTATTCACCAATATTTAATATAACATATTAACTTGAACTCAAAAACATTTCAGCTTTTCTTTTTTTTATTCTATATAATCACGAGTGTATACACGAATAAACTAAACTAAAATCAGAGTAAAAACTATCTTGAGGGTGTTAGGATATCTTAAAGTTCAAAGATTGAAAAACATATTTGAGTCGATTTGAAAATCTCACCCTGACCTCGTGGTTGAGGTCCCCCTACGGTAATTCTATAAGATTCAACGATAACTTGAGGTTTCAGATCTGTTGCACAACTTTTTTGATTGATTATCGCACATCAATCGATAGAGAATAGAAAAATACACTAACTGACCAAATTTGGCTTTGCTTCAATGCTCCTAGGGCACGCAATACAAGCTTAAAATCATATATAATAGGAATATAAGCAAATTCGGGTCCCTATTCAGCTCATATGAAGTAAAAGCAATGTTTATCACAATTTTTTTTGATATTTTCATATAGGCTAGGTTATTTCAGGTATATTGTCATGACTTTACACGCATTCTAATGACTGTATGATATTTTTAATATTGAAGAATTATGCATACGGATAAACAATAGATAAATTCTATCAAAAAAAAAACATTGGCGACTATTTATTTTATATAAATGCAAAAAATTTATTCATGAGGGTCGTACATATTCTCGAGAACTATTATCGCCTGGACGAAAATCACCATGAAGTAAAATAAATTCGTAGACCTAACATTTTTAAATGTTTAAGTTGTTGTTGAAAATAATGATTTTTCAGAGTCGATCGAGGCACAGAATCATGACAGAAAAAATCCAAAGAAACTAACAAATGACAAATTGAAAGAAGCTTTTCTAATGCACGTTCTTGCTGTCCTCGGATTGTCAATTGTCGAAAACCTTGTAATTGTACATTTGCTTTCGATGGTAAACAGATCGGTAAACATTTGCCAAGATGACAAATTTTTAAAAATGGATATTCACCATTCAAGATCGATTGTTGGATTTATTTCACTACGTAATTCAATATCCAATGGTGGATATAATGATGAGCATTAAGTTAAATTGATTTGAATGATTTAAAAAAAGAATAGATCATTGGATCGGCGTCTTCTTCTGTAATGAGTAACAAGTTAGGTAATGATTTGAGAATTGAATTGAGTCGAAGATTTAATTGTGAGAATGATTTCCGTGATTTTTTCTACAGATAAATCTTCAAATTGCTTCCGTTCAGTATTGACATATATGTTGACCGATATACAAATCGAACAACACGTGCACTTGTCATTGTTGAGAAACGAGATGAAATTGAAGATCAGCGTAAATAATTAAAAAGAGAAGTCATTGATTACCTCTTGCATTATATAGCTTCTTCCTCAAATAAGAAAAATTCCTGAAAGTAATTATTGTCTAGACAATAATGACCTATATTTGATTACATGTAGAAGTTTTCATCTGGATAATGATGTCTTTCGATAAGAATATAAAACTCGAAGTAATATTCAGAATATTATAGACATGCTTGCGTATTTCTTGATTAGTCTACTTTTTTTGACTCCTATTCAAAGTGCACATTTCCGTGGTGGAACGATATATTGGATACCTGTAGACCCTACGACGACTTCATCTACAGTTGTCGTAACAGTAATTCAAACTTATCTGTGGAGATTATCAGCAGTTCCTTGTGTATACACTGGATTCGCTACTAGTGGATATATTCCTTGTGTTACTGATTGTTCAACAAGCGGAAGTTATACTAGCACAACACTTTCTGCTCAAACGACTTGTATATCGTCAAGTCCATCGATTGATGCAATGACCGGTCAGGGCATAAGAAATATCGCTTTGGATGCTGAGAGTCATTTCACAATTGCTTACCAAGGAAATGCATGGATTAGTTTAGTGAATAGCTATTCTTTGGGTGGTGGTAAATGGTCTATTTCTACTGTGATTGATCTTCGACGAAGAGCAGATGGTATTTTCAATACTCCACCTATGTCCTATGTCCAATCACCACAATTTGTCGTTCTCAATAAGACAAAATCGATATCAATCCCTGTTTTTGACATCAATACTGGAGATGATGTTCGATGTCGGTGGGCACAATATTCAAGGTGATAGATATTCATGTAAACAAAGATCAAAAGATATTTAACTTTTGTGCTTTTAGTACAGCTAATGTGACAGATGAATGTGGTGGAGCTTGCTATTCAAGTAAACCCTTGGGTTCAATGGAACTAAATGATTGTGTACTCACATTTACTGGTAATAAACCAGGAGGATGGTATGCAGTGGCACTACAAGTAATTATAAATGAAATTAAAATTAACTTCATCTCATCTCATTCTTTTATTTAGGTTGAAGATTTTCAAAATAAAACAACTAATCAATCAATGAGTTCAATTCCTATTCAATTTCTAATTTATGTTCTCTATAATTTATCCTGCTACGATGAACCAGTCATACTTCCATTAACAATGTGTTTAGAAGTTCAAGTTGGTCAATTAGTTAATTTCACATTATATGCAATGAACTTCTGTGATCATAATAAAATTGTGCTTGGTGAAATTTCACTCACAAGATTTATCAATGGACTAAATGCAAGTCAATTATATAATTCGAGTCTAAGCGGATCTCTATCATATCGAACGATCAGTTGGACGCCACAGAGTAATCAAATTGGTTATCAGGATTTTTGTGCTATCGCTTATACAAAGTAATCACAACTCTTGTTTTCTCATAAAATAAAATTAGAGATAATAATGCATTTAGTGAACAACTTCAATCGGATGAATACTGTGTGACATTTATTGTGAAAGCTCAAAGTAAATTTTGTCAAACTACGACTACAAGCACAACCACTACTACTACGACAACAATTACTACAACAACTACTACAACAACATCAACAATTATAACTACAACAACTAAAACTACAACAGCTACTACTACAACAACAACGACTACAACGTCAACTACTACGACAACAACCACTACAACAACCACTACCACAACATCAACCACTACAACATCAACCACTACAACGTCGACTACTACAACATCAACTACTACTACAACAACTACCACAACAACAACTACTACAACAACAACAACGACTACAACGTCAACTACTGCAACAACAATACCAACTCAGAAAAATTCATCAGATTTAAATCTTCTTTTAATTATTGGTCTATCATTACCTGCATTGATAACAAGCTTATGCTGTTGTCTGTTATGGTGGTGTTATCGCACCTAGTAATCAGTTAAAATCTTTCAAAAAAAAAGTTCCTATTGCTTTCTTTGTAGTATAGCGAAGAGAAAACGTCGAAAAATTCAAATGAATGAAGAAAACGTTCCTACAGCTTGTCGCAATAAACAACTGAAAAAAACGCTGGGCAAAGAAAACGAAAATAAACGGAATCATGTCTCTATCTGTCGAGTTACTTCAGATAAAAAATCTCCTCAACAAAAACATAAGAAACGTTCGAAATTTCATCGTTCGACTGTTGCTGCCCGATCCACTAATCCCATACAATCATTCTCAGAAAGTCAATCAATTGAACTGGCTTTCTGCTCAGACAGTTGGATGTCAACAAAA
>ERZ778027.1514-NODE-1514-length-37866-cov-10.743196_pt1 | contig 37866 bp, 33 predicted proteins | sample MGYA00375757_ERZ778027 | MGnify/ENA primary metagenome ERZ778027 (study PRJEB29350, sample SAMN05389817) | bioreactor metagenome | isolation source: Ammonium sulfate bioreactor | place: South Africa: University of Cape Town | collected 2014-02-18 ...
ATATGTCTCATCTACCGATGTGATCACGTTTACTATGCGTGATAAGAACACGTTCGTACACTCACGGTTAATGTAACAGATGTCGATTTCTCAACCATCTGTTCACATCGTGATTTGAAATTTTATTAAACTTTTATTTTGTTTTGCTCGATATTCAATAGAATATTATTGACACGTACCTGTTTGTTGAATATATACAATTTATTGAATAAATACATAAAAAAAAGACTGAATTTGGTATAATTTAGATCTAAAACATCGAAAAAGATTTAATTTTTTTGTCTGTTTAATAAAACCAATCAATAACAACAAAAGAATATCCCCAAAACAATAACAAATGAATAGTCTAGAACAGAAAACAACAACAACAACATTGCGATAATCATCAGTCATTTTTCTTTTTGTTAAACAAAAATTCCAACCCAAAGTAAAAGAAATAAACCACCATAGCCAAGAAAGACCGATGCAATACTAGAACACAACAATGATGAAGATTTCTATTTTCGAGAAAGTGACACATACAGTGCGATGAGAAGTTCTTTTTTCCAATCACGAGTATATTTCGTACTGGTAACTTCATAAACGAAAAACCATGACATTAAAAATATGCCAATGCCGAATAAGACCACGCTGAGTGTTGGAAATGCAGCCGGATTAACCGGACTGACATATCGGCTCATTTGATCAACATTTAATCGTACCATAGTAGAAATCTATCTAAAGCTTAGGAATTTATCTAAAAACAAAGCAAAAAATTTCACTGTCGTTTAGGCAATCTGATGTTTTCTCTTTTTGTTTTGAAGATTTTATTTAAGAAGCTACCCTAAATGAAGACGGAAAAATAAAATTCAAAGACAGAACAAGGTTTTTATGGAGCAAAAAAAAATAAACTAGAGTTTATAGAGAACATTTAGTTGTGAAATCATTTTGCTTTTGATAAGTATTGTTTAGCAAATTTAAGACCACTTTCAATGTTACCGCTTAATTCCTTACGGCCTTTTTCAACGACTTGTTTTTCGAAGTCACTTAATTTGCCAATACCCATGCTCTTTTCAACACCATTTCGCTAAAATAAAACAAAATTCAAGATTACGCTCGGTTGACAATGAATTTCAACGTACGCCAAAGAGAAGTGGAGTAGCAAAGTAACTGAATTCCGTTTCTTTCGATGCGATATAACCACATTCAACGACACCTTCTTTACCATTTAAAGCTTCGAGAACCGAAAATGAAAATCGAGCGCCAGCATGAGCCATCGATAAAGTAGCACTGCCTGTGCCAGCTTTAGCTTCGACGACTTCTGTGCCTGCGTTTTGAATTCGTTTTGTCAAACTTTCTAATTCTTGTTGTGAAAATGAAACTGGCGGTGAAACTTGTGAAAGTAACGGAATAATGGTGTTTCCTGAATGACCGCCAATAACCGGGACATTAACTCGTGTTGGATCTAAGCCCTTGAAAACCGAATCGAATGTAAATACTTTTCAAATCAAAACAAAACGAACTTTGGCTTCAGCAACAAATGTTGCAGCACGAACAACATCCAATGTTGTGACACCAACGATTTTCTTTTCATCATAAACATTGAATGCTTTCATAATTTCTGCTGCAATAACAACTGTCGAATTAACCGGATTTGCAATGATAGCAACGACAGCTCGTGGACAATTTTTCGCACAAGCAGTCACAAGATCAGCAACGATCGTTGCATTTGTATTGAATAAATCATCTCGTGTCATACCTGGTTTACGTGGTACACCGGCAGGGATGACAACAAGATCCATTCCTTTGAGTGCATTGGCTAATTCATCTTTGCCAACAAAAGCTTGAACTTTGGCACGAGTCTCAATGTGACTGAGATCGGCGCCAACACCTTTCGTATGTTGAATATCGTATAGAGATAAGTTACTGATCAATGGACTTAATTTGAGTAATAATGAAAGTGGTTGACCAATGCCACCGCTTGCACCTAAGACAGCGACTTTTTTCTATGAAAAACGAAGAGAAATCAATGGATAAGAAGTGTCTCGAGATGAGAACATACGCCAGTAGCTCCAGTAGCTGAACCAGATGCATAACGAATAAGACTGGGGCTGATTTTAGTAATAAGAGAACCAAGTAAAATCGGTGATTTATTCATTTTTGTTTTGCCAAGAATTAGAGAGAAAAAGACGAAGTTCTACAAGCAAAAAACAAAGAAAGTTCATGAACCTTTGAGATTAAAAAACTTCGATTTCTATGTGAAAACATTATGGCGATGTATATTGTTTTGTTTTGTTTATTTGTATTTATGAGTTGGCTGTTCTTGTTTAACCAATCAAATTGAGCGCTACAATCGACGTGTTCGAACAAAAGATCCCGTCATTCGAAATTTGTTTCTTTCGAAAATCATCGAAGCAAAAATCGAAATAAAATCATGTGAAAATATTTTTCGAATGAATTTTTTTTTCAACATCAAATCAAAGGTTAACGCATAATTTTTTATAGGTCTAATGACATCGGTCAAACGCGCTGAATCGTGATTGGGGAATGGAAACTGATAGATGACAAAAAAGATCGTGTAACCAACAAGTTGGTTAAGGAAAACACAACTTAATCAAACTTAAAAACGCGCTTTTCCCATTCTCGACATTTTTCAACTAACATTACACAGATGAATTCAAATTTGTATTCGTCGTTATTGTTTATCATTCTTGGTTTCATTCTCTCGACACATGGATTTTACAGTTCGAATGACGATGTTATCGAACTCAATCCGTCGAATTTCGATCGTCTAGTCACGCAAAGTTCAGATATTTGGTTTGTTGAATTTTATGCACCTTGGTGTGGACGTATGTTTTTCACTTAATAATCATTTTAAAAAAACATTGTTCATCGATTTAGATTGCAAAAATTTAGCACCTGAATGGAAACGTGTTGCAAGTGCGTTGAAAGGTTTCGTTAAAGTCGGTGCAATGGATGTTGATGAACATAAATCGTTCGGTCAACAGTATGGAATCTCAGGTTTTCCAACGATAAAAATCTTTGGAAATAACAAACGATCGCCAACAGATTATCAAGGTGGACGAACAGCTGATGCTATCGTTGAACAGGCTCTCAGTCAATTAAGATTAATCACAAATGAACGTTTAGGAAAACGAAGCAGTGGTGGTGGTGGTGGTAGCAGTGGCAGTGGTAATGGAGGAAAAGATACAATCGAATTAACTGATAACAATTTTGACGTAAATTAGTTTGATAGAGAAATTGTGTTGACCTGTATATGTTGATTGTTTGTTTTTACTAGTCTGTCGTCATCGATTCTGAAGACATGTGGCTTGTTGAATTCAGTAAGTAATCAATCATTGATCCGATGATCATATCCGTTCGAGTTCCTGTCTTGCTCAAAGATAGAAAAATCAATGAACCGCATAATTTTAATTGAAATTTTTTTATCACTATCAATGCATCTATATATTATAAAATAACATATCGAAGTCAATTTGTTATGATGACAACGCCTACCTTGAGTGCAGAATAACCGAAGAAATAAACAACTGTTTAATCGAGACGACAGAAAAATAATTGCATTTTTTGTTTTTTTAGTGGCACCGTGGTGTGGTCGTAAGTCGAACTTTTTCGATGGAAATCTTTTTTGATTGATATTCAATTCTTGGATAGATTGCAAGAAATTAGCACCTGAATGGACTCAAGCAGCTCGTGAATTGAAAGGTAAAGTTAAACTAGGTGTTGTTGATGCAACTGTCAACAGTCAATTGGCACATCGATACGGCGTTCAAGGTTATCCGACGATTAAATTCTTTCCAGCTGGCCATAAAAATGGTCAAGCTGAAGATTACGATGGCGGTCGAACAGCCAGCGTATGTTTTTCAAAGAAAAATCTCATTTTCAAATGTGTATCGTTTGTTTGTTTAGGATATTGTCAGTTGGGCTTTGGATAAATTTCAAGCAAATACTCCGGCACCTGACGTTATCGAAATTACTAGTCAATCGGTTTTAGACGAGAATTGTTCGGAGAAACAGTTGTGTATCATCTCATTCTTGCCCAATATTCTCGATTGTCAATCGGCATGTCGAAATCAACATTTGTCAATGTTGAAAAAGTTCGCTGAAACATACAAACGTAACGGTTGGAGTTGGTTGTGGGTCGAAGGAGCTCGACAAGAACAACTCGAACAAAGCGTCGGTATTGGAGGTTTCGGTTATCCCGCTCAGGTTGCTATCAATGCACGTAAAAGCAAATGCGTTGTCTTGAAAGGTTCATTTAGTCAAACGGGTATAAGTGAATTTTTAAAAGAATTATCCGCTGGTCGATTAACAACTCCACTTGTACCATTGAGCGGAATTGTCGACGGGAAATTACCAGCGATCGTTGATAGTCAACCGTGGGATGGACAAGATGGAAAATTAGTTGTTGACGAAGAGATTGATCTCAGTGATGTGAATTTAGATGATGATGAGAATGGCGATGGTTTAGAGAAGAAAAAGAAAGTCGACTTATAATCTCTACAGATAGAAATGATAAACAAACAGATACACATTCCCTTGATGTTTTTTGTCGCTCATTTCGCATTCGTTTTGTGATATTCGTGTTGTGAACATGCTTTCATCGATTGTCCATTCTCATTGCTTATTACAGATTAATAAAACAATGATCAATATTTGATTTCTGTTTTTCATTCGAAAATAATAATAATACGTTAGGTTCTCTCCGTTCGAGCCGTTCTTTTTATTCTTTTCTATTATTGAGTAAGCATAGTATACTTTGTACTCGTCGTCATATGTTCTTTTTCTCTTTTTTTCTTTTCTCGTCTTGATAATGTACTGTGTGCATTTTTTCTTTCTCTTCTCTTCTCTTTTCTCTTTTCTTTCTTTTCTTCGTTCGTCATCGTATTCGAATCAACAAATCAGACAACCTTCTACTTTTTCTTGCATTTGCTCGATCTCGATAGTTTTGTTTTCTTTGATTGTATGACGTGCAAGAGGGTATATACGATTAGATCAAGACAGAAAAAAAAGACGAGAAATCCCTTTATATTTCACCCTCACTCATCATTATTCAGTAGCACAAATTTCAATAAGTTTAATCGATTAATCTCATTCGTTTTATACGTGTGTGTGTGTGTGTGCGCACTTTGCATACTCATTTGAACTAAGAATCATTTCAAACGTACGTTTTTTTTATTATTAGTCCTTTAGTACAGCACACAGGTCAGAGACATGGGCGTTTTTCTTCATCTCTGTTTCTACGTGCAATTTTGTTCTAAAATAATGACGTAATTATTTTCGAGATAGAGAACGAAAGAGAAAGCTACTTTAAAGAAATGTGACATGATAACAGCACGTGAGTGTCTTATTAGAGTTAGTTGTCCTGTGATAGTTTCTTATTATTTTTCTTCTGTTTTATTGTTGATCAATTGAATCCAACAATATAAGTAGATCTTATTAGAATAATTGTTTTATTTCTAGATCTGTTTCATTTGATCAATTAATTCGAATTCAATATATTTATTTATTCAACGGTGGAAATTATCATTATCGTTTGTCTAGTCAATTCTGAAGTATTCAGGTTAGTAATTAGATATTCTCGATAGATTCGTTAGACACAATTCTTCTGACTTTTGAACAGTGAAACAGATGTTTCACATGAGAATGGACAGCAGGAGGTTCAAAAGAAGAATATTCATGAGGGAAAAAATCAGATCATTTCAATAACATCTATCAATGATCCGTATTTATTTACACTTCTTTGTCTATCAATCGATGGCTGCCATATAAAATCATAATATTGATGTTGTATTTCTATGTGTTAACAAGATGACATACTGTGAATAGACGCCAACTGAATTTCATTGGTAGTCAATGATGCCTGTTACTTTTTTTCTCTAAACATATCAAAATACGTCTTCCCTCAGGCCTCACTTGCCTTCTTTCTCACACGTATAGAAAATAAGTTTCTTTTTTTCTGTATGACACATCTATATATTTCGATCTTCATATTCATATTTTTCGTTTAATATAACGTTAAAAATATCCAAGTTAACCTCTATCGATAGTTGACATATGAAAACGTACGAAAAGTAAAAGGTGTAGGTACATTCTGCTTCGAGTATACTTTTCGTACAACAGAAATTGCGCTCTGCATCGTTGACGAAGACCATCGATTTTATTTCATAAATGTTCCTTTTTCTTTCACTAACCATAGACTGTTATTCTTTTGTTTCATTTCTACAAAGAGAGAATTCTATTTGATTTGCGCTCATTCTTTAACATTCGAACGAGTAGAGTTCAGTTTCAAAAACATAAAGATGTCTATTTATGAGTGCACATATGTACAACGAATCAAAAGCGAAAGAGAGAAGAAGAAGAAAAATTCTTAATATACATATATATGAATGTATATAAAATGCTGTTGTTTCAATTTCGTATGATTTATAAGCAAACGAGAGAGAGAGGAACGAAAGAAAAGAACGGGAGTAATACTTGAAAATAAAAAAAAGAAATTCTAAGTGCCTCCTTTTTTGTATGATCAAACGAAATAAGTTGACAGTAGGTGTCAGTTCGTGAACGTCTCGATTGATTCGATTCTCATTTTGTAATTTTATTTTCCAGGTAATCACCAACCGATGTCCAAAGTTCTTTCAAGGTTTGTTTATCGTTAATTTCATTTTGATTTTATCTACAAGCGTCGTTTTTCGTTGCAGTTAAGTTTCTTTCCACGATGCCATCATTGTCCGCATTTGCTCGATTATTTGCACGTGCTATCAGTGGTACCGAAGCCGAAAATATTCTTTTTCACAGTCTAATACGTTTATCATCGTCATCGGCTGTTCATTTGACACATTCAGCGACCCATCGTCTTGCTATTACACATTCATCACCGGCTATTCGACGTGCTGTACATCTAGTCACTGCATCATCGGGTTATTCAAGTCGTGATAATGATGAAAAACTTAAAATACAACAAACAGACAGTTATGGTGACGATGCTTTCTTTGTGACGAAGCACCGAATCGGAGATTTTCTTGGTGAATAATAATAAGAAATGAAATTCATTTTCGACGAAGTTTTAATGAATAAATTTGTAGGAGTTGCGGATGGTGTCGGAGGCTGGCGTGAACATGGTATCGATCCTTCCGTATTCTCTCGATCTCTGATGGACACATGCAAATCCCTGATTGATAACAAACTTATCGATTTGAATCCTTCGACATTGAAAGAACTATTGTCCAAAGGTTACAAAGAATTACTAGAAGATAAACAATGTATTGTTGGTAAATTCGAATAAGATTTTTTCGGACATAGGCTATGTTTGGTATCTGATTTTTAGGAAGTAGTACAGCGTGTATTGTGGCGTTGCATAATGAAAAACGAATCTTACATACAGCCAATCTAGGTGATAGTGGTTTTGTTGTTATAAGAAAAAACGCGATTGTACATCGTTCTCAAGAACAACAGCATTATTTCAATTCTCCATTTCAATTAGCTATTCATCCCACAATCAAAGATCCACGATTGATTGCTGATAGGTACGAACAAGAGTCTTCTATGTTTTTCAATTCAAATATAAAATTTCCGTAGAGAAAGAAAAGAAAAAAACTGATGACTAAAAGTAAATAAAACGAGACTTTAGACATAAGTTTTGCATAAATATTATTTATTTATTTTATTTGTCAAAAATTGAGTTGATTTAATAAATTCGTTGTTGTTTTCTTTGTTTTAGTCCGGATTTAGCATCAGTAACTTCGTTTAATGTCGAAGAAAATGATATTCTTGTTATTGCAACTGATGGACTGTGGGATAATCTACCCGATACTGCCATACTCGAAGAAATTAAAAAAATAACGGTAAATTTTGAGCAAATGTCCTTTTTGCCTAGATATTAATAACTGTATCAGGTGGTGGTTTCACTTGTTTTTTGCCGTGTTTACGTTGAGAAGATAGTTCGACTAATGATAAACGATCTTGTTCGAAATCATTGTCGTCGAAAATACTTGACGAATGATTATCATAATCTGAATCCGTTTGAGACAGATCGATACTTCGATTTCGTCGAAAGATCGGCGGAGAATCCGTAAGATTATCTAAGAAAAGAAAAAAGTCGGTCAATAGTTTTGTTTTTTGTTCGACTACCATCTTTTGGTCCCGACGAAGCTTTTGTCGATGATTCAGCATCGATATCTTTCATTGGTATATCATCGAATGGAGATATAATAACCACACTCGATGGTGATTTAAATAAAACACCATTATTTTCATCATCGTTTTCTATCGATAATCGTTGAATCATTGCTAATTGCCTTCGTTTAGCATACGATCGTGATAGATTTATTTTACAACGTTGAACAAGACCGAGCAGAGTACAAGAAAATAAAATAAAAAATACCATTCCGAGCATAGGTGCTGCGCCAACAAACGCAGCAAATATCCATTTTGGAATGTATACATTCATCTTGCGAAATAAATATTCCTACACTTGCACTTGTCAGTTCTTCTGTTTTGTTGGAGAAATGTTTAGATATATCGTGTTGAAGAACTTGATAGATTGTTGTTTTGATACGTGAAAGACGACGACGACGAAGAGAGAGGAAAAAGCACCGAGAGATATTTTCTATCTAAAGAGAGTGTTTGTCATTCATTCATCATATTTATTTCATTGCCGCATCTTGTTATTTGATTGTAGAAGACACACTAACATAAAATGTCTTATCTCGATATTTTGCTTACGTTGAGTTTTTTCTTCGCCTACTGTCGTTGTTGTTGTTGTCTATCGGAGTTGAATGACAAACGAGAAATCGTCGTTTTTTTTCTGAGAAAGAGAAATTTGATTAGAAACCGAATATAACAACAAATAGAAAATGAGAGGAAATAGAAAAGCCGATGAATGAATAATTCCTTGGGAATTCTATTGTTTTTTTTCAGTTCAATTATGGTTGTATCATTGTTGACTTTCGTTTTTAGGATCCAACGTTGGAGAATTTACAACGAATAGCACAAAGTTTAGCTAAACGTGCGTTGATTAATGGTCATGACCCGACTTACTATTCGCCATTTGCTCGAAGTGCCAAACGATCATTGGGAATTAATATTTGTGGTAAGATAAAGAGAAAAACAATTTAATCCCTTTTTAATTAAACAAAACTAAAACAAACGAAGAAAAATTCGCAAATAACATGAGAACAAACAATTAATCTTGTATTTTGACAGGCAGATGTTTTTTTCTTCATTTACAAAAATTAAATTGAGATTCGAAAGTTCTACAAATGAGCATTAGCATTAATAATAATCAAGTGCTTTGAATGAGTTATGAAATGATTAAGTTAATCACAGTACATCAGAGAAGGTCATGATCGAAGGGCAAATGACTCGATGAGATGAAGATAAAAAGCGATTTGAAACATATGTGATTAACATACAAGAATAATTTCTTTGCTATTCTTAGTTCTCGAAGGAGTAAAAGAACGCTAACGTGATGTTTATCTTCCATTTTTTTTTCTTTCGTTCTAGGTGGGAAACCAGATGACGTCACGGTATTACTTGCCATTGTGAAATCGACGAATCTATGATTCTATGTACATATAAATACGAACGAACTAGATTCTCAATCGGCAAATGCTAAACATGGTGCTATGAAAAATATACACACGCACATTTTTTTTTCGGTTTTTCTCTCTCTCTTCCTTTTTCTTTTCTTGTGTCGATTCATTCTCCCTTCCTTTTTTCTTCGTCTATTTCGTTTTGTTTCAATCTAGTCGTGAGTCTAATATGAAATAGTTTCTAGATTTACGTAGCTAGACATCGCTCTTTAGCCTCTACACATGTACTTTCCAATCGAGCTTTACTTAACTTAACATCAAACAATCATTATTCTAAAATCGAATTTGTCAATCTATCGCTACCAATAAAATCTGTTTGTTCGTTTTTTTGTTTCTTTACTGTTGTTCTTTCGTTTTGTTTTTCTGTCTCATGCAAATCTTCCCGATGCGTACTGTGTATGTAGTTTCGGCGACCGTTGATTGTTATTCATTCTAGTTCTCTCACTCTCACAGAGTTTTTTTTCTTTCATTTCGTATAAAAAAAAAGAAGAAAGAAAACTCACGATTTCAATTTATTATAGAAAAAAAAAACAGAAAAGATAAGTCAAATGCAGATAACACGAGACTTTATAAAAGATTGTTCACAAATACTTGGACGATTCGATGATGTTCGCATTGAAAAACTTGTTACACTCTATCAACATCAAAGTTCGGGCTCTCAATTGAATCTTCTATCGAGTGAAGTACGAGAAAAATTCGAACATTTATTAAGTATTCAACGTACAGAACAAACAAACTATGATACACCATTAACAAGAATTGAATTAGCTGTACTAAATGATTTTAAACAGAAATATTTAGCTGAACCGATCATAAATCCTGAGAAACAACAAACGAAAACAAATACTCATCTGTGTCTTAACGATGAAATCACATCAGCTTATTGTTATCTATTTGCACAAATTGGTGATCGAATGAGTAAATCGAACTTAGACGGATTGAAATTTATGTTAAATATAAGGATGTCAGTTTCACCTGATAATTTATTTGATATTTATCAAGCATCACGTGATGATGAAATCGTGAATTTTTTCAATCAAATATATACTTGTGGATATTTTCAAGAACGAAATGTTATTATTATTGAATTGATTGTTTCGTTTCAACCATTTATTAAACGATATAAAGAATTTCTCATTCTATTTCAAAAACATTATCAATCATCGTCAGAGAATGGTGCGCAATATAGTCAACTAGATGCAATTATTAGCAATGAAAATAATCAACGAACACCACCACCACCACCACCACCACAGATATCTCCAGTGAAAACAGAGAATCGACTTTCGATTGAACGAACTTCTCAAGTTGTAGCAACAATAGTTCCTTCTCCTGCTGCTGCTGCTAGTCGACCGGAAAAACAATCTACATCTCCATCAGCAACAACTGTAGCAAAACCTAAACGAAAAGGAGTGTGTGTTATTATAAATATTATGGCGTTTTCAGTTAATGGTAGTATTCAACAAAACAAACGTGCAGGATCAGAGAAAGATGTCGATCTTATTCGCTCCGCATTCTGTGAACTAAATTTTACTGTTCTACAATGTGGATTTGATTTTAAAGAAACGCATATCAAACAAGCGTTGGAAGAAATCGATAATCCAAAAATTTACGGTGATTACGACTGTCTTGTTATGTTTATCATGTCACACGGGTAAAAATCATTTTCAACTAGTATGTTGTCCATTGTTCTCCTTGTTTTTTGTTTAGATATTTGCATTCGTTTTTCACCGCCGATGAAAAACCGATTGCCATTCGAGATATTGTCAATCGTTTCTCCGATTCATCACCAACGACAATTTGGAAAGGTAAAACTCGAATGTTTTTCATCCAAGCTTGCCGTTCGCCATGGCCGAATCAACAGCAACCCAAAGGTCTCCAAGGTGTCAAACTCAATGATCTATCACCGAAAATGCTCGTTGCTTTTTCATGCAGTGAAGAAGAAGCATCGAAACGACTGCCTAAAACTGGCTCAATTTTCATTCAAATACTTTGCATTATGATCCTTCGATATGGTCATTGGTAGGAATTCGAAATTCGAATTCAATTGAAAGTTTTCCTTTTGCTTTGCGTTTGTTTAGTTATCGTCTGCAAAATATTCTTAAGTTAACTCATACGTTCGTAGTTTCATACGACGAATTGTGTGAAGAATGTCAAGGCAAAGCAACAAATCCTCAACGACCGGAATATCTTGAACATAAATTTGATGAAAATTTTCGATTCTCAACAAAATGTGCCTACGATAATTGTGATCAATGGGCTAAAGATACTCGATATAATATGATTTTATCAGATCGTATTTGGAATGGTCTGTACGACCGAGTATTTAAAAGTAAACCGGTAAATCGTAATTAATATCTCAGTATTTATTCTCTTTTCTTTTTAAAAATACAATATTTATTGAATAAATCATTTATTTGAGAGATTTCTTCAGTGAATTGTATTCATTTATTAAGAAAAATCTTTTTCGTTTCGTCGGAGATTTTCGTATATTCAGTGTCGAGAGAAAAACGACAAAAAAACTGTTTCGGTTTATTCACGTGAAGGTGAAGCTCTAGACGAAGAAGAAAAAAAAATGAAGAACTACAGAAAATCAACAAAAAACAAACAAAGAAATAATAGTTTATCAAATAAATCTTTGAATTCATGTTTCAATAATTTCTTTGTCGTTCAAACGAAGAATATTCATTCAACTAAAACAAATCAAATGAATTTTTTTTTCTTCATAAATTCTTTAAAAACAAGCAAACAAACAGACTTGTCGTAATCGTTGTGATTTTGCCCATTCATAAGGAATTCGTTGATTGAAATTCGGAAGACGAGTGTCTCTCAATGGCTCAACACGTTTCTCTCGTTTAACCGATGGTTTGTAATATGAACTTGATCCATTACAATTCTTTCCATCCAAACGATCTGTACAGCCTTGTTTTTTATCGTTGAAGATTGTGCCTGGTGGACATAGAAAGATATTATCACGATTTCCAACGCAAACATGATAGATGTTACACCAATCGAAATCAGCAAACATATTTTGTTGATCTTTATTTAGACAGTCAAAACGTGTTCTAAATGAGAGATTCGAAAGAAATCATGTCGAGAGATTGAGCAATGAATTGCATACGGAAATTGTCCGGTTGCATCGACGCCTTCGAATAGAATCGATGCTTGATCGTTTTTCGGTTTCGATCGAAGGAATGTTCGGGGAGTTAAACAGAATGTACCTTTGGGATCATCGTTTGAATCACCTTGATAATCACATTCTTTTTTCTTTTCATTGAAAACTAGGCCAGCTATTCAAATGTCAAAAATAGTACAAAATCAATGTTTGAGGGTGTTATTTTGTCTACGTACGACTGCATTCCATAGTCACGCCAACGCCTTGTTCGTTGCATTGCAGATAAAGATCACAGTAACGTTGATGTTCGAATAAACCAGCACCCTTCGTGATACAAAATTCCGAACGTAAATTCGACATAATATCGGTTTCAGCTAATTTCTCAGCGAAAAATCTATTGGCAAAAAATACAAAATAATTTATAATATTGTGACATTTGAAATTTGCTTTTCTTACAAAGCTTTTCCATTGCAATTAACTCCATCAGGAACTCGATCTTGTGACCAATCACATCGACCTTTAGTTGGTGTTTCTTGTCGCCAGACCTATTACGAAAGAAATTCTTGTTTTTTTTTTGTTGAAAACTTTATCTCTTTAACTTACTAATCCTCTTGAACAATATTGAATAGTATCAAAACCACCATGACAATTATGATAAACATTACAGTAATATGAATCAGCATAATCTCCATTTTGTTTTAACATACAGAATTTTGTTGATCGTCCTCGAGTATTATTCGAACCAGGACGTACTTCATCATCAAGGCCTTCCGTATCTAATCAAACGATACATTTCAACATTCGAATTGATTTTGTCTTTAGAAAAAAAACAACTCATAAACTCCTACCGATTAGTTTTTCTCGTCCTTTACAATCGACATTATCTTCCCAATCGCATTCCTTCGTTTCTTCATTAAACATCAATCGATTCGGACATCGTTTTGGATAATCCATAGCTGCTTGACATTGATGAAATATATTACAAAATCGAATATCCGGATAGTTTCCATCAGGCTAGATTGTTTTTCGTTTCAATTTAAAAGCTATTTTCATGCGAATTCGAATACTTACTAATCGTTTACAAAAATTTTCTTTGATACCTTCCCACATATAATCCGGCTTGCCTTTACAATCAACATTAATCGCCCAATCGCATTCGTTTTTTTCAATTGAATATCTTAAATTGTTTTGACAAGTAAAAACAACATCTTTACCATTTTGACAGATATAATATCGATTACAATATTGTTCATGAGCAAAATTTCCATTCGGCTAAAATCGATCGAAAAAAAAATAAAGAAAAACTCGTGAATCTTTCCTCGTTACTTTATCTGCACAAAATCCATTATTATCTTCGCCTTCGAGTAGAATATTTCCACCTTTACATTTCGTTGATTCAGGCCAATCACAACGTTTTAACGATTCATTAAATACTAATCGTTCTGGACAACGTAATTTAACATCAATATCTGCCATGCATTGATGATAAACATTACAATCTAGACAAATAAATTATGCAAAAAAAAACAAATGTTTTTTTTTCAGAATAAAAGAAAAAAAAACGAACATAACGGATCGATGTAATATCCATCGGTTTTCTCCATACAAAACAAACTTGATTCCATCGAAAGTGCAACTAGTGTTCGTCCAGAACATTGAACTTTATTTGACCATTCGCATTTTTGTTGTATATTATCCCAGAATAATTGATGTGGACATTGACGCATATTATCAGCTCCGGATTCGCAAACATGATAGACATTGCAATATTCTTCATGAGGATAAGATCTATTGAATTTAAATAAAAGATAATTCTTTTCTTTGTGTCCTTATCCACGCAAATGTCTATTATTGAAAATGAAAATTTGTCTCGATTTAATTATCTTATTAGATCAATAGACGAGATTTGAATAGTGTGTATACTTTGTATTGAATGTATAACAAGAGAGAGATTATGAAGTAATTCATTTGTAAGACGTAAACATATCTCGGATTACTTATGAAGACGACCGACGAAAATAGAAAGAGAAAAGAAAGAAAGAAAGAAAGACGACACAATCATTTGTTTGTGTTTTTGATAATATGATAATAAATGAGATGCTATCCTTTTCTTACCCATCGGATTTTTCTGTACAAAATGTTGAATTAAATCTGTTTTCATTGGGTAACATTTTTCTTGGTGGACCACAACGAATTGATGATGCCCAACCACATTCTTTTTTATTGTCATCCCATTGTAATTCACCTGTACATCGAACGACATGATCTGTACCACCAATACAATGATGAAAAGCATTACAATAGGTGTCAGATGCATAACGACCATCTTGTCGATTTGTACAGAATGATGTTTTACCACGAACAACAGGCATTGTTTTACCTGTACAATTGACATTTGTTGTCCTATACGAGAGAATAGAAATTTAATCAATTGAAAAGATTTGAATAGGATATGATTTTGTTTACCAATCACACATTTTCTTTTTCTCATTCCAAGCTAATTGATTGGGACAGTGTTCAATATAATCAATACCAGCGAGACAATGATGATATACATTACAATATAATGGATCTTCGTAATATCCATCAGAACCAAGAACACAGTCAAATGTTCCATTGGCAATGTGTGGCTGTGATCGACTCATAGAAGTGAATGGAGTAATTCTTCTAGTACTAGTAATAGTCGATTCCGTTGTTGTTGTTGATGTCGTCGTTGTGGTCGTCGTCGTAGTAGTAGTAGTTGTTGTTGTTGTAGTTGTCGTTGTTGTGGTGGTAGTAGTAGTAGATGTTGTAGTTGTAGTTTTGGTGGTGGTAGTAGTACTAGTCGTTGTAGTTGGAGTGGTAGTGGTAGTAGTAGTAGTAGTCGTCGTCGCAGTCGTTGTACTTGTAGCTTTTCTTGTTGTTGTCTTAGTAGTAGTGGTTGTTGTTGCTGTTGTTGTCGAGGTAGAAATTATAGTATTCGCACCATTGAGTTCATTATCTATGTCAAGAAAAGCTGATAGTCGTGATCCACAATTAACATGTGATGCAAGTTCACAATCACGAGAGATTTCAGAAAACAGATAACCTTCCGGACAAAGTGATGGCTCCGGTAAACCAGATTGTGTACATGTAAAATACATATTACACAAACGTTGATCCGGAAAACGAATACCAGTCACGCCTTCCGGACATGTAAAACCGATTTGAGCAAGCAATGATTGAATATTAGGATTTGGCAATGGTGCAAGTGCGGGCGTAGGTGCTAATGTTGGTGAAGGTTGTAATTGTTTAAAGGGTGGATAGGGTGGTCCTGGAGCAATACCATTTTGTCTATGAATCGTTCGCATTGTCGTAGGAACTTGATGTCTTATATGATATGGTGGTTGAGTATTTGGTAATTTAAAGAATACATTTGATAGAGTAGCTCGAATAGGTTTAAAAGTTGATTTTGTCGTCGGTGGTGTTGCTCTTGTCGTTGTAGCTAAAAGAAAAAGAAATAAAATAATTGATATTGACGCCGAAAACAAATTAGCTACAAGTTGTCATGAATTTTGTAAAAGAAAAGTAATGAGGTGTTTGCGGAAGATTTTGATAGAAACTTGGGCTTTGCTGCCATCGATGATTGAGCATTGGATATGTTTGTCCATGAACATGTAAGCCAGCTTGTGCTGCTGCTTCAGCAAGTATAACTGAATCAGCTGCCGATGGTTGCATGTATTCCGTTTGATTGAAAGTAATCGTTGTAAGATTTCGTTGTAATTGTGACCATATATCGGATGGAAGTGAATGTATCAATGATTGCATCATTTTTTTATCTGCTAAATGTTGAGCTTTTTGTTCTGCTGTTAGATTATTTTCATTGAATTGTGCACTACGAATGAAATTCTTACGAAAAAGACCAGTACGATTTAATAAATGTAGAATGAAATCTGTTCTATCGTTAGTTTTTGCGACAGCTGGTATTTCTGAAGTTTGATTAGATACTATTGTCATTTTTGTTACATTATCATTCGAAAACAATGTTGAACTTGTTTGACCTTCTATAGAATCGATTTCGATTGATGATGACGACGAATATAAAATGTTGTCAATATTAGCCGAAGTCATCATGTCATTCATTGGACTAGTTTGTTCCATTTCTGTTGAAGTCATATTCATTACTACAATTGCGTCAGTTGTACTTTCACTGTCCGTTGTTGTTAATACAGTTGTAGTCAATGTCGTCGTTGTTGAAATACCGATATTATCAATATCATTTGGAATTGCTGTTGTGTCAAAAAGAAATTGAATCGATGGTGTTGATGTTGTTTGAAAAAGTTCAGATGCAAATGGATCAAATTCGTCATTGTATCGGTCGTCGAAAAAATCACTCTGTTGAAAGTGTTGCTGCGATGATGATGCTGATGCTGGTGTTTCTTCACCATTCAAATAATCAAGTGCTTGCAAATAATTCGGAATATACACTGATTGATGCTGAGCATTGAGTGAATCTTATCGAAAAAGAAAATATTTTTAGCAAATTTTTTGCATGAGAACAAACTTACTTGTAATGAAGTATAAAAAGATAATAGAAAAAGAACAGTACCACCATTTCAACATTATTGGAGATGTTCAATTGATCAATACAATAAAAAAAAAAGAAAGAAAAGGATATGATAATGAAGTCGACGATGACCGGCGACAGCGGCCTAATCAAGTTGTTGTGTGTGCGGATGCAATTGCTCGAATTTCCCTCTTCACGCGCTCGAGTATATTCTTTCCCTTACGTTTACTCCCTTTTCGTCGTTTCTTTTTTCGTTTTCGTATAGTCTCTGTTCGTTATATGTATATGCGATTGTTTGTTTTACACTCAATGTTAATTGTGAAGAGAGATGAGGGAGCTCCAATGTCCATCGTATATGTGTGTATAACGACGAGAAGAAGAGAGAGAGAGAGGGAGAGGGAGACGTACTAAGAATTGATATCCGAGAAAAAAAAGAAGAAACAAAGAAAGAAAGATGATCGCCTATCGTTTTCGTTTCGATGTTTTGTTCTCACTCATCGGATGATTGTTTTTTTGCAAACATACTCAAATTGAACTAGTCAAAGTCATTAAATGTATAAATATTGTTGAATTGTCGCATGAGATCGAGGAAAAGAATTAAGCGTGCGAGAGAGAGAGAGAGAGAGAGAAGTGACATTGAAGAGATCATGTTAGGCATTAAGTGTACAAAAGAGAAAGTTCCGCACGTCACCGTGATAAGTCTTTTCGTTCACGATTTATTTTAATATCGTAAACTGTACTCAACGGTAGCAAAGGTCGAGGTGGCTTAAAGCTCGTGTACACGTTTGCAAACATGATTATTGTCGAATTTTCTCTCTCATTTTGTCTTCAATGAATGTCAAAAGCTAATAGGTGATGTAAGATGGATAAAAGATTTTACTTTTTTTTACACTACAGATTTTTTTTCTCAACCTTTTATACATGTTAATATATTTGCTCGTTTTACATGACATTCAATAAAATCTCAAGCAGATTATGATTTAACATTGTGATTCGGTCAAATTTCTCATTAAAAAAACTAAATATACAACCAATAAATCTGAACTTAATTTATTTAACCAATTCAGCTGTAGTTTTTTTTTTCTATTTTATCATGAAAAAAAATGACAGAATATTTTGTGATAGTCACGGTTATTTGCTCATAGAGGCATGCATATACACACATGAAATATAATGTTTATGAATCAAACATGCTTTGCATTTTTTTCTTCCTTTTTTTTTTTTGTTTGATCATATATTTTTTTACGACCAATGATACTGAAATGCTGCAGCTATCAATCAATTGCTTGTTTTTTCTCGCTTGTTGCGGCTGCTTGACGCGTTACGTTGTCCTTGGTTTTATAATTTTTTTCTCTCTTTTCATATATCAATTTGCGCAGTTGTGTGAAGATTTTCATCGGAGATGTATCTTCAAAAAAAGTTTCCATTTTTCTCAAAAATATGAAAACACCGACACGAATAAGCCAATCGTATTTTGTACCTACGCAAATAACTATTATCTAACTAACACCATTGATTCATATGACTAATCAAGGTTTTTATGCTTGTATTCGATTGTAATCAACGGATAAGTTCTGTCTCATTCGTGAAGGTAAATACATAATACAATAAACAGTTGTATATTGTAGATTACTGTTTTTCTTTATTTCTCAATGACGCTTTAAATCAAAACAAGAAGACGATTCGAAAAAGAGACGAGATTTCGAATATGACAGCTCTAGTACCGCGCGGTTTTGGTAGTTATCCAGCATATCAAGTTGGTCTACCCAACCAGTATAATAATCAATATTATTATTATGGTGGATATGGTAGACAACCTATTTCGTTTGCACCTCATTATCCTGCTCAACCGGTATATCAACCACCGATGAAACATAACGATAGATATGCACCAGTACCTTATTTTGGTCCAGTGAAAGTGAAACAGCCTGGTTTAGGCACTTATGCACTGATGCGTTTTAATCAACTAGATGAACAGTATCGTTACGAGCAGTATTTACGACAGCTAAAGAAAATGGAGAAATCATATTGGAAAATGCAAGCGAATAATATTCCACCGCAAATGTATTCGAATGAAGTGTTCGTCAATTATATAAAACAAACGAAATTCGTACCGTATCCGGTTTATATTAACTCAAGAGGAGCAGTAGTTAATGCCGGTGGAGGTCAAGGCTTTTTTGGCAGTCAAAATGTTCCAATTAGTAATGCTGTGAGTTTACCACCCAAAATTCGAGTTATTTTCATACCAACTGGACAATCGTATGCACATCAACCTTACACAGGTTCTTTGGTAAGTTATTTCATTGTTCATATAACTGTATTGATTTATATTATTTAGGCAATGCCACCTTTTCTTTACAATCGTATGGCACAACCTCTCTCTTCATTTCCAGTGCCACCACCACTTCCACAAGTCGCGTCATTGCCTCTAACACCAGCTGTTCAACAAATAGTTGCGCAACGTTATAGCAATCCAGTTGCTGTTCTACCATTTCCTTCAAACTGGCCAGTATCTCAACCAGCGATACCCAGTTATGTACCAGCCATTCAACAGCAACAACAATATGTTCCACCAGCTCCACAAATGTATACTTCACCACCGATTATTAATATATCTCCACCTGTTTCTGCTCCTACATATGCTGTCGCGCCATATTCAGCAGCTCTTCCTCAACAGCAACAACAACAACAATATGTGCCACAAGCTCCTCAAACGTATACTTCACCACCGATTATTAATATACCTCCACCTGTTTCTGCTCCTACATATGCTGTCGCGCCATATTCAGCAGCTCTTCCTCAACAGCAACAACAACAACAATATGTGCCACAAGCTCCTCAAACGTATACTTCACCACCAATTATTAATGTACCTCCACCTCCTCCAACTTTCGTACCATCTTTTCAACCGGACGCACAGATACCAATTGGACCTCCACCTCCACCTCTTGCTGCTGCTGCTCCTGCTTCTTATTATCAACCTGCTCCACAAGCAAATTTTCCGGTTTCAGTTGCATCTGAAAGCTCTTCATCATTATCCTCATCAATAAATGTGCAATCGTCTTCATCAAATTCGAATACAGTTTCATCAGCATTAGCTGTACAACCAGCAGCACCTCAGTATTCTTATAATACCTATCCAAGTATCTGTCGTGCATGTCCACCTGCACCACCACCACTTAATATACCAGTTACCGGTTACTGTTGGATACAACATTGTTCTGCTTGTCACCATGTACCGTTAGCTAATTCATATCCGAATAATCGACCAGCTGGTGGTCGAAATACTCCATTGCTTCGTCAGTCAACGGTACCTCAATATGTGCCTGAACAATCGTATCAACATTACCGTGCTACTGATCCACCAGTTATGATGCGTCCTTGGTTAAGAAAAACACCTCCACTTCCACCTGGAGCTGTTGTTATTTCCGACGAATATGTCTACAAAAATGGTTCTACTGCACCACATAGTTATTCTCAAAGATCATCAAGACGAAGTGATCGTAGTCCTCATAAGAAATATCGTTCAACAACTACTACAACTACAACACGAACAGGATATGGAGCAAATACATTCAGTGCAAGAAGTATGTCACCTAGAAAAGCATATTATAACAACAACAATAGTACGAATCCGAGTACAAATGCATCACAATTGCAACGATCTAACGGTTTGAAAACTGCTCAATCACCTTCAGCAAGCACTACATCAAGTAATTTATCCAGTGAATATGAACGAATAACAATACCTCCTACTATACAGACACAAAAAACCGCAATGCCTGGACCGATAGCTCGCGAAGCTCGTAATGTTAATCTAAAATACAATTATCAACCACAAGAACTTCCAACAGTTTACAATGTAAACCCTTATTTAAAATCAAGTAGTGAAGCGTCATCATTATCTACCAATACTGAACGTAAATTTCATGATCGTTCTCCATATATGAAAAACAGCAATTCAATAGCATCTAGTACAGAGCAGGAAGACGATAAACCATCTCGTCCTCCTTCTCATTTGAAAAAAGCCATCAAAAACAAAGTACTTGTCATTCGAGAATTTACAACAAATTCTCCATCAACAATTAGCACTATTTCATCGAATATATCATTTAGTATAATTAACAAAGATGAAGATTCACTTTCGATCACAAGTACCATAGACGAACATAAACAAGAAGAAAACGATACTCTTCAACGTCATATATTTTAATTTATGAAGAGGAATAACAACGTCTTAATTACGTTGCTTGTGTGTGTGTGTTTTTTTTTTCGTTTGAAACTAAATAATTACTTTTTTTTCTCGACAAGGTTAGCTCAACGATATTTAACGCTAGTCCTTCAGTAACTAAATTAGCAATTAAGTTTTTTTTTTGTTTATTTTTTATTCGAATAAATTGCTGATTAAAAAATATACGTAATTGTACGAGAGTCTGTTCTGGTTAAAATATGTATGAATAGGCAAAATAAATTCAAGCAAAAAGTTTTTCTTCTGATGATTGTTTATTGGTACAGTGTATCCTTAACAAATTTGATCGCATGTAGGCGATTGATTTTGTTGAACTTGAGGTTGTTGTTGAGGAGGATTGTAATCAGAATTTTGACCCGTTGGTGGAAATAATTGAAATGCTGATTGTTTAGCTACTTCTTTAACCGGTGGAAAATTTCGATCGACAGGAATATTGATATCTGATGAATGACGAAGCAACATTGACGAACTGTAATTTTGAAGAAAGAGGAAATATGTAACTATTGAAGAACTCAATTAATACGACGTTTTTAATACTTACTATGGTAAATTGGCTTCGTACATTTTATCATTTGCTACAGGTAAAGTAAAATGTTCGACAGGATGTAATGTACCACTACGATCAATATATTGATCACGATGTTCTTGTGAAAGCTAGAAGACAAAAGAGATTCTTTCGGTGCATACGTATCGCGAAATGACGAACTTGATGAAACTTTCGGATTTCATTTGTACGATCAACATTTGTATTATTAAGTGAATATTTTGGTATGTAAAGATATTGATCACGACTACGACGACGATCACTCATAACAAGCTCAGGTTGATGGGTATATGGAGTGGGAAAGTAACCACCTTGAAAGTTAAAAATACGCATCGAAAAACATACGCATTAATATCGTTTTGTTTACCTCGTGCATATAAACTTTGTGATGAGTTCAATGCTTCACTACGATAATCTTGGAAATATTTTGCTGTTGAATTGCCAAATGTTTCACCATATTGAAATTGAGTAGTCGGAACATGACCTTAGAAAAATCCTCGATTGTTTTTCAAAAAGAAATTAGGATAAAATACCTCGGTAGCCGGGCATAAGCGACGGTGGATAATAAGCTAAAACGAAAGAATCCTTTTCACATTCTTCTTTTCTTCAAACGGAAAACCTACTAGCATTGTACGTTGTTTGTAAAGTTCCAGCTGCTCGCGACATTCTCAAATGAATACAAGCTTCGAACAAGGACGAATGAATAGATGTTTTTCATGAAAAATACGTTTTCATTGTATCGACATTTCACTCTCAGTTGCTTGACGTTGTCCTCTGTTTCTTCACTATTCTTCTACGTCGCTAGTTAACAGAACGAACGAAACAATTGCTTTGATTTTGCGCCAAAATCTTGTTCTTTCAAATAATAAAATGCCATTTTATTCTCCGATTTCTCTTTCGACTAAATATTCATCAATTCATGATCAAAAAATTCATGAAAATAAATACAAACAATTCCTACAAACTCTTTCAAACAACAGAAATACTAACAAGAATCTAATCGATGAGAAAACTATGTGTTCTCGAAAGCAAATCTATTCTAATGAAAACTATTTCATTCAACGTCAAATTAATCAACAATCTCGACAGGATAAACGTAAACGAGAATACGAACGAATTCAAAAAGAAAATTTGAGATTCACTCAAAAATTAATTAATGCAAAAGCTTATTTAAATCGTTCTCAACAGCAGATTTTCTTTGATAAACATTGTCAACTTCGACAACGTTTACAATACTATTCCCAACATCAATCATTACCAAGAATCACGACCAAACCGATCTCACAGAAAACAAACAAATCCACATCCAACCCTCCTCCTCCTCCTCCTTCGAACATTATCAATTGGAATCCGTCAGTTTCAAAAAAAATCCATTTCAAATCTCGATCATCAATATCGACATCCGAATCAAGTTTATCTGCTTTTTTTCATCTAAAATAACATCTATCTTTCGTACACATGAATGATTTATACAAAGCACCAAATTGATCAAAAGAAAACGAGCGCGAAATCATAAATATACTATATAGAAAAATAGTACACGAACACAAACAGCAAAAGACAAATCTATCAGCAATCAGTCGAATTTTTTAATGTATGCCGCCGTTGATTCATTGTCAATGGTTGCCGTCGAATAGGCGTCGTACGTCGTTTCCAAATCGGTGATGGACTTCGTTGTTGAGTATCTGACTTTTGATGATAGAGTGATTTTGTGTGTGTGGGAATCATCGTATGATAAGACCGACTTGCTGATAAACGTTGAGGTGATGTTGATTCAGTTTTGCTTAATAAATACGTTGGATCCGAATTCCGTACAGTTGTTTTCGAACGTTCGTACGAATTTTGTCGCCATTCGACTGCTGTTGCCGTTGTTGATAGACAATTATTGATCGTATTCACAAATGTTTGTGCATCTCTATTAAAACGAAAGAGTAATTACAGTTTTGTTTTCTAGTTGAAAATTACTTGTTAGCAAATCGAAAGATTGTTTTCAATCGTGTTTTTGAATCTGTTTGAATTAACTGCCATGTATAGATATTATCTTTCCTTTCTTCATTTCCTATGATTTCAACGTGAATTTCTTCGATTGGAATAAATCGAATAAATCGATCGGTTAGAATTTTATTCCCCTTAGAAATCGATAATAAATCCTAGGAAATAAGAATTGAAATGAAGACACATTTGTTTTTTTTTCTTTGTAGAATTTAAATTACTTGTTTTTTCTTATTCGATTGTTCACGTACTAATAGCAAACATCCATTACGAAAAACAAAACAAAACGTTTTCAAACGTTGATGATTTTTGTTGAGAAATGAATGATTATTTATCCAATCGAGTTCACCATAAACATACAAATCCGGTAGATTCAATTGTAAACTCTATTTATATGTATGTATATGCGAAAAATATTATTAAAATCGTCAAAAAAAATGATTTACTTTATTATGTTCTTCGCTGTAAACTTTGGTTATATGTTCAAATGATTGTCCATAATCTTCGTAGAGTTGTTGCATCCGATTCATATATTCTGCTATATTGTTCATCATAGAAATGGCTTGATTTAATTTGACTAATTCAATAGCTGTCGATTGATCATCAGATAGATTATTTTCATTGTTATTTTCTGTTGAATAAGTAAGCATTTGTTGTAGAAGTAATGGATATTTAAGAATACGTTGAACTGGTTTGATTAAATACGATTGAAACGATGATGAATGTTGATGTCGTGGATTACGTGCAGCAAGAAATTCTTTCAAATGTTGATTATTTTGATGAAGATCGAGCAAACGATTCATGCGTAAATGCATTGCACAAAATGTTGAATAGAGTTTAAAATATTGACAATAGGAAAGAAATGTTTCCGATATTGATATGAGAATGTGACGAAATTCATGGAGTGCATTGTAAGCAAGTATTTCAGTTGGAATATTCGTGTCCAATCGAGTGAGAAATGTTTGTTGCAATTGATGAATAGATTTAACACTGACATAGAGCGATTCGATGGCGTCAGCAGGTAATAATTTCGAATCATCACGCAATGGTTCGATGTATCGTTCGATTAAACGTTGCATATCCTAAATAGACAATCGATACACGACGATTTTGAAAAGAAATAAATCATACTTGAACGTATGAACGTTCGGTTTCGATTAATTCGAAAATAACTTTACGTAATCGTTGTGCATTGGAAAGTGTTTTGATACGTGATGATGGTGGTGGTGGTGGTTGTTCGATATTTGTTTGTGATATTGTTGCCATGGGACGACAATATCGACTTAGTTCATCGACATTTTTGAATAGACGTTCTAATGCTGATGATGATGGATCATTTTCTTTCGAATCTTTACGGGCTAATGGAGGAAGTTCAATAGATGATGCTGAATCAGGTTTAGGAACGATTAATTCACGTAGTTCTTGACGTGATAAACGTTCGATACGACGAGGTGGCGGAGGTGGACATATGAGATTCTGAATAATCGAATGAGAAAAATCTAATGTTCGATTTGGATCATGATTTTCTTCGGACAATCTATTCGAATTTAAGCAAAAAACAAAAGTTCTACTATTTATTTTTAGTTTCTTCGACTAACCTCGATGATCGAAGTGTTAGAACAATTGGTATTTGATTAAAATACCGATCAATCGTATCCAAATCAAGATCTTGTACAATCGAATTATTAATAATAACAATTTCATCGTCTTTTCTCACTCCTTCAAATAAAATTATTCTTCAATCATTTCATCGAATTAATTTCTCTCTTTTTACCTAATTGTTCACTTTCACTATTCACTTTTACATCGCATACAACAACTTGTAACGAAGATTCTTGATGTAATTCTGTCGCTACTTCGATACCGGATAGTTCAAGTGGCTTATTCAATGTTATTTGATAGACGATCTTTCGTCGTATATCAATCGATGAATAATTCTACGAAAATGCAAATCGATTGACTTTTGTTTTCGATTTTCGAATTCTTACGAGATGACTAAGTTTTTCACTTCGATTTGGTACGAAACTATGCAACGAATTCGAGTCAAAACAAAGAAAATAATCATCGAATTGCAATCCTAATTTATCCGTTACACGTTTTAATAATTCACCAACAATTGTCGTTTCATTGATCGAAACAATAGTTCTCTAGAACAAAAGAAACAAAATCGATTTGTTTGGCTATTAAAGATAACAATGATTGACACGTTCGTTTAATATTACGAACTCTCTCGAGCCTATTTAACAAGTTAATGAGGTCTATCTGACAAAAACATATCTGCTCATACCATTTGAGGACTTGAATCACATGTCACCATTTGTAAGACAGTTTGATCTGTAACTGTTGATGTTTGCGGAGATTCAATTGGATTAGTTGGTGTTGATAAATAACATTTCGTTTGTTGTTGTTCATCATTAATACTCGTATTGATTAATTTCGTTTTTTGCTTATGACGTTCTAATCGTCGACGTGCGGTTACACATGCGTAGAAACTACACGGAGTAAATGTTGTTAATTTTTGCAATGCTGCTTTAGTTGTTGGACACACTTGACCAAGTAAATCTTTTGGATTGGGTAATTCACGATCGTTTGCTAATGCACAAAGGTAACATTTATGACGAAATAGATCGACATGAAAATTTTCGAGATTTTTCTCCCAAAGATCGACTTGTTTCGATATGAGTAAGCGAATTTTTTGATTTGTTGTTGATTTCAATTGTAAATCGCCTAGTTTTCTCATTTTATTTTCACGTTCAATTGAATCTTCTAATTGTTCGATGATCGTTTGTAGAGAATGTTCATTCATTTTCAAACAACAACACGAATGAATATTATGAATCCATTGATCCAATTCCGATTGATCAGTTGCCTAGAATTGAAAAATATTTTCTCGTGATTTGTTTTTCTTTATTCAAATGCGACAATTAACCTGAAAACAGTACGTATCACCAGTACGAATTGTTAAACTGAATACATGTTGACGGTTAGGATGTTCAGGTAATGGATAACAAAGACACTCAATAATGCCTAAAACAATCGAAAGAATTGTTTGCTTTCGTTTCTTGCACACACACTAATCTGTGATTAGTTGGTTTAAACATCTATTCAATATGTATCTTGTCGTGTTGTTTTTATTTATATCGTTGCCCTATAAATACAATTCTCACTATGATTGATACTCAAAAATGACACAAACTGTGAATTATAATTAATCAAAATACACATATGTCAATCATTTCTAACGAAGAAAAATAAGCAATTTCCCTTTCCGAAGAAAACATCTAATTAATTTCATTATCATGAAACTCTTACCCACTGTCTTCATACTAATGAACAATGTATCTTTTCTCTCTTTTTTTTATTTATCATTTGAATGATAAACTCGCAAGTGCAAATGATCTAACAATGCTTATCTATAGTCAACTAATTTGTAAACTGAATAATGTGTAAATAAAATGAACAAAACATTTGGCAATTTATGAAAAATACTTACTGATGATCAATTTGGGATTGGTATCTAAATGATCATTGTAGAAATACAAATTTGAACCTTTTAAACCGATCCAAAAACGTTTCCATTGACGTTTCGATGCCAATTCAAGTTTACGATGTCGTCCAACAGTTAACCAATGTTTAACATGAAGCCAACTAAATTTCAACAAAGGTACTTTAGCAAGAAAAATAAATTTGAAGAAGACAAATCTATTTACCCAATTTTTTGTAATTTTAAATTTTCAAATGCATCTTCTGACAATTGACTGTCATTGTTAATAGTCGAAATCGGTAGAGTTTCATCGGCATCACCCGTTAGCTCATCATTTTCATCATCGCCATCGTTTTCATTATTCGAATCCGAATCTTATGAAGAAAAAAAAAGAAGAATTACAATTTTATTTAAATATACATTAAGGATTAGATCTGTCAAATCTTTCTTATGAAGGAGGAAAAAAAACGAATTTTGAATTTTTTTTTCAAGGTATGACCTTCGAAAGAAAATAGCAAAATTGTATCAACATTATTGTCTTATCATTGAAAAGCTCATTAATAACTCTGTGTGTGTGTCTTTCTTTCTTTTTTCTCTCTCTGAGTTGCTATTTGAAAAGAAACATACATGTACATCAATAGATGACATAAACATACCGTGTTGTTTGTCTATTTGATGATGTTGTTGAGAATGATGGAATGAATCACTACAATTGCTAAGTCTCCAACTCGAGCCGCTGTCACGTCCAATGCCACTGTCTGTACGTTCCGATTCATTGAAACTCGTTCGATTGAAATCACGATCGAGATTGTTGGTTAACGAATGATTTTTTTTGATTGTCATATAATTTAAAAGATTGTCATCGTTATTCATATTATCAAATGATTCGAGAGATGAAAGATTTCGAACTGATAAAGGTGATTGAAGTGAAATAGTAGCTTGTTGTCGTCTAAGTTTGCTCGGATTTCGTCGTATAACAACAACTGGTTTCTGCTGCTGCTGCTGCTGTTGTTGTTGTTGTTCTTCATCATTATTATTATCTTTTTCGTTTTCCGAAAATATTAAATCAGCAGTTGGTAAATGACATTTATCATCATCGGAATTACTCTCATTACTGCTGCTGCTATTCATAAACATACCGCCGGACATCACCGTTTTGCTTGTCCTCGACGATTTCTTCATTCATCAGTTCGTGATATATCTGAAATATTTGAAAAAAAATGCAAATGACGAGAGAAATGGAAAGTGAAAGAAACAACAAGGTGACCGCAATTGCCATCGCTTCCTTCCATTTGACGGAAGAAGGTAGACGGAAGGAAGACGAGGAGAGGGAGACAGAGAGAGAAAGAAAGAAAGAATAGGGAGAAGAGGAGAACGAGAAGGACGTGCATGCGCGTCTGTCGCTCTCAACATCTTATGTGCTTTGATTTTAGGTTTATTTGCATCTGTTGTCGAACATATCAAATAGTAGGTGGCATTGTCGATGCAATCATGTGTAGTCAGAGGTTGTTATTATGATTATGAATATTATTTGCTCTTCGTTCTCGTTGTTGTTTTTGCTGTTGCTGTTGTTGTTATTATTATTATTTGGCATTGTTGCATCGAAATCTATTTTCTCTTTCTCGTTTTCTTTCTCGTTCGTTCGTTCGTTCGTTCTTTCTTTCGTCATTTTTTTTCATTCTAATACCATTAAGAAGAACGAGTGAGAGAATCGACGGGTGGTAATATGATAGTAGTGTGTTCAATTATTTTCGTCATTCTTTTTTCTTTCTATAATATAATGTATAGACTAGTAAATGACAAGAGAAAAGAAAAGACGAGTGATGAAAACATTCTTATACCTTCGATTCTTTGCTTTTCTATTTCGATGTCTATTTATTTGACAGTACCGAAAGAGAGTGTGCTTAAGAGAGAAAGTAAAAGAAAGACAAAAAAAACACACGTAAAACGAAAAAGAGCTGATCGAATGAAAATGATCAAAGGGCAAATAAACATCATCTAACTGTGTATTCATATTAAACCGATGACCTTGCGTAACAGTCGGTGAGAAATGTCAATAGGATGACCCTATTGTCATCATTTACCTTTTGATTCGAACTCGTCAAGTGGCTATTACTTACTTTCGTCATTTGCTTACTTCTCTGTCATCATGGATATGTAATGTTGATATAGAAATCCATCTGTTTTCATAGATGCCTATGACCTTGTTTCCTGTGATGAGAAGTGAGAAGAAATAATCGGAACCATACTCATGGTACAATGATTAAGAAGGTTATCGTTAGAATTTAATTTCGCACGACAAAAAAAAAGAAATCACCTCGAGAGCATACGTATTGAACTGAATATAATGATTTGATGAGAATAATATTACCAAGCCAAAAAGAAGAAAAAAAAACCGGTCCTAATGATAGTTTGACAAGAAAAAAAAGCAAAAAGTGTGCTAATTGATAGATGTTGTACACAAACGCATGTTTGGTAGTCTAAATATTCGTTAATCTTTGTCAACGACAGTGGTTAATCGAGGTGGTGAAGAACATATTTGTCACGTCAGCTAAGACAAAAAAAACGATCGGATCGGAAGATAAAAAACGAGAATAATACGAAGAAAAATGAGACTAATAAATATGGCACATCTTGTCAAACAAATCAACGAATAGAAAGATTAATTTAGTAACATCGTTGCTCATATTCATTCAACGATTTATATACACAAATATAATTATATATCTATTAACATTTGCGACTTTGATTTTGTGAAGAAGAAAAATTTGCTCTGAAATATTTATTGTTTCCGGTCGAAATAGTAACATTGCTTTACTTAGAATTTGAGAACGACAATGTTGAGATCGATCGTTGATCGCACTCCTATGACATCGACAGCGATAAGAAGAAAAAAATTGCAACAATGCCGTAGAAACGTCGAGTAAGCCCATGTCAAAACTGATTTCTTCGTCTGATTGATTCAATTATGGAAGCCTCCGCGGAATGTTCGACTATTTTACTAACAAGATGTCAACGAGAAAGAAGAGAAATGATTTTTTTCTTCAGCTTAAAATTCAATTTTTCATTTTGCATAATCAAAGTTTTCTTGTTTTTGTTAGCTATTCACACATCTCAAGCACGTCGTCAAAGTACACAAGTCAGTTAATGTATATCCGTCAAATTAAGAATGTGATAGAAATATGTTGTTGATTTATGAATGTGAATGAACATTCTCAATAACAACAACAACACAACAAAAAATAACAATATCAGTAGCCACAGTCATTATATTAACAGGAAGAAAAAGAAGAAGAATATTCATCGAAGGCTACTATTGATCTAGCTAGTATATTCTTGAGGGATTCACATTCATTCGTTGATTGAAATAGGCACATTGTTGAGAGCTTACATGTGCTTTACACATTGATTTGTTCTGTATTCAACTATCATCCATGGGTGAATTATCATAGACATCTTTTTTTTTCTTCTCTATCGAATTTGATCATCAAAGAATTAATCCCCATGTCAATATAAAAATCAGTGAGAAAGACCAGAGCGCAACTAGCAATGACGTAATGAAAAAAGTTCGCTTTTTTTTCTTATATTCATAACTTGTTTTTTTTTTAAAGTTAGAATCATTTTTCTTTCTTGTTTTACTGCGTTGCAATCGCGTGAAACAAAAAAACGAGTAGACTTCCATAAACACAAACAAAAAAAAGAAAAAAAAAGAGGAAAACCTGGTGAGCATACAAGATAAACGTCGTTCATCTATTTAAATCACACACACACACGCACACAAACAAACATTGAATATACAACAAAAAAACCAGAACAAAAACTGATTCTTCTTCCCTTCTTGTTATTTTTTTATTCCCACAACTCGCATAATTCTATCAGCGTGTATGTGTATATATGTATATACGAGAAGGGAGGAATTGAGTAGAACACACACACACACACACACTTACATATCGAAGAAGAAAAAGAAGAAAGAAAACCAACATAAGCAAGAAGAAGAAGATTATGAGAAACTATACAAAATAAAGAAGCATCACATCGAATACTGACTACAATAGTACACAAGAACACTGTGTGTATGTATGTAGAGAAGAAGAAGAAAAAATGAAACGAAGAAGGAGAAAGGAAAACAGATGAAATAACAAACAGTGATACAGAACTATTGGACTGTACTCGTTATGACAATTAACAAATAGATTTGTTCAATTTTATTCTGAACAACACAACGATAAGTATCCGGCGCACGTTTTTGTAAAATTTCAGATGCAAATTGACATGGTGGAAATATATGTACAACATAAGCTGGTTGTGAGGCACCGGGCAGTAAAACATTGACAATTCCGGCTGCTTTCTTCTCATCAAAATATCGAATGACACCATTTTTCAAGTTATTCTGTTGCATACGAATTTCATCTGGCGTTGAACCATTGGGTTCAGCTATTAATATACAATGATCATTATCCATTTGCATACGTTTTTGTACGCCTTCGAGTTGAGCTTGTTCTAAACGCATACGCTGAGAAATACGTAAATTATGATGCGAAGGTGTTTGCAAATTAGCTGCTGCTGCTGCTGGTAATGAGTCCGAATTCCAATAGTTCATTGATGCACGTGCAATATGCGGACTACCAGCAACTAATTGAGTTTTCACATATGCTTGATCGTTTTTCAAAATCAAGTTGCCTTGCCATTGAACATTATAGGGATCACGCGAGACTTCATTGGGTGGCGGCGGTGGTGGCGGAGCATTTATACGGAAGTAGGAATCGGCATTCGAATATAATTCGGCTAAGGCAGCAGCCGATGGATGACTGCCTGGCATGCTCATGGCAGTGAGCATCTGTTGAGCTACTGCAGCGTATGCCATGTTTCCTGGTTGATAAAGACCACTCGGTGCGCCAAATAATTCAGGTGCATCAGGATAAATTGAACGAAATTGTACGACAGCGTCTGGTGGTAGAAATTGTGATAGAGGCGATGCTTGTTGTCGCATAGCTGCAACTGTAGCAGCGTCGATTGAATTTAGTAGAGGTGATGCTTGTTGTTGTTGACTGATCACACTGTTTGCTGTTGCTGCTGATGCTGATGAAGCTATCGATGATGGGATTGTAAGAGGAATAGGAACAGGCACTGTTTGTTGAATAGGAGTCGAACGATTCGATGATGATGATGAAGTAGTCGATCCTTTGTTAGATGGTTCTCGACGGGATGCTTTTTCATGTGTTTGTGAATTTGATGATGTTGATTTTTGTTGTCCACTCGTCATTGTATTTAGTAATGGATTGACAGTAATATGACTGTTAGTACTCGGACTATTACTTCGATTGGATGATGTGCGTGTTGCTAAAGGCGGAGAACTTGATACAAGCGATGGATTTCCTGATGAATTCGGTATATTCGATGGCAGAGAATTAAATATTGAGAATGGAATAGTTGAATGATGACCAGCCGTAAATATGCCACCATTGGGTGTAAGCATATGTGGAAATCCATGCAATATTGGCGATGCTGTGGTGGATGTCGTTGGTGTTGGTACATCTGTTTTCGGTGTTGCTGAACGTTTATGTGATGTTGATGTTTTAGATGATGTCGGTCGTACAACAGCAGGAGCAACAGGATTTACTGAAGCACTCGCTGCTGTTGTTGTTGTCGTCGTTGCAGGTGTTGTTGTAGTTGTTGATGTTTTCAATGGTGATGTCGAATGACGATGTGTATCGAATATATTCAATGTTTCAGTACCTACGGTTGTTGTTGTTGTTGTCGGCGCAGTTGTTGATGATGTTAAACAAGGTGTTCGCATGACATCATGAACAATAGATGTAATTGGTTCACTAATAAGAGGTGTTGTTGTTGTTGTTGCTGGCACACTTGTTGTCAATGCACCTTTAGCAACATCATCGATAACTTCTTCGATATGCGATCGAGATGAAGTATTTGCTGATGTTGTCGTAGTTGTTGTTGTCGAAGGTTTATCAGCATTGATATTCGACGACGAAACAATATTTGATACCATTGTTATTAAATCATTTTGTTGTGTTGTTGGTGTCGAAACACTTGTTGTTACTGGTGTTTGACGTGTTTGTTGATTCGTTGGACTTGGTAATGATGTTACAACGGAATAAACTGGTTTACTTATCGTCGGTGTTACACGTGCAGCGCCTTTCATTGACGGATGATCACCAGATAGATTTGCTGGATTATTATTTAACATGAGAAGACTATTAACAGCACTTAATGTTTCTTCAACATTTTCGTTCAAAGCTGACGGCGCAAGTGATGATTTAATTGAAACATGTGGAGGTAAGATGGATGTTGTTTGAATAGGTGCTGGTGTTGGTTGATGTTCGACAATTGGCAATGTTTCTTTTGATATCGGTGCAATGATAGGAGTCGATTTTTCTAAATTCGGTGTCTTTGATATTGTTTGTTGAGGAATGGAAATTGTCGAGTAAACAGCTTTGATAGCATTTTCTGTTTCTGGACTTGTTATAGACACCAATGGTATCGATGATGATGTTGTTGTTGTTGTTGTAATGGATGTTGAAGGTAATGAGACTTGATCTGTTTCCATCGATATAACTGGTGGTGGTGGTGGTTGATCAATAGTTTTTGTTGTTGTTGTTGTTGAAGATGAAACTGATTCCGTTTTTTCTTCTTTAATCAACGTATTGATAATTTGTGAATGTTTTTCAACGGGTTCAATTCTAATTTGTGATATAGTCGTTGAATCATCAGTGCTCTTTCGTAATCGTTTCGCGTCTTTATCAGTAATTGGCGATGAGGCAGACGATGTTTCCGTTGTTGACGGACGTTTTGTACTTGTCGTTGGTATCGCTGCTGCTGCTGCTGGTTCTGCAGCAGATACTTCGTCTTGTTTTTCATTCGATTTAACTGCTTTTGCATTTGTTTTCGCTTGTTGACGTTTATTCGCAGCTGTATCTTGTTTCGTTGCTCGTTTACCTTTTCCTGTTGTTTTGCCTGCAGCACGACCTGTCGCCGGACTCGTATCTTCACGTCGACTTCCTCCAATCAAATCGCTCAATTGCATGGTCTCCGGATTTAAAGTTTCATCGTCACTTAACGCTGATTGTGCGACTACCGGTGGTTTCAATGTATTTGCGTTCGATTGATCGTTCTTATTGATCTTTGTCGATGCAGATTCATGATCTTCGCTGTCATTTTTCGATGTTTCATGACTCGTCGGTGTTTCAGTCGAAAGGGTACGTTTTGATGATGGTGTCGTTGTTGAATGACGATGATGACTCGGAAAAACGATGCCGAATTTAGTTGGTGTTGTTTGCGGAGTTGTTTCCGTTTTTGGTTCGTCGATTTTCTGTAGAACTATCGAAGAATCGGTTTTCGGTGATGAAATAACAATCGACGGTTTATCGACTGTATGAATTTCGGATTGTTGTTCGTCATTGACTTTCTGTTTTTTATTCGATTCGTTTGACTCATCGGTCGACGGACGTTTCTGTGCTGGAGTCGATGATTTCGATAGTTTCGGAATCGGTTTAGTTGCATTAACAAGTGGTTTCTTTTTCTCGACAACTTTTGGTATTGATGCTGTTTTCTTTTTCGTCATCGATTGTTCTTCGATAACTTTCGAAGATTTGTCTTTCTTTATTTGTTCATTATTTGTTTTTAAGACTGGTTTTTTCGTTTGTTGAACTGGTGGTGTTTGATTTACTTTCGATTTACGATTAATTGGCTTCGATTTTTCATCACTTTCCTCAGCATCGAATATATTATTATCAAATACTAATTCCTTTTTTGCTTTCGATTTCGAAGGTGGTTCGGATTCGGAATCAGACGTATTAATTGTAAAATTCTAAAATCAAAATCGTAAATATAAAACTCATATTCTCTCTCTCTATGCTAATTACTCTTCGTGATGTGACATTGGCTCGTCGATTTTTCGTACGTTTATAATCATCTTCATCATCATCATCGTCATCGTCATCATGAGTATCACTATTCTCATCGGTTAGATGACCTTCGCTAGCCGATAATGAACTAAAACAAAAATAGAATTGATTGCTGAGAAATTATAAATTTGTATGCAAACCTATTTCGTGTTTGTTCATTTCGTTGTCGTTTTTTAATTCGATCGTACATACTAGCGCCTTTTCCAATATCTTTCCAAATAGTCGAATTTTTCGATGATTTTGCTTTACTTTTCGATACGGTTTTCTTTCGTTTTTTAATTTTGACGCTATCTTCATCGCTTGAATCTTGTTCTTGATCAGTTGTTGTTGTTGTTGTTGTTGTGAGTGGATGCTCGGTTTTCTTCTCATCGACATCTGATGTCGATGAATGCGTTTCAGTAGTCGAACGTTTTCGAACGACTTTTGCAGCCGGTTTACTCGTCTGTTTAGGCGTTGTTGTTGTTTTCTTTGTTGGAATTGGTTTTTGTTGATGTTGTTGTTTACGTTTGGTTATTTCATTATTTAAGAGAGATTTCTTCGTCTTTTGAGCATCATTCGACGTCGATTTCTTGTCTGTATCACTATCGCTTTGAAGGACATTCGTTCGTTTGACTTTAACCGTTTTATTATTGGTTTTTGTCGGGGTTTCAACGGATGGTTTTATCGATTTCGTATCAATCCGTTCTAACGTTAGTTGTGGAATTTTTGAACCTATTGGTGTTGCTACCGTGTTCGGTTTAGTTGGTTTAGTTGTTTTCACCGCTGATTTTGTTGTGTCAACACCTGGAGTTGATTTCAATGGTACGGACGTTGCCGTTGATTTTTTCGGTATTTTATCTAAGATCGGTTTTTTAACATTGGCAACTTCATTTGATGATAATTGTTGTTTTGTTGGCGGTGTACGCCAAGTTGATTTTTTATCATCAGCTTGACGTTCATCGACATCGTTTGTAAACACGCTACTATCCTGTTGATTAGCAGGTTTTTTCTTCTCCGTCGTTGGAGTTGGCGTCGATGGAGGCGTACGTTTCGATGTCGAATCGATTGACGCAGAACGATTTACCGGAGTAGTTGGTGTTACGGGCACGTTCGGACGTGTGTCTGTAGATGTACGCGGTGAAATGAAATTAGTTGATGACTTCCGTTCACTCGTTGGCGAGAGTGATGACGAATTCGATAGTGAACGTTGTTTTAAAATCGATTTCAAACCGGTTGAAGAGTTAGATAGTTGCGTTTGAAGTACGGGCGGTGAATTTGTTCCGCTATTGATCGGAGCTGTTGGTTCTGGTGAAGGTAATACAGATGAATCTTTGACGTTTGGTGTTGTTGGTGTCGTGACGACAGCTAACGGCGGAGGAATAGCTTTACGTTTGAATTTAGCTGATGGACCTAGACGCTCGAGAATTTTTGCCGACGATGTACTCGGTGACGTCGGCAGAGGTTCAGAGAACGACGCATTAGACGGAATATTCGATATGGGCGGACTAAGAAGATTAACCGGTGTCGAATTAGTATTCGATAGAGTTAATAGCGGTGGCGTAGGAGGTGGCGGAAGAGTCAAATTCGACATTAGATTATTATTATTATTATTATTATTATGAGATGATGTAGTCAGTGTAGAGGTCGTTGCCGATGGCGAATTTAGATTTAACGAAGGTGAGATAAGTGAAGCAGGCACCGGTGGTGGAGGAGGATGAAGTGTCGCCGCAAATGACCTAGAAAAGCAAATTTAGAATAGGATCAACAGAAAGGATGATCATTTTTTTTCGCTCGCTTACATTGGATTGTACTTTGCTGCAGCTGCCATTTGCGTTTGCGTAATAGCCGCCTGAAATGTCGTTAAAATCGATGTCGACGATGGATTCGGCAGAGTTGATAGATTCGGAAACGGTAGTGGAGGTGGTGTTAATACTGAAGGTATGGTCACAGGCGACGGCGATGTTGTCGATAGCGTTCGAGTTAAATTCAGTGACGGTACAGATGCAGTTGGAAAAGAGAATGGCGATGTCGTCGACGGAGTTACCGCTGATTTCGATGGTGATGATTGAGTATTCATAACAGCTGCGCGTGCTACTTGAAGACATTGAGCGATTTTAGCTGATGACGCCGGTGATAATGTCGAAACGAGATCATTCGTACTTTTCACGGTCGTATTGAGATTAGCAACGGATGGCGTCGTTGTTGTTGGTACGAATATCGAATTCGTTTTTTGATTTTGTTGTTCGATTAAAGTCGCTGGAGATAGAGACGAGCTCGACGATGACGAGGATGATGTCGCTGACTTCTGTTGGCCATGTTTCATTTCATTCATCTGCTGATCGAGCAGTCGAATACGTTCTTCAAGTGTAATCCGTGTCGCTGACGGATCTTCATCGGTGTTCGTCGGTAGATTCAGATCGATTAACGAATCAAGTTTATGCGGCACTGTTGTTGTTGTTG
>ERZ778027.1520-NODE-1520-length-37789-cov-6.484417_pt1 | contig 37789 bp, 34 predicted proteins | sample MGYA00375757_ERZ778027 | MGnify/ENA primary metagenome ERZ778027 (study PRJEB29350, sample SAMN05389817) | bioreactor metagenome | isolation source: Ammonium sulfate bioreactor | place: South Africa: University of Cape Town | collected 2014-02-18 ...
AGTTGAATACACCTAGACGGGACGAAAAGGCTTCAGACTTCGATCAGAACTTTATCTGGGCGCCAGCAGTGAAGAACTGGATGGGTTCCTGGGTGGAATGCGCGCCGTTGAGTGCAGTCGCGTCAAGCTCGACGTGCTTATAGTCGAGGTAGACATCGACGACCTCATTCAGGTTCTGGTTGACGCCAAGGCCCCAGCCGCGGATTTCCGAGCTTGCAACCCGGTAGCCCGCGCCTGATGCGCCAGCGAACAAGCTGGAGATGTTCACCGCGCTGATCAGGCCGGTGCTGGAAGACGTCGAGAATCCGGCGCCGCGATCGAGATTGAAGTACTCGCCGAAGAGCGTCGTTTTGCCGATCGGGAAGAACTTGCGTTCGATACCGGCCTGGATCGTCCAGAAGCTCGTCACGTCATCGACGTTCTGGCCGTAAAGATTATCCAGTCCAGCGTCATGCAAACGGCCGTAAGCACCCGAAGCGTAGAGACCGGTTTCGATGTGCAGGATCGAGCCGCTCAGACCGACTTCGTCCGTATCTCCGGCGCCACGGTTGACTGCAGTGACGTGGCCATCGGGACTGTTTGAGACGTCATCTGAATGCGTGTATGCGATACCGGCTGCGAGCTTGAAGCCCGAGTGCTCGCCGGCAAAGCGAAGCGCGACGTTCCAGATGTCGTCCTCGCCCCAAGCCGCCGAGGCTGTGAAGCCGGCAACCGTCGGCGTTTCGTATTTCACGACATTGAAGCGATGCCCTTCGCCGGGCGCTGCCTGCTGTGCACCCTGCGCAACGAACTGACCGTAGCGATTGTTGCTGGTCGAGAGGACGCCGTTGTTGCGATAGAGGTAGAAGCCGTTACCTTGGTCGCCGAAGGTGTTGCCCCAGCTGTTCGTGAACGAGAAGTGATTGGTGTTGGCGAGGTTGATTTCGGTAATGCCGTCGGCTGCATCCGAGGTCTGACCGACCCAGACTTTACCGTAGTCCTTACCGCTCAAGTACCAGGCGCTATGGCGGACGCTGACGCCGTTATCAGCATTCGGTCCGAACTGGTTGACCCGATCTTCGCGGGCGCCGCGGATGCCGAGTTCAAGCAGGTAACCGGCGGTCCAGTCCTTGGTGATCTGAGCCGAACCCAGGAAGCGGACGCGATCCTGCGCAGTTTCGTTGGTCACCACGTAAGCGTTGCTCCTGTGGCCGTCGTCCCAGAACAAAACTGCTTCGTTGACGAAGCCCGACACGGTCAAGGAGACCTTGCGGTTGCCCTTGCGGGCTGTCGTCGCTTCGAGCTCAGCGATGCGCTCTTCCAGGTCCGCGCAGCAATTTCCCCCGAGATCGGCTGCAGACACCGGCGTGACGCCGAGCAGAATAAGGCCGGCAACGGCTGTTCCCAAAATAGAACGAGCGTGCGTGCTAGTGCCCCCGTACATCTAGAATACCTCCACGATAAAACCCCATTGCTCGGCACCTCATGGACATGCACATCCCTGTCGGTTGTGAAGTCCACGTATCGAATGGATCTGCGCTCCGTGTGCAGATCAACGTCGATCAGGGTCCGAGTGCGGGGCACTAAGCCGTGGCGGGAAATAAAGATGAAATGAGAATATGTGCGTTGGTTATGAGTGTCTCGGGAATATGCTTATCTCGATTTGTGGTTTGTTCGGGCAAATCTGATTACTAGATTTGCTTATTAGAAAAGCATGGCCCCGCGCTTTAGTCCGCGGAAGAATTTTTTATCCGTATGCAGATCAGCGTAGAGAGGCGATCGGCTTCCATTCAAATTGAGATTTAAAAACTCGAGGCTTCTACCTCTGTTATAGCGATCAGTTTGAAGGCTCGGGCGCTCTCCGTTTGAGTAGTTGGAAAGTCTGAGAAATTGACGGTGCCGTTGCGCAACATTTGTGTGGCTCAGCCGATAGCCGTCGTCGCTGTCATGTGCCGACGTCTGCCGCCTGCTGAATCCAAGCGGCGCGCGCGATGACGAATTTTGGCGACCTCGCGTGCGATCTGCTGACGAGTCGTCGGTGGAATCGACGCTTGTTTTATCGCGGGGCGTTGTTGGGCAAGCTTTGATATCTGAGATCCGATTTCAGATGCAGGCAGACAATAGTCTATCGTCGTGTTGCGCATGGCGTTCAGCGGCATGGAATTGACGATGGCGTCGGACGGATCCTGGACAATGGTCGTACCGCCGTAAAGTTTTATGGCCCGGAGACCTTCTGAGCCGTCGTTGAGACCGCCCGACAGCACGATGCCGACTGAGCGCGTGCCGAAACCGAGCGCGACGGATCGAAACAACGGATCAATCGCGGGACGGCTCCAATTTTCGCGGGGCCCTCTCGGCGTTTGCAGTTTGCCATGCTTGTCGACGATGAGGTGCCTGTCGGGCGGCGCGAAATAGATGCGCCCGTTTTCTATGACGGTTCCATCAATGCCGTTCGTCGCCGGCAACCGACCGTGTTGCGCCAAAATCTCAGGTAAATAACCGGGGCTGTCGGGCGAAATGTGCACGACGATGAGGATCGGAGCGGCGAAGTCAGCAGGCAGCTGCTGGACAATCGTCAGAAGTGCTTCAATGCCCCCGGCGGAAGCGCCTACTGCGAAAACTCTGTTGTAATCCACTGCGCCGCTCCTGCAGTCTGCGTTCTTTGTCAACGCAGATGCAGCGCATAAGCTCCGAACCGCTGTTCAAGACCCAAGCTATTCCAGAAGACAGTCGATTGTGCAGGTCACACCCGTGACGCGGAATTCGCGCGTAACCTCTGCATTGGGCAGGCCTTTCTCCAACAGCGAACTGCCGAACCCTCTGCGGGTGGGCTCGGAGACCTTTGGGCCGCCTTCTTCCGACCAGGTGATCAAGAGGCGCTTCTTGCCACCTTTCTCACTTTTCATCCAAGTCAGCGTGACCTTGCCGTCCTTATTGCTCAGCGCACCGTATTTGACAGCGTTGGTTTCCAGCTCATGCAGAGCTAGAGCAAGCGGCGTCGCCAGCTCGCCGGGAAGTTCGACGTGCGGTCCTTCGAAACGAAAGCGATCTGTCATGCCTGTGAGCTGTTCCGACAACAGCCGCTCGAACGCGACGCTCTGCCATTCGTTCTGAACGAGCAAATCGTGCGATATCGCCAGCGCGCGTAAACGTGAGTTCAGCGTGTTGCGTGTGCTGTCGGTTGCGCCGCTGTCACGCAAGCTTTGACCGGCGATGGCTTGAACAACAGCGTAGATATTCTTGAACCGGTGTGACAGCTCGGCGAGCAGCAGGTGCTGACGCTCCTGCCAGTGTTCTTCCATTTTCCGCTGCTCGGTGATGTCGACGAATGTCATGACGACACCCTCGATGCGGTCATCAAGCGTCCGGTAGGGCCTGACACGGAGGAGAAACCAGCGACCGTCCGTGCTTTCGATGGTTTTCTCGAGCGTCGTCAGATCGGCGAGGACACGTTTGCCGTCGCGTGTCAGGTCATTGTATTTCAGTTTGTTCGTAAAATTGGAGATCGGCCGGCCTTCATCTCCGTTGACGACGTTGAAAATCTGAGCGAGACGCGGCGTGAACCGGTTGATGCGCATATCGGGATCAAGAAACAGCGTTGCCAGATCCGTGGCGGCCATCAGATTCTGAAGATCGTTGTGTGCGCGCGAAACGCTTTCTAGCTTGAGCTTGAGCTCATTGTTGAGCGTCTGAAGCTCTTCGTTGATCGACTGCAACTCTTCCTTGCTCGTCTCCAGTTCTTCGGACGTCGAGCGGTATTCTTCGTTCATGGACTGCAGCTCTTCGTTGGAAGCGCGCAGTTCTTCTGTCACGGCCTCATACTGATCGCGGCTCGCCAGGAGGCGCTCGCGCGTCGCCAGCAGCTCTTCTCGAAGTTCAGTGACGACCGTCGTCGGCGCGGAATCGTCGGTGGCGCGACTGTCGTTCCTGCGCTCGACGGGACCGCCTTCGAGAAACAGAACGAGGGCGACCCGTGCGTCGTTTTCCTTTTGCACAGGGCGAATTTGCAGACTTACGGCGTGTACGTCGCCGTTAAATCGAACGGGGATCGGCATCGTGAGCGTGGCTTGGTTCTGTTCGAATGCGCGATGCAGACCTGCGCGAAGATCCGGGCGAAGCTCGGGCCTGACGATGTCGGGAGCTTCGCTCGTCATCGGACCGCCGGAGTGCAGGAGAAAGCGTCCGGCCGTTTCCGACAGCGTGACGATCTGATGCGCCTCGTCGATCATGATACTGGGAGGAGCCGTTGCTTCAAGCGCTTGTCGATGCATGGACATATCGTTCGTGCTGGGCGACCGTCGCAAGACAGGACGCGATGGCGGCCCGACGATCGTCGGGCCGGTAAGAATGCGAGGAAGAGGCGGGAGCTTGTCACGCGGTCGCTCCAATGCCTGGTAAATTCGCGTATCGCGATCCACGATACGAAAAAGCGTGTTGCCGTCGATCGTTTCGGACGAACCGAGGAACAGATATCCGCCGGGTCTCAAAGCATAGTGAAACGTAGAGGCGACCTGCTGCTGGAGATCACGATCCAAATAGATCAACAAATTGCGGCACGAGATAAGATCAATATGCGAAAATGGCGGATCACGAAGCAAGCTGTGTGCAGCAAACACGACGAGATCGCGCACTTCTCGCTTGATGCGATAGTTGTCGCCCTCGCGGGTGAAATAACGCTGAAGCCGCTGTTCGGAGACATCGGATTTGATCGACAGAGGATAGCGGGCCTCGCCGGCGGTCGCGAGAGCAGTCGAGTCGAGGTCGGACGCGAAAAGCTGGATCTCAGGCTTTAACTCACGTCGTGCGGCTTCCTCGAGAATGAGAATGCCGAGAGAGTAGACTTCCTCTCCCGTTGCGCAGCCCGGAACCCAGATGCGCAGAACAGAATCTGGGTCTCTGTTTGTGAACAGTTTGGGGATGATGTCGCGCGATAAGTAGTCGAAGGCAGGGGGATCTCGGAAAAAAGACGTTACGGAGATGAGGAGGTCGGCAAACAGAGCCTGAATTTCTTCTGGCCTGGAGCGCAGGTGCGCCGTGTAGGCCTCGATATTTTCGGAGCGCGTGACCTGCATTCGTCGTGCGAGGCGCCGTACGACAGTCGGGCGTTTGTAGTTCGAGAAATCGTGTCCGGTTTTCAGTCGCAAAAAGCCGAGAATTCGTTTCAAGGCATCCTCGCTGCTGCCTGCGTTCTGTTCGGCATGCAACTGTCCTTTTTTCCGGATCAGCTCCGGTATCCGCAATGCGATGTCGCGGATAGGCAGGATGAGATCGGCGACGCCGCTTGCGATGGCGGCGCGCGGCATCGATGAGAATTCCGCTTCGGCCGGGTCCTGCACCAGGACGAGGCCGCCGTTTTCCTTGATGTCCTTTACGCCATTCGAGCCGTCCGAACCCGCGCCCGACATGATGATTGCGAAGCCGTCTCCATGTTGCCTGGCGAGCAACCGGAAAAAGGAATCGACCGGCGCGCGCTGTCCGCGCGGTTCATCGAATGGCGCTGTCGAGATCTGGGAGGCCGATATGAGAAGCTTGCGGTTCGGGCTTATAACGTAGACGTGGTTTGCAACGATGGCTGTGGCCTCGCCGACTTCGGTGACGGGCATGCTTGTCGCGAGCGACAGGATCTGGGCCAGATCGCTTTGGTGTTCCGGATCGAGATGAAGAATGACGACGTAGGCCGCGCCAGTATCGCTGGGAAGTACTTTAAAAAAAGCCTGCAGCGCGGGAATTCCGCCTGCAGAAGCGCCGATGCCCGTGACCGGGACTGCATTGATCGAAGACGAGGGGGCTAGTGGCGTTGCATCGGAGGTCATAACGTTCGCGCTGATTTTCTTGGAATGGTTCAATCATAACGCGTCGTCTGCCGGAAAGCTTGCGTTATTCTCCGCCGTAGCGTGGTGCGAACAGACGGCTCAACTCCCGCTCAGCGACGCCATACAGACCGTCACAACACTGTTCAAGTCCGCTCCGGTCGATCAGCCGAATATGGCCTCGCGAATTGGCGATCAATCCTTGGCTTTCGAGGTGCTGGAGGGCAATTGTCACGCCTGCGCGCCGCACGCCGAGCATGAAGGCGAGGAATTCGTGCGTGAGCTGAAGGCCATCGCCTGGCACCCGGTCATCGGCCATCAGCAGCCAACGGGCGAGGCGCTGATCGAGCCGTCCGCGAGCATTCGCCAAAGCGGTGTTGGCGGCTTGAATCAAGAACACGTAAATATGTTTCAAGAAAGCATCCCTGAGCGTCGAACTTTTTGCCATGAGCATCGAAAGATCGCCGGCCAGAACAGCACGGCCGTCACCCGGTATTTGCACGAAGATGTTCGTCAGCGCAGGTTCGCTTCGAAGAACGACGGAGGCACCGGTCATTCCTTCCCAGCCGATAATTCCGGCTTCGGATTCGTGGCGCTTATTTTGGCTGACCGCGATGACGGATATCAATCCGCGATAGGGAAAATAGATGCGCTCGACCTTTTTATTTGTCTGCTCTAGGCAATCGCGCGTGCGAAATTGGACGGTCTCGAGATACGGCTCCAAAAGCTCGTAATCGGCAAGGCTGAGACTGGATAAGATAAGGTTTCCACGAGAATTGAGACGGGCAGCATTTTTCATGGCCTTCATCTCCTCCCGCGATAATGGCCGTCACGCAATAAAATTGTACCCAAGCGTACTGTATTTCTTACTTGATGTCATGATGTGAGTCGGAAAGCGGACTAAAATCCATCTATTAATTCCCACGATAGTTGCGGACACTGCTGGGATGCTGATCTTCTTCGACATAATCATGGGGCTGCAGAGAGTCGCCGACGACGAGGGTGCTGAATTCGATAATATCGAAGCAGCGCGAGCCGAGGCGAGAACGATTGCGTCCGATATTGTCATTGAGGAACTCCGGCGTGGCGGCAATGTCGGAGCAGATTGGCGGATCGATGTAAGGGACGTTGCGGGGACCATTCTCGCGCAAGTTCTGTTTTACGAAGTCGTCTTTGAACCAATTGCCAATTCCTATACCGCGACCTCGTTGCGACGCCATCTGCTCGGCGACCCAGTTCCAATTCCGTCTTATCATCGTTCAGTCGCAACCGTAACTGAGGCGCGAGCCATCGCAGCCAATGTTCGAAATGTTTTCCGAGAGATCAAACAGCGCTTAGACGAAATCACCTGACTCCATTCCGCGTCGGGCTTGAGCGGAAGCTCTAAATCTTGGGTTATAATCTGTGGGAAGCTGCAGCGGCACAGTTCAAAGCTAATCGGCTGGCCGGTGCAGGACGAGGGGAGAGACTGAGGCGAGGCGATCTTCCAAAATAAGGCGAGCGCTCGATATTGCGTACAAGGCCATTTGTTCGACCGATTTATTTCCGGTCCTCGCCATGAATAAAATCGAAGACGCTATGAGGTCTTTCGCCGTCTCATCAGCTTGATCTGTACCAAACAATACTTCGACGGATCGGAGATAGGCACGATCCATTTTTTCCATGGTTTCGTGGTCGTACGATACGCTCATAGCGCGGCCCGCATACTTATTACATTTTCTTATGGTACTCTTGTATGCCGAGTGAGCACACCGTGCGTTAAGTACGGAACAGCACTGTTTGAATCACGAAGTATTTCGGATGATTGCCGGCAATATGTAGGCTTGTGGAATGCGCGCTGCCGTGTAGCAGCATTGAATTTACTGCCGCGAACTTTCTGGTGATTGAGAATGCAACTGCTAGGGATTGCGAGGCTTATTTTGCTCGGAATCGGCAAATCCTGAAGAGCGTTCACGGGTAGAGGCGGAGTTAGCGTCAAGCTGTCGAGGGCTATGAGAGTTTTTCCCGGCGGATGTTTGTGAGTGGCAGAGCACGCGATGAAGGCACTACGGGCTACGGCTGTGTAGTTGCCCGCAAAGCAGGGAGCTATCAAGCGCGGCCTCTGAAAACCAGTCCTGTCGACTGCGACTGCGAGTTAGCGGGTGCTGTGCTGCAGCCTTTCCCGTTTCTTGTTCGGCGCATTGCTGCGCCAGCCCCCATCATCATGATGCAGGCGGCAATTGCCGGGGGATTTTATGACTTCACCTTGGTCTGTGTTTTTGCGTGCAGATCAACGTGGGCACGGTACGGCTTGTCCAGATAATCGGCTGGTCAGCGTTCGCGATTTCGCTCGTTGGGTCTCTTAGACATATCGCGGGAACAACGGTGATCTCTGAGAGTTGGGCTATGCGAAGACCAGTGGTTCGACGCAGGCGTTGAAGTCCTTCGCAGAGAGAACGTTGCCCACTATCGAGCACCATCTCGACATGGCGAAGCACCTGCAGACCAACGTAGCAGCCGAGGATTAATCATGCCCATTTTGCTTTGGCTTATCGGCATTCCGATACCGATCATTATTCTTCTTTTCCTTCTTTTCTGATGAGGTCGTGATGGCGATGACACCACTGGACATTCCTGCGACTGTCGTTCCTGATGATGAAATCAAGTATGTCGATTGGCCGGCGATCTTCGGAGCGACGGCGATCTCCTCGGCAAGCAGCATGTTGCTCGGCGCGGCTGGCGTTGCCCTCGGCCTCGCAGCGGTCTCTCCCTGGAACTACGACAACCCATCGCCGTCAGCGATGACAGCTGCTGGCGCAGCGTGGTTTGCGATAACCGCATTATATGCTGGCGCGGTCGGCGGATACGTCGTGGGTCGGTTACGAAAGCCTGCGCTTGATTCGTCAGTCGACGAGCGGTCCAATCGAGACGGCTTGAATGCGTTGATCGTCTGGGGTTTCGGCCTGCTGTTGACGACATTTCTCGCAAGTTCGGTCGTTGCGTCGGGGGTCGGCAGAACCGCAACTGTTGCAGCCCAGGCCGCAGGTCCAGTTCTTTCGGAAAGCGTCAAGGCGTCAGCTAATCAGGCCGGTGACTTCATCGGCTACTACGTGGACCGTGCGTTGAGATCAACGAATGCCAATGCTCCGGGAGGCGCACCTGGGCAGGCTGCCGACGCAAAAGCGGAAGTCGCCCGTATCGTCACGCACAGCATTGCGGCTGGAAGTTTTTCCCCTGCCGATCGCATGGATCTCGAAAGAGTTGTCGCCCGGCAAACCGGCATCAGCGAAGCGGAAGCCAAGGCGCGCGTGGATCAGATGATCCGGGAAGCGAACGACGCCTATAACAAGACAGTGCAGGCAGCCAAAGAGTCTGCTGATCAGGCGCGCAAGATAACGGCCTCCGTTACGACGTGGTTCGTGGTCGTGTCATTGCTGGCCGGAATACTTGCGTGGTTTGCTGGCGTCATTGGCGGGCGGCATCGCGATCAAAACCTTCTGGTCTGAGGAGATTTCGATGAGTTCGATACTGCTCGTCATCATTCTGCTTGCGCTGCTGGCGGCGCTTCCGCGTTGGGAATACAGTCGAGACTGGGGGTATGGTCCTTCCGGCGTTCTCGCAGTCGTGCTTGTCTTGCTGGTCGTCATGGCGCTTACGCATAGCGGCGCGCCGCTGTAATTATTGGCACACGCTTAGTTCTCGAAGCGCGGGTCAACCGCCTTCGAGCCACGTCCTTTAAGCAAACATCGAAGCTTTATTTTTTCTTCCGAACTGGCTTGGCGCGCTTTTCTACGAGATTTTCGGCTGCGCGAGCCAAGCGTTCCGCACGGAGTCGTGCTGTCTTTTCTCGCGTCGCCGCGCTCAGAGCCTTGATCTCTTCGAGCGCCTGCAGACCGTCTGCCGCACGAGCCTGCTTCTTTTCCGCAGCGCGGACTTTTGAAAGCTCGCGCTCGTGCTTCGCCTGAAGCTCATCAATGAACGCGCGGTGCTTCGCGCTCTTGGGATAGTCCCACATCTCAGACACTCGGTTGAACGGAATGCGCAGCGAACAAAACTACTGTCGTGCTGCAGAGCGTGAGCCCCAGCTTTGGCGCGAGGCGCCATGCGATCCGAAAGTCAACGGGTTAGCATTGCTTGAGATCGTGACACTCGTGCGTGCACGAGGAAACGATCTGCGCCTCGATAACGCGCTGGCAAGCATCGAGTTCCGGCGAGAGGCTCCGGATCAAGCCAAAGATTTGGAGTTGTTTGGAGGGGCAATCGCGCAGGGTCGGCAAGACCGCGCCGACCTGGATCGCATCCGGGAGGACGAGAAGGCCTGAATGTTCAGGCCGTTTGCCGGCTACCAGCGCAAGAACTCGTTCTGCTCATGGTCGTAGCGCATCACGCTGTTCTCGCCTTCGCCTTCAAATCGCGACAACGCTTCAGCAAGCTCGGCCCGAACCGCGGGAGGCACGCGCTTTTCATCGATGATGCTGCGCACGGTGTGCACCAGTTCGTCGATGCCCGAACCGTCGATCGCGGCTTGCGCGTCGCGACGGAATGTCTGCCACATCGGCTTGCCTTTAATCCGGGCGTCAGTGGGCTTGCCATTCGCTTGGCAGAGAGCCCGGCTGATCCGCTCGACGAGAGGAGGAAATTGACGAACCAAGGGGTGCTCCTTCAGGTGTCAGCAAAGTTTAGATAGGTGCTCACCCGCGCGCTTCTTGCTCCCTTGGAATTCGTTTCGTCCCTGAGGCTGCAGTAGAGCCTCTTCTTTTTTTATTTGTCGACGCGAAACGCGTTGCGATGTGTACGATGCGTTTCGTGAAACGTTCAACAATAAAATCTTATAAATTAAACAATCGCGTGACGCTATTGCGTGACGGAACGTCGCGAAGATCGCTTGTGCCGTCAACACGCGCGCTGCGATCGTTCTATTCGTGCGCGCGAAAGAAGACCGTTAGTCGGGCGGACGGGAGTTAGGCCTGGAACCGCGACCGAACGAAGCGCGTTTTGCGCATCATCGTGCACAAACGCGAGCAATTTCTTGTCCAGCTCGGATGTTCAAGTCGATCTCACGAATTGCGACCGCGAGCCTATCCACATCCTGGGGGCCGTTCAGCCTATCGGCTTTTTGTTCGCGGTGACGACGGATTGGATCGTTGCTCGGGCATCCGAGAACATTTCGGATTTCATTGGCTGCCGAGTGACCGACATGATCGGTCACCCGTTGGCGGAATTCCTGCCTTCGCGCGCGTTGCATGACCTTCGCAACCGGGTCAGTCTGCTGCGCGGAGCCGATTCCATAGAGCGGCTCTTTGCGTGCGAGCTTATCAAGGACCGGCGCTTCGACGTTGCCCTCCACATATCCGGCGCTTACATCGTCATCGAAGCTGAGGCCGGCAACGAACCGCCTAAGGATATCACCGGTACCGTCCGCACCATGATGGCGCGACTAGACCAGACACCGGATTTTACTTCGTTCTATCGCGAAGGCGCGCGCCAGGTTCGGGCGTTGCTCGGCTACGATCGCGTCATGGTCTATAAGTTCGATCCGGACGGGTCGGGCGAAGTCGTTGGCGAAGCCTGCAAGAGCGGAATTGGATCGTTCAAAGGCCTGCATTATCCGGCGAGCGATATTCCGCAGCAAGCGCGAGCGCTCTATCGTCGAAACCTGCTGCGCATTATCGCTGACGTGGGCGCCGTGCCGGTCAGGATCACGCCTGAACTCGACGAGTTCGGGAAGCCGATGGATCTTTCCCTTTCGATGCTGCGCTCCGTTTCGCCGATCCACATCGAGTATCTGAAGAACATGGGCGTCGGCGCATCGCTTTCAATCTCGATCATCGTGGATGAGGAGCTTTGGGGACTGTTTGCCTGTCATCATTATTCCGCGATGGTTCCGAACTTTCAGATGCGCTCGGTGAGCGAACTCTTCGCGCAGATGTTTGCAATGCGGCTCGAAAGCCGTGAGCGACGCGCGATCGTCGATTACGAGCGCCGTGCGCGCGATATTTCAGATCAGCTTTTGGGCGCCGTGGCGTCCGATGAAACTCTTCTCAAAGATCCGGACTGGCTCGCCGACATTCTCACCAACACAATTCCGGCGGACGGGGTTGGGGTGTGGATCAACGGCAGTTACGCGTTTTCCGGTATCACGCCATCGACGGAATCATTCCGCCAGATCGTGCGGGCGCTGAACGGCACGGCTGCCGGAAAGGTTTTCGCGACAGATCAGATCACCTCGTTGATTAGCGCGATCGATAGCAACGGCGTGGCCGGGTTGCTTGCAATTCCCATCTCGCGCTCGCCGCGGGATTATGTGGTTCTGTTTCGCTCCGAGATGGTCCGCTCAGTCCGCTGGGCTGGAGATCCTCATAAGCCTGCCGAGTACGGACCGAATGGTCCGCGTCTCACACCGCGCGAAAGTTTTGCGGAATGGAAGGAGCTTGTAGAAGGCCGTTCGAAGCCCTTCACGTCTTCCGAAATGCGCGTGGCCGAAACATTGCGCGCGACGCTCATCGAGGTCGTTCTGCGTCTCGCAGACGAGGCGGCCGCGGAACGCCATCAGGCAAGCGCGCGTCAGGAGCTTCTCATCGCCGAGCTCAATCATCGCGTTCGCAATATCCTTGGCGTCATCCGCGGATTGATCCGGCAATCGCAGCCGGATGAAGAGGCGGTGGCGAAGTTCGTGCAACTCGTCGACGGGCGCATTCATGCTCTCGCGCGCGCACATAATCAGATTACTGACGATCATTGGGGGCCGGCGCCGCTGCAAGCTATCGTGGATGCGGAGTCTGCGTCGATTTCGGCAGGCGCCGACCGTATAGGCGGTGGCGGCCCGCCTGTGCTGCTCAATCCGCAGGCTTACTCGGCGATGGCGCTGGTGGTGCATGAGCTTGTTACGAACTCGACGAAATATGGAAGTCTGACGACCAACGGCAGCGTGGAAATGACGTGGCACCGCAATGGCGCTCGCGATCTCGTCGTGGCGTGGCGAGAATACGGTGGTCCACCCGTACACCCGCCGCAGCGTAAGGGGTTCGGCACGACGATCATCGAGCGCTCCGTTCCTTATGATCTCGGAGGAAGCGCGGAGGCGCGATACAGCGAAACCGGCTTTGAGGCTGACTTCGTCATTCCGGCGCGGCATGTCTCCGAAGCGAAGTCGTTCGCTGGCAAGGCCATCAAGTTCGCACGCCCGTCGCCAGGACATCCTGTCGAGCCGCCGCCGAAATTTCTCGCAAATCGAAGCGTGTTGCTGGTTGAGGATAGCCTCATCATCTCGCTTGATGCGGAAGACATCCTGACCAGGCTTGGCGCGGACACGGTCATCACGCATGCGACGACGCAAGGGGCGCTCGATTATCTCGAGTCCGAGACGCCTTCGATAGCCGTGCTCGATATCAATCTCGGCGATCGGACGAGCTTCCCTGTGGCCGATCGTCTTCAGGAACTCGGCGTGCCGTTCATATTCGCGAGCGGATATGGCGAGCAGGCTTCGTTGCCGATGGAGCATCGCGCGCGGCAGGTTCTGCAGAAGCCGTACACGATAGAAAATATTGCACGTGTGCTCGTCGAGCTTCTGGAATCCTCCGACTAACAGCCGGCGTGGATGCAGAAGCGCGACGAGCCGCTCAGTTTCAATTCCAGGTGTGCAGAAGGATCTGCCAGCCTGACCCCTCGCGGGCCAACACGTTGACCCAGTTACCGCCGAAGCTTGCGCCTTCGCCTTTCTCGCCGGGTCCAGTCAGATTCCAAGTGCCGCTGGCAATCACCGTATCGCCGCGATCAATGACGGAAGCGATTTTGATGTCATGTTTCGTCAGGCCATTGGCGCGAATGCCGGCAAAAAACTTCGCGATCGCATCGCGGCCCTCGATCTGTGTGCCACCAGAGGGGATCACGCGGCCCGAGGCGGCATAGAAGCTGCCGAGCTTTTCCGTGTCGCCGGAGTTGAATGTGTCGTCCCAGGCTTTTGCAACCGTTTCGAGCGCATTCGTCATTTCAATCTCCAATATAATCGACAAGTTCAGCGACGCGCGGTATTTGTGACCGCGTGGTTACAAGTAGTCACCCCGCGCTGGGAGTCAAATCGAAATGACCAATCGGTCACAAATGCCGCGGCGCGCAGACGCTCCGGTCAGGCTTCACTTGCCCGCCGCGGAGCGTGAGCGTCAGATCATCGAGGCGGCGGCGCAATTTTTTGCGGACAATGGGTTTGAAGGGCAGACGCGAGAGCTCGCAAAGACGATGGGCATCACGCATTCAGCCATTTTCCGATATTTTCCGACGAAGGATGCGCTGATCGAGCGAGTCTACGAGCATGTGTTTGTTGCGCGTTGGGATTCGGCTTGGAAAGCGCTCATCTGTGATCGATCGTTGCCGATCGAAGAGCGGCTGATACAATTCTATTCCGAGTATACGGAGCGGATCTTCGACGCCCGCTGGATGCGTATTTTCATGTTCGCGGGCCTCAAGGGTCATCCCATGACGCATCGATATGTTGCGCTCATCCGGAACCAGTTCATCAAACCGTGCTGCAACGAGCTACGCGCGGATTTGGCTCTGCCGCCCATCGCTACGGTCGCCATTACGCCACGCGAAGAAGAACTGTTCTGGGGACTGCATGGAGCTGTGTTCTATCTGGGCATCCGGACGTTCATCTATGAGGTGCGGACCTCTCCGAACCGTGCCGAAGTCATTCGCGATCAGGTGCAGACTTTTCTTGCAGGTGCGCCGCGCATTTTGCGCGAGGCTGTAATTGCGTCCAAATGATAAAGGCCGGCTTTCACCGGCCTTTATCATGTACGCTCAAGAGAGCTGCGCGTAGACTTCTATTTCAACTTTCTGCCACGGCCTCAACATTGAAGAGACCTGAATGAGCGTGCTAGCCGGCCGGATCTTATCGAAAGTTTCGAGGTGCGCTTTCGCCACGTCCTCGGCATCGTTGACGTCGCGAAGATAAACGACGGTGCGCACGACGTCCGCTGTGGTTGCGCCGGCTTCGCCCAAAGCTTTTTCTATGATCTCCAGTGCTGCGCGTGCCTGCGCATAGGCGTCGCTCTTTTCGTGTCCGGCTGGTGCGCATGTTCCGGAGACATGAATGTCTTTGCCGAAGCGCACAGCTCGCGAGTAGCCGAAAACGGATTCGTATGCGCCACCGGACGAGATGTTGACGCGCTGTGCTGTATTGTTCTTGGGCATTCGTATTTTCCGATCCTCTAGATGTTGGTTGCGTCTCGAAAGCGATACCAAGTCTCGACCGTTGGCACGGCGCGCTTGGCGATAGGGTGGGCGGGGAACGCGGGGAAGGTCAGATCGTCGAAGGCGGTTTGACCCTCGGGTTTGCCAAGGACCTGCAAGGCGATCTTGTTGCCGAAATAGGTGGCGCGCGAAACGCCTGTGCCGCAGTAGCCAACGGCGTAATGCACGCCGGATGCGGCGCGGCCGAGATGCGGAACTTCATCGAATGTGTAGCCGATGAGGCCGTCCCAGGCGTGCGTAACACGCACGTCCTTCAAATCCGGAAAGACGCCGAGCATATCGCGTGCGAGGTGACGGTAGGCGACGGGCGATTTGTCGGATGCCAGTCGTCCGATGCGTCCGCCCCAAAGGATGCGACGTGCATCCGGTGCGCCGCGGAAATAGTAGAAAACGCGATTGGTGTTGCCGTAGACGCGATTGTTCGGAAGCAGCCGATTGAAGAGGGCTTCGGGCAGTTCGTCGGTCGCGATGATCGCTGATCCGATCGATACGATGCGCCGGCCGAGCTCCGGCACGAGTCCATCCGTGTAGCCGTTCGTGGCGATGATGACGTTTCTGGCGAAGCATTCTCCGGTGCCGGTTCTAACGTTGAAGCCGCCGTTCGCTGCGGTGATCGCGGTGACGGGCGTGTGGTCGAGGATTGAACCGCCTGCGCCTTGAATTCTTTCCAGCAGTCCTGCGTGATATAATCCGGGATGCAGCGAGGCATCGTTTGGCAGAACGGAGCCGCCGAAGAACACGTCGCTGCCGATTTCGGACGATTGCTCGGACTTCGGAACCATGAAGCTTTCAACGCCCGCGATCTCTTTGAGATCTTGCATGTCGGCGGCCATCGCTTCGTAGTGCTCGGGGCGAATGGCTGCGCGAAAGCGGCCGCAGCGGCGGAAATAGCAGTCGATTTTTTCGTCAGCGATCAGCTCAGCAATATAGTCGAGCATGCGCGTGCCTTCGCGCAGCATTTCCTCGGCTTTTTTTCGTCCGCGTAATGCAATCAGCTTCTTGACTCTGAACTTCTGATTGCCGCTGCCGACCTGTCCGCCGTTGCGCGTGCTGGCGCCGTATCCTGCGCGATCACGCTCGAATACGACAACCTGCCGCCCATTCTTGAGAAGCGTCAACGCCGCCGACAGTCCGGTGAATCCTGAACCTATGATCGCCACATCGCAGTGGCGCGGAACGAGTTTTTCCGAATTCGAAGGGCGCTCAGGCAGCGCATCCCACCAGTACGGCCGATAGTGAAGCGCCTGCGCGGCGTGCACTTTTCCTGTTGCGAGTTCCACGGCCGATGGGTGGTCCGAAACTTCTCCGCTGGCGCTCATGCGTATTCCCCTAAAGTCGCGGTGTTTCATAGGCTACAAATTTATTGCACTGTATGCAATATGCATTTATAAGTGATGCCACAAGAAAAAGCGGCCGCGCAATTCAGAACGCCGCGGGAGGAAACTAATGTTGCAGGCAGATCACTGGACCTGGCGTCGTGTGCCAGGCCAATACGCGACGCCAACGAACCTTGATGTCGCCGGCGCCAAGCAGTTCCTGGCGCAGAATCATATCCGCTACGTTCTCGCGCAATTCGCCGACATCTATGGTGTCGCGAAAAGCAAGGCGGTTCCCGTCGAACATTTTGAAGACGTGCTTACGGACGGCGTCGGATTTGCTGGGGGCGGCGTGTTCGGCATGCGCCTTGCTCCGCACGAACCCGAATACATGGTCGTGGGCGACCTCTCGACATTGACGCTCGTTCCGTGGGCGCCGGGATACGCGCGGGTGATGGGGACCGGGATGGTCAACGGCAAGCCGCATCCCATCGATACGCGGAACATTCTGAAGGCGCAGATGGCTCGCTTGTCGGAGCGCGGGTGGACGCTGCTCACCGGCATCGAGCCCGAGTTTTCGTTGCTGCAGAAACTTCCGGACGGATCGATCGCTCCCTTCGACAGCACCGACAGTTTGCAGAAGCCAGCCTATGACTATCGCGGCTTATCTCGCGCCCGGACGTTCCTCGAGCGGGTTACAGAATGCCTGCAATCCCTCGGCATCGATGTTTATCAGATCGATCATGAGGACGCGAACGGCCAATACGAAATCAATTTCAAGTATGCCGACGCGCTGACTTCGGCCGATCAAATTCTTCTGTTCAAGATGGCCGCTGCGGAAATTGCGCACGAGCTTGGCGCGGTTTGTTCGTTCATGCCGAAACCCAAAAGCTCGATGACGGGCAACGGCATGCACATTCATTGCTCAATCGCGGACGCGGCGGGCAAGAATATCTTCCACGACGCCTCCGACAAGAACGGTATGGGGCTATCGCAGATTGCGTATCACTTCATTGGTGGACTTCTTACGCACGCGCGGGCTCTCACGGCGCTGCTGGCGCCGTCGGTCAATTCCTATAAGCGTCTCGTGATCGGGCGCACGGCATCGGGCACGACGTGGGCACCGGTGTTCGTTGCTTACGGCGATAATAATCGGACGGCCATGGTGCGCATTCCTTATGGGCGCATCGAACTGCGCGTCGGCGATTCCGGAATGAACCCGTACCTCGCGCAGGCCGCGCTCATTGCAGCGGGCCTTGATGGAGTCGAACGCAAGCTCGATCCGGGTCCGCCGCAGAACATCAATTTCTATGCGCTGACGCCGGCTGAGATCAAAGAGAAGAACATTCAAATTCTTCCGCAGTCTCTCAGCGAGGCTATCGAGGCACTCGATCAGAGCGAACTGTTTCGGAAGACGCTTGGCGGCGACTTCATCGACGAATTTGTGTCGCTCAAGCGGGAGGAGTGGCTGGATTACCACCGCCACGTCTCCGATTGGGAAACACAGCGCTACCTCAGCTTCTTCTAAGGCGGCGTATACAGCAGGAGAAAAACATCATGTGCGGCATCGCCGGACTGTTCATCAAAAATCCAAAGCTCGAACCGCAGCTCGGCGAGCTTCTCACGAAAATGACGTCAACGCTGTGTAGCCGGGGGCCCGACTCGGCCGGCTTCGCGATCTACAGCGCGGGCCAGGATGGCAAGACGAAGCTGACCATCGCTGGGCCGTCGGCAGATTATGATATCGCCACGGCTGCGGAAAAGCTGCGTGCGGCTGTCGCTCCGAAGGCCCCGACTGCCATTCACTATTCGCACGCTGTACTGACGCTCACGGCCAACGAAGCCCGTCATGCGCGCGAGTGGCTTGAAGCCAATCTGCCGGATGTCAACGTCGTCAGCGAAGGCCACCGGCTCGAAATTTTCAAAGAGGTCGGATATCCCGACGACGTGGCCGCGCTGTTCGGCATTGGCGCGATGTCCGGCTCGCACGGCATTACGCATACCCGCATGGCGACGGAGTCGGCGGTGAGCACGGATGGTGCGCATCCGTTTTCGACGGGCGCCGATCAATGCCTCGTGCATAACGGCTCGCTTTCCAATCACGCGAGTCTGCGGCGGCAGCTGCAGCGCGACGGCATAAAAATAAAAACGCAGAACGATAGCGAGGTCGCGGCCGGCTATCTTACGAAGCAGATGCGCAGCGGGCAGACGCTCGAAGGCGCGCTCAAATCCTGCCTCGACGATCTCGATGGGTTCTTCACGTTCGTTGTCGGGACGGAAAAAGGATTTGGCGTTCTTCGCGATCCGATCGCGTGCAAACCGGCCGTGATGGCGGAGACCGACGACTACGTCGCGTTCGCGTCCGAATACAAGAGCCTCGCGGGCCTTCCGGGAATTTCCGGCGCCAAGGTTTGGGAGCCGAAGCCAGCCACCGTTTACTTCTGGGAGCGCAGCTAATGCCGAATATCGATCTTTCAAAAACACGCGTCCGCGAACTCAACGCGGCGCTGCATCAGCTGAAGCCCGATACGAATGAAACGCTCTGGACGATTACGAACCCCGGCGGCGAGCATTCGATTGCTGCGGGTGTCGACGCTGAAGTCACCATCAATATCCAGGGCAATGCCGGATACTACTGCGGCGGCATGAACAAGCACGCGACGATTGTCGTTGACGGAAGCGCCGGGCAGGGTGTCGGCGAAAACATGATGTCGGGGCTCATTCACGTCAAAGGCGACGCGAGCCAGAGCGCGGGTGCCACGGGGCGCGGCGGACGTCTGATCGTCGATGGCAATGCGTCGGCGCGTTGCGGCATTTCGATGAAAGGCATCGACATCGTCGTCAAGGGCGACATCGGTCATCTTTCCGCGTTCATGGGTCAGAACGGACGTCTCGTCGTGTTCGGCGAAGCCGGGGAGGCTCTGGGCGACTCTCTCTATGAAGCGCGCATCTACGTGCGGGGACCCGTCGCGAGCCTCGGTGCAGACTGCATCGAAAAACAAATGCGCGACGAGCACAAAGCCGAACTGCACGAGCTCCTGAAGCTGTCGGGAGAGGCGTTCAAGGTGGATGTTGCGGAGTTTCGCCGCTACGGCTCCGCACGCAAGCTCTACAACTTCAACATCGACAACGCGGGAGCGTACTGATGACCCAGCATGAACGGTCTTGGCCAACCACGACTCCGCGCCCGTCGGCGACCTTCGATGACTACACGCTGTCCGAAATCCGGCGTGCGGCTGCAACGGGTATCTATGATATCCGCGGCGGCGGGTCGAAGCGGAGGCTTCCGAATTTCGACGATCTTCTTCTTCTCGGCGCATCGATGTCGCGGTATCCGCTGGAAGGATATCGCGAGAAATGCGGGACGGAAGTCGTGCTCGGCAATCGCTTTGCGAAGAAGCCGCTGAAGCTTTCGATTCCGATCACGATTGCCGGAATGAGCTTCGGTTCGCTGTCGGCAAACACTAAGGAAGCGCTCGGACGCGGCGCCTCGGCAGCGGGGACGTCGACCACGACGGGCGACGGCGGCATGACGCCAGAAGAGCGCGGACAGTCGAAATATCTCGTCTATCAATATCTGCCGTCGCGCTACGGCATGAACCCGGACGATCTTCGAAAAGCCGATGCGATCGAGATCGTGATCGGGCAGGGTGCGAAACCCGGCGGCGGCGGTATGCTGCTCGGGCAGAAGATTTCCGACCGCGTCGCGGAAATGCGTCAGCTTCCGAAGGGCATCGATCAGCGCTCCGCATGCCGGCATCCGGACTGGACGGGCGCGGATGATCTCGAGATCAAGATTCAGGAGCTGCGTGAAATCACCGATTGGGAGAAACCCATTTATCTGAAGGTCGGCGCGAGCCGCCCTTACTTCGACGTCAACCTTGCAGTGAAAGCCGGTGCCGACGTCATCGTGCTCGATGGCATGCAGGGTGGTACGGCGGCGACGCAAGAGGTGTTTATCGAGCACGTCGGCATTCCGCTGCTCTCGGCGATCCCGCCTGCGGTGAAGGCGCTGCAGGATCTCGGCATGCATCGCAAGGTGCAGTTGATCGTCTCCGGAGGCATCAGAACTGGTGCCGACGTGGCGAAGGCGCTGGCGCTCGGCGCTGATGCAGTTGCAGTCGGTACTGCGGCGCTCGTCGCGCTCGGCGACAACGATCCGAAATGGGAAAAGGAATACGAGAAGCTCGGCTCGCGCGCCGGTTGCTACGACGATTGGCACGAGGGGAAAGATCCGGCTGGCATCACGACGCAAACGCCGGAGCTGACCCAGCGGCTTGATCCAGTAGCCGCCGGACGTCGACTCGCAAACTATCTCAAAGTCTTGACGCTCGAAGCGCAAACGCTGGCGCGTGCGTGCGGCAAGAACCACCTGCATAATCTTGAGCCCGAAGATCTCGTGGCTCTCACGCTGGAAGCTGCGGCGATGGCTCGTGTCCCATTGGCCGGAACTTCCTGGGTCCCAGGAGCGAGGTAACCGTTTCGCCGGTTATCTCCACTTGCCGGAGGCGTCACAGCCTCCGGCCTTTTCGTATGCCCGGCCTCACGTGTTATAGAAAATGATCGCCAAAAATCTTATGCGGTCATCGAGAAGCTTTTCGGGGCCGTGCACGACGTCGCCCGAGAACGTAAACGCGTCGCCAGGCTCGACGAGATAGGTTCTATCTCCGAAGCGGTATTCCATTCGTCCCTGAAGCATGTAGATGAATTCAGTCCCCGGATGCGCGAAGCGCGGATAGGATTCGCTTTTCTTGTCCATCTCGATGAAGAACGGCTCGAAAAGCTTACGCGGTCCTCGATCGTAAGCGAGCAGCCGGTAGGTGTGGCCGAATTTCGTTCCGACGCGCACGACTTCCATCTGCTCGGCGCGTTTGACGAGCTGAGCGCTTCCGCGCTGCGTGTCCGTTTCCTTGAAGAGATCGCCGAGGCCGATGCCGACCGCCGCGCCGAGGCGTTCCAGTGCATCGAGGCTCGCCATCGCCATGCCGTTTTCTATACGGCTCAGCATCGCGCTCGATAGTCCTGCGCCGGCGCTGAGGTCGGCGAGAGTCAGATTTGCTTCCGCGCGACGGCGCTTGATGACCGCTCCGATGCGGCTCTCGAGCGGAAGATTGGCGAAATCTCTGTTGTCCGCCAAATCCGGCGTAGGCTTGCGCGCTGCGGGCCGTCGGATTTTCCGCAGCGCCTTCTCTTTGCTCATGTCTTGCTGATGTCCCCGTGTTTTCCATCAGCCTAATACGACTGCAGCCCTAGCGCAATTTTTGTGCAGTGCGGGCCTTGACTAGCTCACGAAAAGGACAATGCTGCTTTGCATCTGATACAAAAGTTTATAATGCATATAATGCAAATGACTTGCGTAGTATGCAATTTTATGAATTCATCGCTCCTCATAAATTCTAAGCCGAAATTGGCATTTGTTCCGTAGGAGGAGCATCGATGACGATGATTAGCGAGACGAGGGCGGCGGCTATGTCTTCTGCCCCCGAGCAAGGAGACGGACTTCATCGGGCTATAGATTGGAAAGGCGCATTTTGGATTGCGAGCGGCGTGCCGGCCCTCGTGATGATTTCAATCGGCGGTATGGGTGCAGCTGCCGGCAAGCTCGCGTTTGTCGTGTGGACCATTTCGGTTCTGATGGGATTTTTACAAGCCTATAGTTACGCAGAAATCGCAGGTCTTTTCGCGAACAAGTCGGGTGGTGCCGCCGTTTACGGTGCAGCGGCGTGGCTTCGCTACAGCAAGCTCATCGCGCCATTGTCGGTGTGGTGTAACTGGTATGCGTGGACACCGGTTCTCTCCCTCGGGTGTACGATCGCGGCAGGTTATATTTTGAATGCGATCGCGCCGATTCCGACTTTCACGGCCACCTCTCCGGAAGTCGTTTCATGGCTTCATGCCGCGGCCAATGCGGCGGCGATCGACGGCAAGTCGGTCGAGGAAGCGGCCAAGATCGCGATTGCTGCCGTTACGCAAGTCCACACGCCGGCGCTTCGCAGTTTGACCCTTTTGAACTTTTCGTTCTTCGGCGTCGTCAACGTCGAAATCGGTTCGACGTTCTTCATCGGCGCGGCTCTGATGCTGATGGCATTCGCCATTCAGCATCGTGGCATTTTCGGAACCGCTCGCGTGCAGATGTGGATCGGCTTGCTTGTGGTCGTGCCGATGCTGATCGTTGGCCTCGTTCCCTTCTTCAACGGCAGCGTCCACTCGGAGAATTACTTCCCGCTCGTGCCGCCGGTCGGTGACTGGAGCAACGGGGGATGGACGCAATTCCTCGGTGCGCTGTTCATTGCAGGCTGGTCGACGTACGCGTTCGAAACAGCCGTTTGCTACACGCGTGAATTCAAGAACCCGGCTGTCGACACGAAAAAATCGATCGTTCGTGCCGGCCTTCTTTGCGTCGTGCTTTATTCGCTCGTCGCTGCAACCTTCCAAGGCTATCTCGGTCTCGAGGGCATGACAGCGCCGGGCATCGTCGACGGCACGGGCGTTGCGGCGGCGATGGGCCAGATGGTCGGCACGGGATCGACCTTCGTCACGCATCTCCTGGAGATGATGATGGTGTTGGCGCTGATCCTCGCGATCATGATGGCGATGGCCGGTTCATCGCGCACGCTCTATCAGGGCGGCGTTGACGGCTGGCTTCCGAAATACCTCGGCCATGTCAACGAGCACGGTGCGCCGACGAAGGCGATGTGGACCGACCTTGTTTTCAATCTCGGTCTGTTGTCGTTCGCGTCATCGGACACCAATGCGTACTACTTCATTCTCGCGATCTCGAACGTCGGCTACATGCTGTTCATCTTCTTGAACTTGCAGTCGGTCTGGATCCACCGCATCGACAGCCCGAACATTCCGCGTCCGTATCGCACGCCGAATTGGCTCGTGGCCGTCAACGTTGCGCTTGGCTTCTTCAACCTGCTGCTGATGGGTGCGGGCGCCAAGGTCTGGGGAAATCCGAACTCGCTTTGGTATGGGATCGGCTTCGCGCTTCTGATCCTTCCGGTGTTCTTCTACCGGCATTATGTTCAGGACAAAGGCAGGTTCCCCGATCACATGCTCCAGGATCTCGATCTCAAGAGCCAGGACCTCGGCGAACGCCGCGCGGGCATGCTGCCCTACCTCGCACTTGCGCTCGGCGTCGCAGTGATATTGTTCGGTCACTATTACTTCCAGCTCCCGCCTGCATAACCTAAGATCCGCGCGAGGCAACTCGCGCGGATTTTTCCTCGGGAGGCGAGGGTGTTTTTTATTCGTTTATGAAGTGCAGCATCTATTATTGTGGGCATGCTCTTCCGTGAAATCGAGCGTGCTTTTTCTTCGTTCGAGCACAGTCCGGAAATTCATACGCTCGTCCGGCTGCCAGCTTTGCCCTTCGTCGAGAAAGGCAACTCTGCGGTCCCGCTCATGGCGATGTCGCTCTTTTTCGTATGCGAGATGAGTTTGGCGGTGCGCTCGTCGCACGCTTCTGCGACACGGGCGAGAATGATGCCTATGGTGCGCGGTTAATAGGTTCTTGGCGATCGAACGGAGCACTTCGCTCCGCCCTAAGGGTGCATTTTCGCCGGCGACAGACCGTAGTTTGCGAAGATGGTCGCGAGCTCTCCGGACTTTCGCAGCTTATCGAGAATTCTGTTCGCCTCTTCGGCCATCGCTGAATCTGATCGGCGAAATCCGATGCCCATGAAATAGCCGTCGCCATTGTTGACAATAGAACCATGAGCTTGCGTGAAAGCCGCGTTTGGATGCCGCTTCAGATACCAACCAAGCCCGATATTCGTTACGAAGCCAACATCGACCTCGCCGGAAGTGACAGCATCAAGTACCTCGCCGTCGCGCGTCCGGGCCACCGAGATGTCAACTGGCCGTTTGAGTAGCGCAGCATGGGGCATCGATCCGCTTTGCACCGCTACACGCAGGTGGTCCATATCCTCGATTTTCGATATCGAGCGACCGGGCTTGGTGACCGCCAGCCACTCGATCCATAGGATAGGGTCGGTCTTTTTCAGTGGGCTGTCGTCATTCGGAAGTATGCCCACCCCCATGAAGGCATCACACTCCACATAAGCCGCCTGATAGCGCATTTCGATCCACGAGAACTCGACATCGACGGCGAGTTCGCGGCCTAGAGCGCGAGCAAGATCGACTTGAAGTCCAGCGGGTTTGCTACCAAGGCCATCGGCAAACGGCATCGAATCCGGATTGGCGCAAACCGTCATCAGGCCGCGCTTTTTCATTTGTTCGAGTGTAACTGCCTCGGCATGCCCAACCGACGCGATCGACACCATCAGGAAGGCGGTTAGCGCCCGCCCTACAAAAGATGCGATGCCAAACATATCAGTTGTTCGAATCGCACTCCGGCAGAGTCCTGAGGCTTCGGATATACGCAACGAGTTGCCAGCGTGCCTTTTCATCGAAGGTATCCTTCCACGGCGGCATGACATTTGCGCCGTTAATACGGCCGTTAGTGATGGTTTCGAAGATGTAATCGGGCTTCATGTCCCGGCACTGCAGTGCCCTGGCGCTGCCGCCACTTCCTTTGCTGCCGTGGCAGTAGACGCAATTCTGATAGAATGTGGCTTCCCCCACCTTGATCGCTGCAGGATCGCCGAGGATGGCCTCGCCGCCGCCGTTGGCAGTACCTGCCGCGGCCATGACAGACGCCATCATCGCGAATAGGGTGATGATGGCCGAGACACCGCAGGCGATAATCACTTGTGCCTTGTAACTCAGCACAAAATCTTTCTTGATCACGTTGAGCTCCCTGGAAGCAGGTCGTTACGGACGGCTACCAGAAGTCGCGATAGCCGTCCGTACGCGGAGTTTAGTTTACTCGAGCGTCAGCGCAATAAGTGCGGCACCGCCAGGGAGACCTTTGATCTTCGGGAAAGCGCTGGCCATGAAGCCGGGAGCGTGCGATCCGAGCCCACTCGGCACAAGGATATACTGCTTGCCGCCAGCCGCGTAGCTCACAGGGCCCGAGCGAATTCCTGAGCCCGTATTGAAGTTCCACAGCTCTTTGCCCGTTTCAGCGTCGTAGGCGTGAAAAACGCCTCTGACGTCGCCGTTGAAAACGAGACCGCCGGCCGTGGACAGCACACTTCCAAGTCCTGGCATTTCATAGTCCACCGACCATTTGACTTTGCCGGTAATCGGATCGCGCGCATCGAGCCGCGCCGAAGCCTTATCGCCCGGGGGCGGCACGGCCTCAAGCTTCGATACGCCCAGGTAAAGACCAGCAAGTCCTACCTTGTCGATCTCCTGCGGAGAGGAGTTGATCGTATTGCAAACCTCCATCGCATTTGTGTACCAGAGCCCAGTCTTGGGGCTGTATGAAGCGGCATTCCAGCTGCGGACACCGAGCAGGTATGGGCACATGACCCGCTCTTCTCCGACCTTCGGCTCATAGCGATCTTTGATCTCTCCGGTCTTTGGATCGATTCCGGATGTCCAGTTGATATGTTTCGCGAGCGGCCAGATGTTGAACGGCTTGCCCGTCGCCTTATCGAGCACGAAGACATAGCCACCTTTGTTGAGGTGGACGAGGAGATCTTTGCCGTCGTGCTTGATCGACATGATTTCGTAGGCGGAATCGTAATCCCACGTATCGTGCGGCACTTCTTGATAATGCCACTTGAGATTTCCGGTCTTGCCTTCGATGGCCAGGATCGTCGCGGAATAAAGGTTGTCGCCGACACGACCGTCAGGGAAGAAGTCGGGAGCCGCGTTGCTGGTGCCGATTAGGATGGTATCGGTCTTGGCATCATAGACGCCAGGCATCCAGGCGCCGCCGCCGCCGACCTTGCCGCTGTCGCCGGGCCAGCTTTTGGGATCGTCTTTAATTGTGTTGAAGGTCCACGCAGGCTCGCCAGTCAGAGCATTAACGGCAAAGATTTTGCCGGCCTGCGGTTGGTCTCCGCCGGTCGTTCCGCCGTAGAGGATGTCGCCGGCCAACTGTGGAGGCGATGAGAACAGACATCCATAGCAGGTCTTCAGATCAGTGATCTGACGTTCCCACACGACCTTTCCCGTCTTTTGATCAAGGGCGATGTAGCGTCCGTCGAGAGAGCCCAAATACACCATGCCGTGGCCGACGGTGACGCCACGAGTCGCGGCGACGTAGAACACCTTGGTTACGATGGGATCGAGTTCGGGTTTGTAGTGCCAAAGGGTCTTGCCAGTCTCGCCGTCGACGGCGAAGACATTGTTATTGGCGCCGACGTAGTAGACGATGCCATCGATCACGATGGGCGTTGCCTGCAGGCCCATCTGAATGTCGCCAGGCTGATGAATCCAGGCCACCTTCAACTTTTTGACATTGCCGGTGTTGATCTGATCGAGCGGGCTGTAGCGCCACGCGTCGTCGGTGCGATAGTATTTCGGCCAATCGTTTGGAGAGTCTTCAGCGAAACTTGGCTGTGGAACCATCGTGGTCGTCAGAGCCGCGAACGCCGCGGCGGCCATTATTGGAAACGTTACGCGTGAGCGCTTGCGTCGACTGACTGCCATTGTCTTCTCCCCTAATTTGCTCGTTTTCTTGTTGAGCCCGTTACCGAGCCGCCGTGCCCGCAAGTTGCGTGCCATGATCAAAGTCTTTGATTCTCATCGACTTGCGATACGCCACGACCGGTGTGATAGGGGCGCCGCGCCACACGTGATGCGCACGAAAAGCGGCTTGGCCGCCTGGTTTGCATCGAGGAACGGGTGGTCATGATCCCTCACGAGTTGCGCCGAACCACGCAACACTCCGATCGCCACAGGTGTAGCGTTCCGCGCCCAGCCAGATACCTCAAATTGCCTGATATCCTTGGCTTTTCGTAACGGCACGACAATTGCTGATAAGCGAACAATTAAATAATCTCAGGGAGGATCAATGCAGCACAGTCGAGAATTCCTGCTCGATTGCTATCGGAGCATGGTGACAATCCGCGCGTTCGAAGAGCGCGTGCATGATGAATTTGCCGCCGGCAAAATTCCAGGCTTCGTACATCTCTACGCAGGAGAGGAAGCCTCCGCAGTCGGCATTTGCTCGCATCTCGATAATCGCGACGCGATTGCCTCAACCCATCGTGGTCATGGTCACTGCATCGCCAAGGGGTGTGATGTCGGTGAGATGATGAAGGAGATCTACGGCAAGCGGGGCGGGTCTTGCGGTGGCAAGGGCGGCTCGATGCATATCGCCGATCTTTCAAAAGGCATGCTCGGTGCCAATGGCATCGTCGGCGGGGGGCCGCCGCTCGTTTGCGGTGCTGCATTGACGGCAAAATACCTCAAGACAGGCGGAGTGGCCGTCGCCTTCGGCGGCGATGGCGCTTCGAACCAGGGTACGACGCTTGAATCTTTCAATCTCGCCAAGGTGTGGGATTTGCCCGTCGTCTTCGTCGTCGAGGACAACGGCTATGCCGAGGCAACGTCAAGCTCCTGGTCGGTCGCCGGATCGCAACTTGGCCGGGCCGCTGGATTTGGAATGCCTGGCGTTCAGGTTGACGGCACGGACTTCTTCGCCGTTCACGATGCTGCACGTACGGCGATCGAGCGGGCGCGCAACGGTGGCGGTCCGTCGCTGCTGCACGTGAAACTGATGCGCATCTTCGGACACTTCGAAGGCGACGCGATGACCTATCGCGCCGAAGGAGAAGTGAAAAAGCTGCGTGAAGATCACGACTGTTTGAAAATTTTCCGCAGGAGGGTCACGGAAGCGAGCCTCCTCGATGATTCTACCCTCGATGCGATCGAGGCGAACGTCGCACGCTCGATCGACGAAGCTGTCTCGGCAGCAGAAGCTGATTTGCCTCCCAGCGAGGCCGATCTGCTCACTGATGTCTACGTCCGGTATTGAGGGGAAACGCGAATGCCAAAGAAAACATACAGACAAGTAATCAATGAAGCGATTGCGAGTGAAATGCGGCGTGACAGCCGCGTGGTCGCCATCGGCACGGACATCGCGGGCGGCAAAGGATCGCCCGGAGAAGAAGATGCGTGGGGCGGCGTGCTCGGCGTAACGAAGGGGCTTTATGGGGAGTTCGGACCGGAGCGAGTCCTCGATACGCCGATCACCGAAAGCGCCTTCATAGGAGCATCGGTTGGCGCGGCAGCCACCGGGCTTCGGCCGGTTGCCGAACTGATGTTCGTCGACTTCATGGGCGTCTGCTTTGACCAGATTTTCAATCAGGCCGCAAAATTCCGCTATATGTTCGGTGGCAAGGCGGTAACGCCAATCGTCATCCGCACGATGTACGGTGGCGGCTTCCGGGCTGCATCTCAGCACAGCCAGTGCCTGTATCCACTTTTCACTCACATACCCGGCCTCAAGGTTGTTATTCCGTCATCACCCTATGAAGCCAAGGGCCTGCTGATCGAAGCGATCCGCGACAACGATCCGGTCATATTCTTTGAGCACAAGGTTCTTTACGACATCGAAGAAGATGTGCCGGATGAGGCCTATACGATCCCATTCGGCGAAGCGAACATCACGCGTGAGGGGCGGGATGTGACGGTCGTTGCCTTTGGCCGTATGGTCAGCTTTGCCAATACCGCCGCGGATGAACTCAAACGCGAAGGTATTTCGGTGACTGTCATCGACCCGCGTACGACCTCGCCGCTTGATACGGAAACGATCCTCGAAAGTGTTTCCGCGACCGGGCGCCTTGTCGTCGTAGACGAAGCACATCCACGTTGCTCGATGGCCGCCGATATTGCGCGTCTCGTTGCTGAAGAGGGGTTCAAAGACCTGAGGGCACCGATCCGTACGGTGACGCCGCCGCATACGCCCGTGCCGTTCTCGCCGACGCTCGAGGACATCTATATCCCGAGCGTTGCAAGAATAAAGGACGTTGTGCGCTCGATCGCGGCGAAGGTGTCGGCATGAGCGACATTCAACCGATTGTCATGCCGAAATGGGGACTAGCCATGGCGGAGGGCACGCTTGTTGGCTGGTCCGTCGGCGAGGGCTCCGACATTCAAAAAGGCGACGAAATAGCAGAAATCGAAACGACGAAAATCACGAACGTGTTCGAGAGTCCGGTTTCCGGCGTTTTGCGGCGCCAGATCACGAAAGGCGGCGAAATTGTTCCTGTGGGAGCGCTGTTGGCCGTGCTGGCGCCGTCGACGGTTAGTGATGCCGAGATCGATGCCTTCATTGGAGCTTTTGTCGTCGAAAGCGCAGACGACAACGGCTCCAAAGTCGTCGAGCGCGAGGCTCATTTGGGCGGCCGCAATATTTTCTACAAGTTTAGTGGAAGTGCGGAGGACGGTATTCCTGCCGTCCTCATCCACGGCTTTGGAGGCGATGCGGACAACTGGCTCTTCAATATCGAGTCTCTTTCGGCATCCCGGCCCGTCTATGCACTCGATCTGCCTGGTCACGGCAAATCGACCAAGACAGTCGTGAAGGGAGATCTCGATGAATTGGCTGATGCCGTCATCGCGGTCCTCGACGATGCCGGAGTCGCGAAGGCACATCTTGTCGGTCACTCGCTTGGCGGCGCCGTCGCCTTCAAGGTGCTCGACAAGGCCCCAACCCGTGTAGCGTCGGTCGCCGGCGTTGCGCCTGCCGGGCTCGGCGAGGGGGTCAATGACGCCTATATTCGAGGTTTTATCTCCGCCGAGAAGCGAAAGGATGTGAAATCCGCATTGCAAATGCTAGTTGCGGATCCCGAACAGGTATCGGCGACGATGATCGAAGGTATCCAGCGCTACAAGAGGCTCGAAGGGGTTAAGGAAGCCATCGAAACCATCGCCGCAAAGACGATGCCGCAAGGACGGCAAGCCGTCTCGTTCCGCAGTTTGGTGGAGAAGACCGACAAGCCCGTGCTGGTCGTTTGGGGCGAAAAGGACGCCATCATCGATCCGCGACATTCCGAAGGCGTGGCGAGTACGGTGTCTGTCGTTCGCCTGCCGTCGGTTGGCCATATGCCCCACTTGGAAGCGGCCAAGACGTTCAATGCGCAGGTAGCCAAGCATTTCGAAAATGCGGAGGCTAAGTCGCGCTAAGACTCTAGCAGTAGCAAAGCGGTCGCGAGGGTTTCCTAAAGATCCTTCGCGACCGCTTTTTTGATTCCAGTTCTTTTTCTATTCCACGCATTGGTTCGGTGCGACGATGCCGAAACGCTTCATGCGGCGATGGATCGTCGTCCGGTCGACATTGAGATCTCGAGCTACTTGCGTGACGTTCCAATGACGCCGTGCGAGGTGCGTGCGCAAGGAAGCGGCTTCAGAATCGACAGGGCTGTCGTCGGTCTGCGATCTCTCCATAGGGCGCATGGACATGCCAAGCACCGAGCTTGGGAGATCATCGATAGACACAACCCCCTTGCTGCAGACGGCCAGCGCGAAATCGAGAACGTTCTTCAACTCTCGAACATTGCCTGGCCAGCGGTACCGGTAAAGGGCGCTTGCCGCTTCGGGGGTCAAGACCGGTGGTGCAGTTGGACAGCGCAACCTGATCAAGCGTTCGATGAGCCATTCGATGTCCGACCTGTCCCGGAGCGCTGGAAGGATCAGTTCGAATCCGTTCAAGCGGTAATATAGATCTTCGCGGAATTGCCCGGTCTTGATCATCGCGGTGAGATTGCGGTGAGTTGCGGCAATGACGCGAACGTCGAGCTTAATCGGCCGCGTCGCACCGACAGGGATGATTTCACGCTCCGCCAGAACACGCAGCAGGCGGGTTTGCAGCATGAGCGGCATGTCGCCAATCTCGTCGAGAAACAGCGTGCCACCATTGGCTTGTGCAACTAAGCCTTGTTTCCCCTTGGATTGAGCGCCGGTGAAAGCTCCAGCCTCGTAGCCAAAAAGCTCGCTTTCAATCAGGCTCTCCGGGAAGGCGGCGCAATTGATTGCGACGAACTCTTTGTGAGACCGGGCGCTCGAGTCGTGGACCGCTCTGGCGAAATATTCCTTGCCGGTGCCAGTCTCACCTTGAATGAGCAGGCTGATGGGCGCATCGGCGAGTTTTGCGGCGCGCTCCAGTACAGTGACAACGGCTGGATCGCCCTTGGTGAAGTTCGCAAGCGGCTCCGGCATCTTCGGCATCGACGTGCTGGCTGGTCCTCTGACGCTGACGGTCGGAGGAATGGCTTGCAGGAAGAGGATGGTGCCACTGTGCTTTAATTTGATCGTCGCCCGCGGGTGAGACAAGCGCGCGAAGTTGCCCAGTTTTTCGAGCGTACAATCGAATACATCCTCGAAGGCGCGCCCTTTGAGGTCCCCGCCTTTAACTGGAGCGAGACCAAACTCATGCCGAAGCAATAAGGCTGTCCGGTTATTGAAACCCGTTATCAACCCATCCTCGTCGAGAGCGAGCACATATTCCGGGTCAACGCAGAGGAATTCTGGTGAGCTCGAGAACTTCAGTATCCAGTTGCGGTTGAAGTGATTGAACAGCGTCGCGTTCTCAACCTGATGCGCGCAATGCGTGACAAGAGCGAGAGCAAGATGCTGGCTCTGCTTTTCCTCGGGGGAGCGAAGCGCGGAAATATCGAGAACTGCCGCTATCTGTCCTTGCGGGTCGAAGATCGGAACGGCCGTACAGGTGAGATTGATATGGTTCGCGCTGAAGTGGTCGCCCTGATGGACGATCAATCCTTTGCCATTTGCGATGCAAGTGCCGACACCATTGGTACCAGCCAAGCTTTCGCTCCATTCCGCACCGAGGTACAAGCCAGCATGCCGTAGTTCAGTCTCGAAAGCGGGGTCGCCGATGAAGTCGATCGTTATCCCTTGCGCATCGGTGAGGAGGATCGTGTAACCGAGACCAGCGATCTGCCGATGGAGCGTTTCGAGTCCAAACCGCGCCGTGCGCAGGATATCCTCCATGCGCTGCTGGCGCTCTCTGAGCTGCGCGCTTGTGTGGACGTAGACTTCAGGTGCAGTGACGGGATTAAGTTGATGCTCCTGAATGCAACGCCGCCAGGAATCGGTAATGATTGAATCATAGTTGGTTGTGTCGCCTTCCGTTGCCTTGATGACGTCGGCGACGTGCGCATTGCGGTTGTTTTGGCCAATCATTGGGCGTTTCCGTTGATCTCTTGCTTGGATCTCTTGCTTGTGCGGGTTAATCGCAACTGGCACTGCACGGATTATTGATGATGGGCAAGTTCAGTCAACTTAATCTTGTGAGCACTTGATCGACATCTCGCAATCGCGAAGTTGAGTTGAAGGGTCGGCCGACCTAATCTTGTTTAATCAAGGATGGGTTTTCCGGCGATCGGTGTCGATGGGGAGGCCATGTCGCGTGGAGGCAACGCCCCAGCCAAATAACCTAGCCTTCCGGATACCACGGCTTTTGAGAACGCTTCGGCCATCATGACTGGATCGGCCGCTTTCGCGACGGCGGTGTTCAAGAGGATGCCGTCGCACCCCAACTCCATCGCTTGGGCGGCATGCGAAGGTACGCCAAGGCCGGCATCGACAATGATTGGCACGTCGGGAAAATGCGAACGTAATGTCCTCAGGCCGTAGACATTGTTCAGTCCGCGAGCTGATCCGATCGGCGCACCCCACGGCATGAGCACGCGGCATCCAGCTGCGAGCAGACGGTCCGCGACGCGAAGGTCTTCCGTCATGTATGGAAAAACCTTGAAACCCTCATTTGAAAGGATCCGCGCCGCTTCGACCAGTCCAAAAACGTCCGGCTGCAACGTGTCGTCGTCTCCGATCACCTCAAGTTCAATCCAGTCCGTCCGGAACAACTCGCGCGCCATTTGGGCAGTCGTAACCGCCTCTTTAACACTATGACAGCCGGCCGTATTGGGCAGGAGAGGGCGCTTCAATCCTTCGAGGAATTTCCAGAATCGCTGCGACGTGCCGCTGCCGCCTGCCGTCTCACGCCGCAGCGAAACCGTCACGACGGATGCATCCGCAGCTGCTATGGCCTCCGCCATGATTGCCGGCGAGGGGTAGAGCGCCGTGCCAAGCATAAGCCTCGTTGGCAGTTCGACATCATAGAGGACCATTGTTCACCCGCCTTGACGCGCTGTGACGATCTCGATCGCATCGCCCTGTCTGAGGATCTCCTTGTGGCGCTGTACAGCCGTGACGAACTTGCCGTTCAATGCGGTCGCGATCGACGAGGGCTCGTGCCCTCGCTCTTCGACGAGTTCCAAAAGCGTTGCGGCATTGGTCGCGAAGGATGTGCCGTTGATGACGACCAGCATGATGCGCCTCCCGGCCGAACGGCCTATTTTTGCAAGTAGCTTTGAGATCGTTGCGCGATCAGTCGCCGGTCATCCTCGCTTGCAGGATGGATTGGCCGCGTCAGGGTCGGCGTCGCAGAATTCATCGCATCGGGCATCGACAAGACTATCGCGCCGAGGCAGGAGAGCCGCTGATTGCGGTCGTCTTTTGCCGTCGCAGCATCAAGCGTGTTGCCACCCGTGGGCATCTGTAGGTCGCTCCACGTTATAAATGCAGCGCCGCCATATCCGCCGAGAGTGCGCTCTCGAATATGGCCTCGGACAAGGTCGGATGCGGGAAGACGGTGTGCCGGAAATTGTCCACGGTGGCATTCATCTCGAGCGCCATGGCGAACGTGCCGATGAGTTCGGTTACCTCGCCGCCGATGAGCTGAGCTCCAAGGAGTCGCTTTGTGTTCGCGTCAAATACCGTTTTGACGAGGCCTTCGGTTTCGCCGATAGCGATGGCTTTGCCGTTTGCGCGAAACGGGAAGCGTCCAACGAGTATCTCGGTTTCAGATTTCCGCGCTTGCGCTTCGGTGATGCCCACGCTGGCGATTTGCGGATGACAGAAAATGCACGACGGGATTTTTGCGTTGTCCAACGGGCTGACCGGCAATCCCTTGATTGCCTCAACACAGATCACGCCTTGATGCTCTGCCTTGTGGGCCAGCATTGGCGGTCCGGCGACATCGCCAATCGCGTAGATGCCAGGAACATTCGTCCGACCGACGTTGTCGACTTTGATGTATCCCGGCCCATCTTCGAGAGCCACCGAGAGATCGCTGAGACCGAGCCCGGACGTGTTGGCGACGACCCCAACGGCGGAAATCAGGCGCTCCGCTTTCAGCGTTGAGCGGTCGCCCGCAAGCGTCTCGATGGTAAGGCAGACTTCGTCGGTTGAAGCCGCTTCTGCTCCGACGACCTTGACGCCGGTGAGGATATTCATGCCCTGCTTCTGAAATTGCCGGCGCGCGATCTGTGCAATCTCCGCATCCTCCATCGGAAGGATCTGGTGCAACGCTTCGATCAGGGTAACGTTAGCTCCGAGGGTCCGGTAGATACTCGCAAACTCGACCCCGATTGCTCCCGACCCGACCACGATGACCGATCGTGGGAGTTCCGGTGGCACCATCGCCTCGCAATAGGTCCAGATGCGCTTACCATCCGGAGTGAGTCCCGGCAGCACTCGAGGCTGTGCTCCGGTCGCGATAATGATGTGCTTCGCCCGATACCGGCCGGCCGCGAGGACTCCTTTCGGCGGTGCATGCTGAGGCTGCCGTGGCGAGTGACTTGGAGGGCGAACGGTGACTTCTCCGTATCCGGCGCCGGGCGCGCTTTCGATTGCCGCCTCTCCCCAGATGATCGCAATGTTGTTTTTGGCGAGCAGATAGTCGACGCCGCCATTGAGCTGCTTCGATACCGTCCGCGAGCGCGTGACGATGCGCGGTAGATCTGGCTCGGGAGTACCGCTGCGTAGTCCGAATTCAGCGGCTCCGCGCCCGTGCTTCAGAATCTCCGCGGAGCGCAGTAGCGCCTTCGATGGGATGCAACCCCAGTTAAGGCAGATGCCACCCAGATGTTCTCTTTCGACGATGGCAGTTTTGAACCCGAGCTGAGCAGCGCGGATTGCTGTTACGTACCCGCCTGGGCCTGATCCAATGACTAGGATATCGAAAGTCGTGTCTGTCATGCGGGTGATCATTCCGTGTATTGGCCGATGAATGATGTCATCGGGTTCGCTGCTCGCGATGTCGTCCTCTTGCAACGCTGTTAAAAAAGATGACGGCGACGCGCTCCCTGGAACGGGAGATCAGGTCGCGCGCCGCCCTCAAGTTTTCCCCGAATGAACCTGGAGTATCATCCGGGGATCAGAGATCAACGCACGCTGGCTCAAGTGAACGCCGAACCAATGTGGTGTGATCTCAGTATGAGTATGTGAAAATGATCAAAGCAGCAGATGCGAATGCGCGTCGCCAGACACTTCGATCATTCTCTCATACCAGCGTGAACACGATGCTTCCTTTAAACGCTACCGACGCGAGTGACTTGAAACTCAGAAGAAGACGGCTCCGCCGAGTGCGAAGATGTGAAGGTGTTTCATGTCCTCATTGCCATGGACACCGTCTGCCACGAAGTCGACGTCCGCTCCGTAGTTCTTGTATTTCAGCCAGAACGCTGCTGATGCAGCGTCGATTTCCTGCACGATGCCGAAACCAAAGCGGTCGAATGTCGAACCCGTCGCTTTGACGTTGTTCGGCCCGGCTGCTCCGCATGCCGTATCGATTTTGCCACCCGTTCCTGCGAAGCCATCGCAGACGTCGGTGACGCCGCTAAACACGGCACCGCCAAGAAGTCCCGAGAACATGTCGTTGTCGTTGCCGTACTCGCCGTAGAAGACAGTGGCGCCGAGCTTGTTGAGGCTGGCGCGCACGCCGCCCTTTACATAGAGCTGATCGGTGGGCTTGTAGTCGCCTTCCGGGTTCTCGTGGCCATAGTAGATGCTGCCGAAGAGTCCCGTCGGCTTATGCAACGCCGCAAAACTCGCCTGCGCATAATAGTCCGGCGTAATCGCATTAATGCGGTGAGCCGTGTTGCGCGCGAAGCCGGCGCCGAACGCCGTCGTCCAGGTCGGCCCATCGTAGTTATGTCTGATAGCAAAATCGTAGTAGTAAGCTTCGCCATACGACGTCGAAAGCATGAAGCCATTGATGGTCGGCGAGTCATAGCGGATATTGTTCGTTCGATCGCCGCCGCAGTCGGCGAAGATGCCTACGCCCGTCGTGTAGCACGTTGCGAGGTCGCCCCATCTGGCCTTCGCTCGTGTCCTGGATCCATTCGGGACGAGTTGAAAGTTCTGGCCGTCGAAGTCGACGAGGTTCGCCGCGAATATGCTGCCGGCACCCGATACGTCGACCCAGACATCGTCCGTTGCTTGGCTCTGCCGTCCGACCGAAACGCGGCCCAAGCGTTCACTCTTGACCCACCAATAGGAGTTCAGCGTATCGGGTGGTCCTTCCCCACCATCGGGGTTATGGGCATCCTGAACGAAACCATTTGCCCCAACGACGTCGATCCTCAAACTGTAGCCCGCAGACCATTCGCTGTTGATCTTCGCGCTTCCATCAAAATGAAGGCGGTTGCCGAGATCGTTCAAGCTGGTGCCGACATAGGCATCTGTCTTCAGTCCATCGCTCCAGCCCATCACCTGTTCCGTGACCCAGCCGGAGATCGTCAGGGAAACCTTTCGATTTCCCTTGGTGGCGGTGGTCGCTTCGAGTTCAGCGATCCGCTGCTCGAGGTCGGCGCAGCAATCGCCTCCCAGATCGGCGGCTTGGACGCTCATGGAAAATGCGGACGTGCAGGCAAATAGGGCGGCGCCGAAGAGATAGGGCAGGCCTATTTTTTTTGTTATGCTGTCATTTTTGATCATTTAAAATTCCCCCAAGTGCGCCCCGATTGCGAATGGGCCGCGTAAGTTCCTTATCTTCTTGCTCACGCAACACATGCTCTACGGCTTTCCCAACTGAAATCCGTTCGTACACGAACTAGATCGAAAGACGGCAATTACCCCGAATGCTCCGTCGATCCCGAGTAGCTCGATGGCTCCGAATTCCCGGATGAATCAAATGCTCAGAGCAAAACGCATCGATGCGATCCGAAAGTTCGCTTCGGGTGGGAGCAATCGGCATGCCAATACGGTGGGTACTTTAGTTGCGTACGTGCCTTTGCTCGCCGATCCCGGCGCGCGCCGCACGTTCGAGATCATCTATCTCGTTGAAAACAAGCGCTTGTATGGTCGCGGCAGACTGCGGCTCGGCTTGCGTCTCAGGTAAGTCACTATGCGCCTGTGTTTTTTGAGATACAGAAAATGACATCTGAGGAAACTGTGCGTGTAGAGACGAACCCTCGCATGAGAGATGTTTGTCTTGCTGAGCGCCACAGGCGATGCAACGGATCGCAACTCTAGTGGATGGACACGATGGAGCTGCGTCATGTCCATGCATGCAACACCTGTTGAATGCAACAGCTGTCGCACGCCTCGCGGTACTCGGAAATCAAAGTGAATGGCGACTTCGCGCGAGGGGAAAACAAAGCCGCTCCTGCAGCTGACCTATGAGGAAATCTTGGCGTAAGCCTTGCAACAGCCCTTGCTGGGTGTGGCCATTGAGAAGTGGTGCAACGGTCATAGCAATTCGCGCTCGTGTTCCTCGAGGGATAAAAAATATGAACAAAGTCACCCGTGCTTCCGAGATCGTAACGCCGAAGGTGACGACGGGGC